>Ga0315899_10009983_pt1 | contig 10168 bp, 8 predicted proteins | sample LakEriMetagenome_2_FD_203518 | JGI IMG/M metagenome (GOLD analysis project Ga0315899, IMG submission 203518) | Freshwater fungal communities from buoy surface, Lake Erie, Ohio, United States - Buoy 4 MA112 | ecosystem: Environmental > Aquatic > Freshwater > Lake | place: USA: Lake Erie, Ohio...
ATTTACTTGAGCGGATACTTTATCAATTCTATTGTGGCGTATATCGCGAACGAGTTGATCTGTTACCTTGCCATAACCTAAACGTTTCATTTTTAAGAAGTCCTGAAAACCAAGATAAACAGGGCAATCTGGATTATCAAATTCATAATAACTTCGATTTGATTTTCTTCCTAAGTAACCGTAATTACTACGCACAAACTCATGCTGTACAACTGGGTCCCAACGTAAATAGTTACTAAGGTAAATTCCTCTTGTTCCGTTATGCTGTAGTAATTCGTCACTCGGATAAACAAGCGAACTTAAATTTTCTGGTTTTACATCCGGATCAAATTCAAAAAAATTATTTTCATCAATACCCATCAAGTCGTGCTCTTTACGGTATCTAGACGTCATCTCCACTTCATCAGTATGAGAAAACATTCCAACCTGTTCGACCCCTTGATGCGCACCCCAAATAATGAGAGGGATCCCTAATTCGCTTGCTATTCTGACAGGTAAACTTGTCTGACCAGCTATTGCAAGCCAATTAACAGTACCTAGATTGGCTAATGTCGTTTTGATAATTTTTCGTGCGATTATTGGATTAATAGTGAACTGTCGAAAATCAGCTGCGAATGAAGTTCGTAATGTGGCTAAGTTTTTTAGACCGACTGCCGAATTAAAATTTCGATTAAAATTTACCAGTAAAGGATTCAAGCCTAATTCGTGTATGACGGTATGAACGACAAAAAAAGTATCTTGGCCACCCGTAACAGGAACTATGCAGTCATAATTATTTGAAGTTTTTAACTTATAGGAGTCAGTTATCTTCTGTAAATTTTTAAACCTTATACTCCAATCCAAACTATCTTTTTCTTCGTGTACTCTGCAACCACTACACACGCCTTCACTGTCAAGAATCAACCCAAGTGGGTGGTTAGTCCTATAAAGGCATCTTTTGCATTGAAGAATATCACTACTCATCTTGCCCGCCTTAATTCTATATTTGTACCGACATCCCGTTTTAGGTTTATCACTGAAAGCTCTTTTTGGTGCAAGTAATTACCAACTGCCACTGCAGAGACTTGCTCTAAGGTTAATCCTCTAGTGATGTCCTCAGAGTTTGTGAACCCCCCAGATATTATTATATTTGTGGAACCTATAGTTGAATCCAGAGCAGTAGATATATTCTGCCAATTCGGAGTTTTTGCCCCGTCATTTGCGACAAAGGAAAACATAATCTCTCCACCCCAACGATTTGGCAAAAGATCCATGATTGATTTGAGACCAATTGAATTATTCCCTCTAACCACTAACTTGTTTTCCTTGAATTCTAAAGGCAAATGTAAAATCAGAGCTTGATCTCCCAAGTAGGAACATATTTCGAAAAATACATCCGAATCAAGGAGTACGTTTAATGAAACTACAACCCTCTCTGCGCCGGCTTTGATGATTCCAACAGCATCGCCAAGAACTTTAATTCCCCCACCATATGACAGTGGGGTTGCGATATGCCAAGAATCTATATCTTCCAGAATTACATTAAAATCCTTGACTGGATCATTTGAATGGGACGTATTCAAGATTATAACTTCATCGACTTCAAGGTCCTGAAGTCGACGAAGTGTAAATTTCAACCCACCAACAGGTAAATGAGTTTTAAATGTGTAAGAATTTACAACAAGACCTGAATCAAGTACCAAGTTCGCAGAAAGTCTTTTAACCATCAATCCGCCAAATCTCTTTCTCAAGCCAGGCCAAAATTTTCTGGCCAGATTTCTGGCTTCTCTCCGGGTGAAATTGTAGGCCGGTAGTCATACCTTCTACTACCAATGCCCGATAGTTACTTACCCCGCTTGAGGCATTAATTCCTGAACCGAGGACGTTATAAGTACCAAATGAATGATTAAAGTAGAAGTAGTCATTAGAAAGCAGCTTCTGGTTATCATTAAAATCAAGTTTCCCCCATCCAATCCGAGAGAATTCCTTTAGCCTTCTTGTAACGCCATTAAAAACACCTAAACCCATAGAAGTAGGTGATTCTGCAGATTTTTTTGTTAGCAATTGAAAGCCTAGACAAATACCCAGAATGGGCATTTGCTCAGAGTGCCTATTTTGAATTTCATTGGCAATACCAAATCTATCCATGTTTTCCACAGCAGTTTTAAATGAGCCAACACCTGGGAGAATAAGTAAATCGGTATTTCTAATGTCACGAAAAGTATTTCCGACCGTCACTGTGTAGTTATTCTCTCGAAAAAAAGTTCTAACCGAAGAGACATTACCTACACCGTAGTCAAGGATTAAACATTTTTTCATGTGCAATTTGTGGCTATCGTGAATTTTTTGGTAGGCCTACACCCGGAATGAATAGTGAAAATATCTTTGTTTACATTACGATGAACAACTTCCCAGAATTGTCTTTCGGTAATTGAAATGAATTCACAAAAACTTGAGATGTATTCATCACTACAAGCACCATCAAATTTTTCAACAATTGGGATCGCTTCTTCTCGAGTTATTTTCCCTTTACGAATCCATTCATTGACATAGTCTGTAGCCCTGCCGAATCCATACTTATAATATTTTATCATTTGATTCAGAATAACCCAATCTTCATCAACCGAAGTTAATCCAATCAGATCTGAGGTTTCAAGTGCACTTGATGTTCGGGATTCGAGTCCATTCAATGATGCAGAGATTCCATTATCCAAAAGTCCCCAGGTGCGCATCCCCCAGCCAAGAAAGACAACCTGGAGATTATGCTTTTCAAAAGCTTCTTCAGGTGGATATTGATAAGGAATAAAGTTGCTTTCATCAAATCCAGCAATAGATAACCACTCTTTTGGCATTCCTGAAAGCGTATTCATGTTACGAAGTTGATTTCCATCCCAACCGGATTTACCCATTGTTTCCAGCGCGCCAAGTTGCAGTCCCGGATTCTCGCCCCAAAGTATCAACTTAATCCCCATCTCAATGGCAATCTGTGGCACTCCAGAAAACAAAGCTAACTCTGTACTTTTTGCCCAGTTTGCTGATTCCAAAAAGGATTTTCGCATCAAATGTTTCCAAATAATCGGCGAGGGGGATGTTGTGTAAAGATCAAACCCTAATTCAGAGAGGTTATTCAAATTATTGGCTCCACGTTTAGTCATTTGTTCTGGTGGATATGTCACAGATACAAGAAGTGGATTTAGACCCAAAAAATCGCGAGCCCAGATTGCTAATCGGGTGCTGTCCTTTCCTCCACTAACTCCCAAGATACTGTCATACGGCCCCTCGCTTTTATTGGCAAGTTCTCTTGTGACATTTTTTAAAGTTGAAATACGGGAATCCCAGTCCCAGAATTGAGAATTTAAGATAAATCTACATGCTGGGCACATTCCATCGGTGAACTTCGTTCCAGGACGAGTATCGGGCTGAAGACAGTTCGAACAATATTTCATAGGTAAGTAGGGAGGGGAGATATTCTAGGAAATCTCTCGGTCCAATGTCCTTTCATACCAGCAAAACAACTATATGTATCGAGACCACACATAGCAGAAATATACAACGCATATGAACTAAGTCCAAGAACTACCTTTGAAACTTCCAAATCTTCAATTAATGATCCTCCCTCAGATATTTCGAAATTCCCAGGGATTTCTTTCAAGTTTCTTGATAGACGCGAATCGCCAACTTGTGATGGATGCAACCTGATTAGAACCTTATTTAGTCCCCTGGCTCGCTTAATTGAAAATGCTGACTCGATTAAACTTGTAATTACATCGTAATTGATAGCAAACACTGAATTTGAAGCCGAGGTTGGCTCTAGCAGAATCAAGATAGCGGAAGGAGATTTTTCAACGCTCTGAATCTTCTCTTTATAGTTCTCCAATTGGAAATCAGGTAGCAACCACACAACTTTATTTGGAAACTTTTCCTGAGCGATTTGTAAGGCGACAGAATTAGTCACAGCCAAAATTTGCGGTTGACAGTCTTCGTCCGGTGCAAATCTTTCTAGATAGTTAACCCAATGATCAAGCACTGTAATGCACGGGATATCTCTCGACTTCGCTTGCTTTATCGCAGTCTTTTCCAACTCTGACATCCAACCGGATCCAGTAATAACCAAGTCACATTCCATAATCTTTTCCAATTGGTCGACTTGATCGAATGATATCCCAGAGCTATCAAATATCTTTTGTGCTGGTCCATCAATATAAGACATAGTCTTTTGTGGGAGGTTTCTCAAAAGCCAAGTAATTTGCTCTGCCCCTCCGGCATCATAAGCAACCACTCCGATCGTATTTGCATTGAAAATAAAATCTGGAATTATAGGAAAAAATTGAGAATTAACTTGAGAAAAACTTCTAACAAAATGTAAATTCAAATTCTCCTCGTGATTTTCTACACTTTTGAGCTGGAAATCTAGTTTTCTCGCAACCCTATGCATCGCAAGATTATTTCTATTTGATCCAATTACAGCCTGCATCCCAGGAAATTGCACTTCCAAATACGGGATTAAAAGCCCTAACGCTTCCGATGTGTAGCCTTTTCCTTGATGATTCCTAAAAATAAGAAACCCTAAATTTAATGTCATCCCAGTAAAGTTTATATAGCAGTTAATAGTGCCAAGTAACTTTCCATCTTCAGCGCTCTTGATGCCAAATAATAAGTGATTAGATTTTGTAAAATTCATAATGTAACTAATTTGGGACTTCAAAGTATGAGTAAAGGCAGAATTCTTGGAGTATTGCATGTAATCCTGGTCATTCAGTGATTCTAAATACTCCTCAGAAATGTCGGTTTCAAGCAATGGAGTAAGAGTTATGCGATTAGAACCGAGCATTTGCCCTCCCAAGTAAATCCATTTCCTAACGACTAAAATCTAATTATTACTAAGCATGAATTAATTCTTAGGCTCAATCTGTTTTTCAAAGAGCCAGTAGGTAATGTCGTCAAAGCCTGCAGTATCAAATTCATGTCCCCATAGAAAACCGTAATCCATTACTTTACATTCAAAATTTTCCACAAAGAATTTCCCAAAGTCACGCTTGAAGAGTCTGTCATCCTCACCTCGATAAGTAATCATGATAGGAGTTCGATTAAAGTACTCTCCAATTAGTATGTACCGTGAGGACATTTCATACATGCGACTCATTGTTTCAAGCAAGTCATCAGGATTCGTGTGAATTAAAACTCCATTGGTAAAAACTAAATCAAATTTCACACCAAAATTTGAATCCTTGATGGACCCCAAAAAAGACTCATCGATTTGAAAATCCTTAACGCATTTATCGTAAGGTTCTCTTGCGAGTTCAATAATGTTTGCGGAAGCTCTTGGCAGTACTCTTTTTAAGGAAGCTATGTTTCTTCCGATGTTGGAGCCGCAATCTAGATAACTTGAGATCTCAGACTTATCAATCTTTGAAAGAATTCTTTCCCAGGCAATTAATCCAAGCTGCGCATCAAAAACTGAATTATCTTGAGCGTAAATTTCCGTAATCTTGTTTTTCCAAAAATCTTCTTGTGGTGTTGACATTTTAGAAGCTACTTTCCCTGGGTCAGATCTCGTGATGGATAGATTACATTAGAGCAATCGAAATTGCGACCATATTGTCAGTTCAGGAGACGCCTTTCACTCTGACTCTCAACTGAGATGAATTAAAAAGCATTTTCAATTTACTTCCTCTACGGGCTGGTTTTCGTGAATTTATTATTTTCATCTTTTTAGCTAAATGCAAACCCAACTGATAATCAGCATCAAAATTTTATAAATTTTCCAATATTCTCCAAAACATTTTGATTCTTTGAGAAAATTTCAATAGTCACCACATAAATCTACATCATTCCTTATTCTCATGGAAAGAAATCTGGTATTTCGGATCGTTTTGTTTCGCAATTGAGGTAATCCAAATGTATCTAACTGACTTAACATGAAAGCGAATCTGATGCATTAAATTCGTCAATCACACGTTTAATTGCTTGAAATCGAAACAATTTCGAGTTTTGCAACTGACATACATTCAAAGTGGGAGTAAGAATTATCTGGCAAAATGCAGTAGCATTTACTTAATTTAAAACTAGCGACTAGTAAATTCTAAGATTGGAACAAGAGGCGGAAGATGGTTTCAGGGTCTCCGGTACCACCTAAATGGCTTGTAATTATTCCCAATGGGGGTGCGTCTTGGTATTTTTGGTGCATTGATTTTATCAGTGATGCAATAAAAAATGGTGATTCTATCGTTGTATTGGACTTACGAGAATATTCCGTACGTCGGAACAAGCTAATATTTTTCAAGAGATTTGTGACTGTTCTTTATAGAACAAACAGAGTAAGTGATCTAGTAACAAATTTGTCAAAGCTTGAGAAAGTTATTTATTTGAAACCAAAAGATATAAATTGGTCACAGCTAAGAACAATTGAGTATGACAAGTTGAATCCAGAGTCTTACAGAAATGGTCTTGATTCTGAGTATTTTGAGGAATTAGGGGCTAGAGTTCTAGAAGATTCACAGTTAGATTCAACTGTGCTATTTACGGCTAAAAATGTTTTTAACCAAGTTTCAGCAATTACACAAAGCGTAATTGAACTAGAGAATATAACTAAAGTTGTTGTCCCAGGTGGCAGAACACTGATTCCTTCCGCTTGTTTGTCATCTGCTCAGAATCTAGGAATAAATTGCTCAATTCTAGAGTCAGCCCCTGCGGGTGATTTTGGGTATTCTGAATATCCATCTAATTTTCGTTCACATTTTGGCTTAATACAGTTAGAGATTAATCGAATTTGGGAAAAAGGCGATAACTCTAAATTCGAAATTGCAGAATTGTATTTGAACAATAAGTTAGGAAGAGATTTTTCCAAAACTTTTGAATTAAATCTCGTTCTCGATAATTTAACAACGGATAATTCGGTGGCAGTTTTCCCAACCTCCGGTTTCGAATTCAAATCTTTTGGACCCACTAATAGCGGAGAATATGGTCGAAATCACCAAAGGGAAATGGTAAAAGTTTTTTGTCAAGTTGCAAAGGAAAATGGATTCAAGGTAATACTTAGAGCGCACCCTCCAATTCTAGGCCATGAAGAGTTATCTGCAATGGATGATGAGGAATGGGCCCCATTTTGCTTTGAGAATAAAATCATGTACTTAGCACCTAACTCCGGAGTAAATTCTTATGAGCTCATGAAGAGAACAAAACTTAATGCCGTTTATGTCTCAACCGCGGGTATAGACAGTCTGATTTTAGGTTGTGACACATTGATACTAGGAAATGCTGAATTTGCGCATCTCGTACCAGAATTATGTGCCTTTGATATTGAAGCTATCAGAAGGCGTTTCGACTGTATCAATCTTAAAACTGAAATCACAAAAATTTATCCTTATGCATTTTATTCGGCAACATTGGGTAAAGAGATATCGCATGCGTCAATAACTAGCGAAGGTACAATTCTGTATGAAGGGAAGCTGGTAGATGCACCTAGATTTAGGTTGTTTTCTTGGCTGCGTAAGAGAATATAGAAATTACCTGAAAATCGGCGGATTTCCCTCGTAGAAATTTCTCTTTAATTAAGTTCTATCTGGTCACGTCCGAATCGATCAAATTTAAAGAAATAAATCGTAACCCATATATGAATTGCAAGATATTATGGTCGTTAAGAGGTTTACGCATCATTAGGAAAGAAGGTATGGAATGCTAAGGAATTGGCTTAAACGATACATACCCGATGAGCTTATTCAGATTTATTATAGTTTTCTCCAGAAGCGTCGTGATCACTCTATGTCAATACCCACAGTTAAGGATGTTTTAAAGGTTGGTTCATTTAGTTATGGAACGAATAACTTAAGAATACTTTTTAGAGACTCAGGCGAAAGAGTTGTTATAGGAAAATACTGCAGTATTGCGAAGGATGTGACAATAGTTTTAGGTGGTGGACACCGTCATGATTGGATAACAACTTATCCTTTCGGACATGTGGCCCAAAATGATTTCGGAACTGAACAAAGCGATGGGCACCCAACAACCAAGGGATCAGTCACCATCGGAAATGATGTTTGGATTGGAACCGGAGCAACGATTATGTCAGGAATAAACATAGGCGATGGTGCAGTGATTGCTGCGAATGCCCACATTGTGAATGATATTCCGCCGTTTGGAATTGCCGGGGGAAATCCAGGAAAACTAATCAAACTACGATTTGATGAAGAAACAATTACTAGGCTAATGAATGTTAAGTGGTGGGACTTCCCGATAGAGGAAGTGAATCGAATAAAGATGTTAATTAGTCAAAGTCCCACAGAAAAAATTTTGTGCGAATTAGAAAACATAAGAAGTAATCTTGACTGCTTATAATCTCTAAAGGGTCAAAATCCTCTGATAAAGTGGCGTTATGGAGAAGTTTAAACCAGTCATTTTGAAGCTTGAGGGTGGACTCGGAAATCAATTATTTGAGTTATCGGCAGGATTTTATTTAGCCGCTAAATTAGGCTCAGATTTACACATAGATCAGTATTCGATTCCAATTACAACTGTCCATGGCGAGATCGAAAGTGGCTTTAAACCCTTTGAAGCCCTGCAACTTCCAAATTCAAAGCGCATACAAATATTGCCAGCGCTGCCAAGTAGTTTTATTGTAAACTTGGCAAAACGAAGCTTATTTATAAAAAAATTAGTAACAAAGATTCGCCTTTTCAGTAGCAATCCAGGCAGATTAAAGATCTTTATTGAAACGAATAATGCAAGAACCACTGCCGAATTTTTTGACATTGATACACCCATGAAGCTTCATGGTAACTTTCAATCTTGGAAAATCGTGGAAAAGGCTGCCCATTTTGGTTTTCCACGAATTTTCCAATTAAAAAACACACCGAAATGGATAACTGAACTCGAAAAGACAATTGATTTCAAGAATTCATTAGTTTTACATTTTCGAGTGGGCAATGACACTCGGACTAATTACAATTTTAGGCAACCTGAAATTTCATATTATTTGGCGGCTATTAAACTTTTAAAGTCGAAAAAGAAATTTAGTAGCATCTATGTTTTAAGTGATGATATTCCAAGAGTTATTGAAATGTTTGGGGATAAATTTGGTGAAGATTTCCATTACTTGGAAATGCCAACTGAATCATCACCAGCGGAACGGCTTTACGTTTTGAGTTTATTCGGTGGGATTGTTTGCGCAAACAGCACTTTTTGTGGTTGGGCTGCTTGGTCGATCTATAATTCTGGTGGTGAAGTAGTTGTTCCAGTCCCGTATTCCGATGGGCCGGTTCTAGGATCCAGAGATTTCCCTGCGAAATGGCACCAGCTAGACAAGTATTCAGGGAGGATTGTCGCTTGAATTAGGCCCTATGATTATCTAAAGCGAAAATTGGGGTTACCGATGAAAGTTTTGTTGACAGGTGCTGGTGGTTTTGTAGGTCACCACACTTTGGCGCACCTTTTGAAGACCACCGACTGGGAAATAGTCGCCACAGATTCATTTAAACATTTCGGAATTTCAGCACGAATCAGGGCAATTTTGGAAGAATTACCAAGTGAAGCCTCTCGCATAAAGGTCGTGACTCATGATCTGACTACTCCCATTGATTCAGTCACAGCACGAGAATTCGGGAACCCTGATGTCATAATAAACATGGCTAGTGAGTCTCATGTGGATCGTTCAATCACAGACCCAAGGCCCTTTGTGGAGAACAACATAGCATTGGCCTTAACGCTTTTAGAGTATGCAAGAACATTACCCAACTTAAAAACTTTTATCCAAATTGGAACAGATGAAGTTTACGGCCCCGCGCCTGAAGGTGTTAATCATCCCGAATGGAGCCCCCAGGTTCCATCGAATCCATATTCAGCAAGTAAGAGCGCTCAAGAGGCAATAGCAATCTCATACTGGAGAACATTTAATGTTCCAGTAATCCTGACCAATACTATGAATATTATTGGTGAACGGCAGGACGTCGAGAAATTTGTGCCATTGATCATCAATATGCTCCAGCAAGGAAATTTGGTTCCAGTGCATGCCGTGGAAAAAGACGGACATTGGATTTCAGGAAGTCGGTTCTACCTTCATGCGCGTAATCAAGCGGATGCTCTGAGATTCCTAATTACACACTTTGTGGATACCCCCCACAAATATACCGATGGCCTTGAGCGCCCAGAAAGGTTTAACGTTAGGGGTGAGAGTGAGGTAAGTAATGATGAAATG
>Ga0315899_10009987_pt1 | contig 10166 bp, 10 predicted proteins | sample LakEriMetagenome_2_FD_203518 | JGI IMG/M metagenome (GOLD analysis project Ga0315899, IMG submission 203518) | Freshwater fungal communities from buoy surface, Lake Erie, Ohio, United States - Buoy 4 MA112 | ecosystem: Environmental > Aquatic > Freshwater > Lake | place: USA: Lake Erie, Ohio...
CGTTTCCGTACACATTTCGCCAGGATCCGAGGTTCCAGTTGGCGAGTTCGCCGTCGAGATGGATTTTATGTTGGCAGTAGGCCGTGAAGGTAGCGTTTGGCAGGAGGTAGGGGAGTTGTTCGCAAAGTCGCATTGCGTACAGAGAATGGCCTCTGGGTTCGTTCGACCAGATGGTCGCATCGATGCCAACATGGATTCGGGGTGTCTCTAGCGGGGTTATTTCGCTGCGTGTGGCGTCCAAAAGGTCTGGATTCTCCGCCCGAATTGCATCTATTGCGACTTGTATTTTTGGTGCAGATGAACCCGACATTATCATGCTGCCTAGATAGATTTCTGCGAACTAGCGATCGTGGATCGCTGGCAGCCCTCCGGGGAAAAATGACTGCTTGCAGTGCTTATTACGATACCAAAAATGAGTGATATTGGAAATGAAGAACACTCAAGACCCGCAGGGCAAGTGCAGATTCTTCCGATTCAAGGGGGGGCAAGACCTTTCCGTAGACTGTCCCCGTAGCATGCACCTCTTTGGCCGGGCGTGGGGCAGGTGTGGCTCACGCGAAGAGGCAAAGACGCCAAGAAGACCTGGGTGGGAATCGAATACGAATCCGACCCCGACCTACTCGATACGGAACAAGTTCCCTTGTTGGAGGATGTAGAAGCATTCATGAAACGAGAAGTGCTGCCGAACACACCGGATGCCTGGATCGATCCGGCGGCTACCAAGATTGGCTACGAGATCAGTTTCACTCGCCATTTTTACAAACCTCAGCCTCTCAGAAGCTCAGAGGAGATTCGCGCTGACATCCTGGCTCTAGACCAAGAAACCGAGGGAATGCTAGCAGAGATCATTGGCGGATCGCCCCGCTTGTTACAGGCAGCCGATCATACAGAGGTTGTCCTTCCCCATATTATGGGCAAAGTTGCATAGCTTTCCCTCAGAAGATGAATTATTGGAACGCCGAGTATGCGAGACTTCACCCGAGTGGCTACCTCCCGTTCTGGGCGTAGGATTCCTTTTAATTCAAACCGCAATCGAGGCAAGCCACAAGTGGTAAGCCCTTGGCTTGTAGGGACTTGCTTGTTTTAGCGCAAAACGCCATGAACGAATCCAAAAACTGTGCCGAATTGACAGTTCCCGCATTGAAAGACCCCGTCTGGGGTGTCGTCGGAGGAAGCCGTATTCGGCGGTAGTATCCGATCACCATGGGGTGTATCTATGGACACGGCACGCCGGTCTACGCCCTGTCGGCAGTAAATTAATACAACCCGGAATTTGCTTGACGTTTGTCAACAGGGTATAGTAGGATCGAGTCGATGACCAGACCGAGGCATCCAAGGCCAGAGATTGAAAAAGCAATCCAGTATGCGGAAGGGCTTGGCTAGAAAGTCGAACTTTCCAATGGACACGCTTGGGGACGGCTCTTTTGTCCACACGGTACGCGAGAAGGTTGCATTGTCAGTGTTTGGTCGACTCCGAGAAGTCCGGAAAATCACGCTCGGCAAATCCGAAAAGTGGTGGACCGTTGCCTTCACAGCAATGAACCAGAAAACATTGATGGCGATGAACCCGAAGAAGGTAATGACTAATGAACCCAACCACAAAACCTTGTGATAGGGAATATGATTTCGCCCTGATTGTCGGTGGTGTTAGCGAATTGACATCGGCGGTCGAGGACGCGTTGTTTCAAGCGGGTTGTGACGATGCGACAGTAAGCATGCAGCACGGTCGACTGTACATTGAGTTCAGTCGATCGGCAGTGTCACTCGAAGAGGCGATTATCGGCGCGATCCATGATGTTCGTAAAGCTGACATCGGAGCTGAGGTATTGCGAGTCGATGAATGCAACCTTGTGACAGCTTCTGAGATAGCAAGAAGAATGGGACGCACTCGACAGCTGGTGCATCAGTACATGAACGGGACCCGTGGGCCAGGAGGCTTCCCCCCACCTGAATATCATCTCACGGACCACGCACCACTCTGGGCATGGTGTGCTGTGAGTTACTGGCTAGTCGAGAACAATCTTCTGCGACCAGAAGAGAGTTGGAATGCAGAGGTTGTCGAGGCGATCAATAATTGGCTCGAATCCGAACGGCAACGCCGACGGTATCCCAAACTGATCGATACGATCGCTCGTGGCTTGCAACATCAGTAGGCATCCATGAACGAATCAGAAACCAGAGCAGAGTTGATCGATCCCGCCTTTCACACCGCCGGCTGGGGTGTCGTCGAGGGTAGCCGTATCCGGCGGTGAGTATCCGATCACCTTGGGACGGATCCACGGACACGGCTCGCGGGGTAAAGCCGTGACGGCAGACTATGTGCTCGAATATCGAAACACCAAGCTCGCTATCCGACACACCTACGCCACCAACGGGCATGGCATCTACGCCATCGACATGGAGACGGGGCAAGAGCAAGAGATCACCGCTTAACGTCCGTCGTCGATCCGATGGAGCAAGAGGAACGTTGACGTTCCAACACAGTCCGAGGTTCTACTTTGACTTCGTCGCAGGCTATTTGATGCAACCCAGCCGACCGATCATCGGGTGCCGCTTGGTGCCCGGTGATTGGTTGTGTTGATGACTGGCCGACTAGGTTTCGGTTGATACAACTTGCGACAGCCTTAGGGCTGTTGCAAAAAAAAGAAATCGAGAAACTATTGTCTGGATGGTGTATAGGTGATACCAGCAATACCCTCTGGGCAGAGACCTCGGTTGTCGCATTTTTTGTAAGGACCGTGTTTTGAGAGGTGTTGAAGAGGCAAAAAAAACGCAAAAGTCGGATCGAAAAAAACACCGGGCAAGATTTCTCGCTGTTTCATCAGGAACGATTGCTTAGACATAGGGGGCTTGGATAGTGATTTAGCCACTCGCCTAGTTTGTACTCGACATCAACATCCGACGCTGTACCTTTAAGTAACACATCTTAGGATGCGAACTATCGAAAAAGGAAAGCTCAGCAGAGAGATGCCTAATTAACGACCGAGCCCCCATGAACTACGGACATGCCACGGGATTACCACATCGCCTTTGACCGCATCAATGATTGGGGTTAGATGATCGGAATACAGATCTAGATGCAATTGGCCGTCGTATCGTCCATAAAGCTCCCGCATATACAGATCGGCTATCTTCTTTGCCTCTCTTGGATTGGCAACTGGATCAAATGGTATTTTGATGAATTTCTCCTGAGCTTGTCGAACCGCATCTAACTGACGATGTAGCTGATTTGCCGTCACATTTCCACTAGGAGTACTTTTATATGATTCGACTAGTGCCTTGAATGCTGAATACTTCGGACCAGAAGGATTTAGCAAGCCACCCTCTGCTATCCCTGCAGGTGCTATCCCTGCAGGCAATTGATAGAAATTTAGGAATAGCGATACAACTAACAGCGAAGCGAATAGAATCGGACTATCACTCATTCTAGAATTAAAGAAAATTTCTACCAGGAATGCAAAGAGCCAACCTCCGCCGAAACCAAACACTATTACGGCCCAAAACGGAACCCCCAAAAGCAGCCAGAGTGAAGAGTAGCAGAGCACGCCGAAAACCCCAGCGAGCACTCTTAGCTCAGCATCCGACGAATCCCGTAGGACAGCCAGCAAGCGGCCATATAGCGTATCGGAGACAATCGGAATCAGTTCCATTGCAGATGTACCCTTCGCCCCTCGCCGTCCAATCAGATCGGTTTCAGCTAACTCATCGTTCGCAAAAAGTCCTTGCAATTGGGAGAAGGAATATGGCCCTTGATTTTGGTCATTCCCAATGATGAACCATTCGTCCTCTGATGTTGCTGACTCAATAACTCCTTGCTCAAGAAAAAGACCGGCTTGAATCCACTTCATCCCCGCTTGAGCGATGAAGTCAGTTGCTGCAAATACCCCGGCCTTATATTGTGCACAAAGCTCGTTAAAGGGAACTGGAACAACCGATTGTCCGCTTTCGATTCGATACCAATCTCCAGCCGATGCTTGAGATTGCATATTGTTTGTTTGCAAATTTACGTTTTGTTGTGTTGCTGTATCACTTGATTGAGGCCCGTCCGCCTGCTGTGCAGTTTCTGCCGGAACAGCTTGTGGTTGTTTTTGGGCTAGGAAGAGCCCCTTCACGGACTCCGCTTTATGCCATTTTTCTTGATCCTCACGCCGAATCTGATCATCCGGCCTGATCTTTCCATCTACCGCAAGTTTCTTCAACTGAGCCGACTCAAATGGACCAGCTTGGTTGTCGTTCCGCTTGATGTACCACTTTGCCATCTTGGTGTTTCCGCTCAGGAGTCAGGGTCTAATGAAATTCGCAACTAGCCCTGTGGTTTTAGTTTGGCGTGGAGATATACCTCCATTTGATTTAGCGTAAACCAAGCCCAAAGTAGCTCAGGAATTTTATTTGAGCCATTTTCCCAACCATTTTCGCTCTAGGTAGACAGAAGGACCGACTCCAGTCGCCAGCGGCAAAGAGTGGACTTACCCCATGTTTCAAAATAGGAAATGCCATTCGGAGTGCGGCTGGCGACCGGTAGAATGGACTCATGCCCCAAAACACAGACATACACCAGCTACTAGTAGACTTGCAGGACAGTGCCGAGGATGCCAAAGCCGCCCTTCTCGATCTGACCTGCGAGCGGCTGCGTAGGCTCGCCAGTAGGATGCTGAAAAATTACCCAAGACTCAAACGTTGGTCCGATACCGATGAAGTACTACAGGCGGCAACGCTGAGGCTGTACAAGGCCCTCAGCAGCATCAAACCTGAAACTCCGGAACAATACTTCGGGCTCGCAGCCACGCAGATACGACGCGAACTGATCGACCTGACACGACATTTTTATGGTCCTGAAGGACTAGCAGCCAATCATCACTCCGACTCAGGAAAGATCCTAACCGGAACCGTCAATCCAGAAGAGCCTGCCAAGCTGGTTGAATGGGAATCCTTCCATGAAAGCGTCGAAGCTCTACCAATTGAACTCAAAATGGTAGTTGAACAACTTTGGTACAACGGTTTAACCCAAGCCAATGCAGCGGAGGTTTTAGGGATTAGCCTAGCAACATTAAAACGCAGATGGACGCAAGCAAGACTCCTGCTAGCAGACTCAATCAAGGAGGACTCGCATGATGACCAATGATACTTCAGATCTCATAGCTGACCTCGTCACCAAATGGGAAGACAGTTTTGAAATTGGACTCAACCTGACTCCAAAAGAGGTCTGTTTTGAACATCCTGATCTTGAGCAGATTGTGTCTGAGCAGATCACCAAGCTTAAACGGATGCGTTGGCTCACCTCCACATGGGACTCCCACGCATCAGAGACACTGTCAAACGGCACAGTAATCGCTAACCGCTTTCATATCGAGGGTGTCCTAGGCTCAGGTGGTTTTGGTACGGTCTACAGAGCTATGGATGCCGAGCTTCTTCGCTCTGTTGCTCTCAAAATCGCAAACCCCAATCGCAAAGATCCAGATACGTTGCTGACTGAGGCTCGCAACGCAGCCAGTCTGCATCACCCGCATGTCGTCACTGTCTACGACGTTGGCAGATTCGAAGAGCGTGTTTTTATCGTCAGCCAACTGGTCGAAGGACGTAGTCTCAAGGATGTTGCCTACGGTAGCAAACCAACAGCAATTCAGATTGCCAATTGGATGAAGCAAGTTGCGGAGGCTTTGGAAGTCGCTCATAAAAACGGTCTTGTGCATCGGGACCTCAAGCCTAGCAACATCATCATCAACAAAGACCAACAAGCGATGGTTTCAGATTTTGGCATCGCTTTCCATGCCAATGAAATCGACCAGATCGAACCATTGGCAGGTACTTTACCGTATATGTCTCCCGAACAGGTCCAAGGTGAGTCCAAGCTCATGGGACCAAAGTCAGATGTCTTTTCTTTTGGTGTGATGCTCTATGAGTTGCTAGCAGGCAAGCATCCATTCCTGAGCAAGTCGTCACCGGAAACCATTCGCAAGATCACCACCGCTAAGCCAGAGCCTCTGACGGATGTACCAGTACAACTCAAGATGCTCTGTGAGCAGTGTCTTTCAGTTCGACCAAAAGATCGCCCATCCGCTGCCCAAGTTGTGACAATGCTGAAGGAATTCCTAGAGGCTGGTCAACGATCTTCGATCTTTCCAGCCTTCATACCTTTGCTGGTAGGTTCTATGTTTGCCGTTGGTCTTGGTGGGGTAGCTTGGTGGCCGTTGCTTCCTGATAGAGCCAATAAGGATTCAGTCAGTCAAGCTAGTACCGAAGCAAATAACCCAAAGGCAGGCGTACCTGAATCTCCTACCATCGCAGATCAATTAGTACCAGAACGTGCAAAACACACGAGCACCCCTGAGCCAACGAATCCAAATGTCGTTAATTTGCTACAAATGATTCACCTTCCGTCGCATGTCATCAGTGGTACTTGGGGCAAGGATGCAGGTGTGCTTAAGGTAAACGGTCTAACATCGCCTGCTGGAGGAGTGATTCAGATCCCGTACCAGCCAAAAGGTCCATACACATTGACCATCCGAGCAAGGAGGCAACGGTTTGGAGGCATCATCGTACCTGTAGTCTACGCAGGTAGGCAATTTGGTGTCTTCCTTGCTGCTGGTTATGACGAGAGCAAGATCCCGAACACAGTCCCGGAAGTTAAGGTCAAAGCAAACTTTTTCCCAAGCAAAGATTGGCACACGGTCACGATAGAGGTTGATGGAAGCGGAGTACGTTGCGAGGGTGATACCGGTGCAGTCTTGGATTGGAACCAAGGTTATGGCACCGTCCAAGGTAGACCGTATGACGTACCAGACGCAACGGGGTTGTACCTGAAGATCTATGAGCAGTTTGAAATCGATAAGCTTGAGATCAAAGAACCCGGTAGGTAGGCATCTGCCCTGACAGTAGAGGACAACGACACGGTATGCCAGAGGTTATTTCGTGAGCGACCCGGAGTTTCTCTGACCACCGTCCACGACTCGATCGTTTGCCAGCGTGAGAACGGGACATGGGTGAGGGACGTGATACTGGATGAGTTCAAGCAACGTGGCGTGAGACGCATTGTCATGACTTTTTTCTGTGCCGACGCCGTCGCTAGGCGTAGGGATCGGTGTGATCGAACTGATGGCAAAGTGGTCAGGCTGAGTGTTTGTCTGCGGTGACGGTGAAAGCGAGGGACGAATAACGCTCAAAAAGTCCACCAAACCAACCCTAGCTACCTCTATCGCATCGGTGGTGGCAAAGCGGTCAGCTAGCGACACTGTGTCGCCAGTCTCGATCCGGTGGGGGCTCTACGGCGTTTGAGCGTTAAGCGGTTGAGAACTCGCAGCATGGGAGACTGGGGGTGATAGCGGACGGCGGGCTCAAGTTGGTAGAACGATCGCCTAAAGCACGCGCCCGGGCGCGCGAGCGGGAACGCTATCGACGGTTGTGGCTTGATGAGCTCCGATCCTTGCTGGCCGAGATGCAAGCCGAAACGAGACCGTGTCGCTTGGCAATTGCTCCGTCTTCCCGCCCACCGATGCCGCGGTAGCGGTATACCCCCGTTTGGCGCAATCACCCTTTTGGTTGCGTCGTCGGGTCCAAGGTGTTAAGATCAGATCGCAATTTAAATGATTTCGTCAAATGATGGATCTTTATGATCAGCGTGAGTCTGACAAAACGATTAAGGAACTTACAGGGATCATTCAGCCCGACCCAATATCCGTACCGGCATATCCGGGGTGGGCGATGGCTTGGCGGACAACGTTAGGATTGCTAACTAATTCCTTTTATCATGAGATCACTGAATTGGGGGGGGCGATGAAGCCACTGTTAATTGTACTCGGGTTGCTTTTCGCAATTGCGTACCCTGCCTACGGACAAACAATTCAGAAGGAGTGGCGAGACGTTACAGGAAAGTTCTCCATTCAGGCAGAACTAGACAAACTGTCCGCCGATTCAATCACTCTTCGTGCAAGCGATGGCAGGTCAATTGACATTGCAAGGGCAAAACTAAGTGAAGCGGATAGAGCTTTTCTCGTTGGGTTAGACGTACTTGCTGAAAGCGATCAACAACACGAACTAATTCTGCCCCACCTAGACCGTCTATACACGAGCCCTGCGGCAGTCCTGGAGATACTCTCGTTACTCCACAAGCAATATCGGAGGGGTTCAGCAGCTGGCCTGTATCTTAGTGCCGTGCGCGCGGCTGTTGGCGGGAAGGTTGGATTGGCAGAAGCAAAGCAAGTCGCCGACGAAACAATTAGTCGATTGCGTCGAGTTCAAAAAGAGATTCCGGATTCTCAAAAGCAGACATTGATGTCGGCGCTTAATAATCGTGCTGTGATTGCAATTCGCGAACGTAAGGCAGATGAAGCTGTGCGGTATTTGATTGATGCTGCTGCACAGTTTGAAGATGTACCTTTCGTGGTATATCACAACGCTACGTTGCTTCTCGAAGTATCGTCTATTCCAAAAACGATTCTGGACTTAGACCGTCGCTCACGATCGGAGCTTGTTCATCTTTTGGCGAGAAAAAAACCTGAGTCACCAGGAGCAGCTATTCCGCAACGCTACTTGTATTCGCTCGCGCACGACCCATTTAACTTCGCCATGGCTGCGGACAGACCGGTTGCCGACTTACCAGTGCCTAAGAAACGTGAAACTGAAATCGCGCCCATTGCCCCTGGCTACCAATTGTCCAGCTATGGTAGTGGTTTCTTGATTGCGCCAAGAATTGTTCTGACCAACAGGCATGTTGTTCGAGACGGCAAAAAAGGATTTCGGTACCGCGTTGTCAACGAGTCTGGCTTGAGAAATGGAGTACTTGCGAGCGTTGTTAAGGTTAGCAATATAGAGGAAGTAGATCTTGCAATCTTGGAGCTTGAGGTTGATGCTGCACAAACGCCACTCACCATTCGGTCGTCTTCAGCACAGCTCGGTGAACCGTTTTCAGTTCTAGGCTATCCCAATCCTAAACTTTTCGAATACACGCTGACTGTCAGTCGAGGTACGGTCAATAAGCTGATCAAGGACGGAAAAATGGTGCTGCACGATGCAGCAACAAACCGCGGAAACAGCGGTGGCCCTTGCCTTGACGACTGCGGCAACATTCTTGCGGTTCTCTGTGCTTTTTACGCTTCGAAAGTTGTTGTTGAAAATGGTGTTTTAAAGGTTGATGGTAACCAGAGAAACCTCGCCGTATCAAACACTGCTGTATTGGAATTTCTTCAAGGGGTAAATGGCTATAGCCAGTCCACCGAGTTATCAGACAAGCTACCATTGCCAGAGATCGTTCAGAAGGTAAAGGATTCAGTTTTTCTCATTGAATGCTGGGCGTCGCCCGACGCAGTAAGGAAGGAAACTTCGTTAGCCGTCGCCAAAAACAATGACATCTCCGTAACGCTTCGTGCATACAGTCTGATCCCTGATCTTACGTGCCTGCAATGCAAAGGGACTGGATTCCAAGAATGCGGCAATTGTCGAAAAGGCGTGGTTCAGGTGTCGAAGAGCACTCAAGTCGGTTTCAATGAGGTGACCAAACAGCCAGTTTACGCGGATCTCTTTTACCCTGAAAAATGTCCAATATGCAAGGGCAAGGGAGGGACGCCCTGCAGGGAGTGCGTTAACGGGCAGTTACCACTTACAACTGATAAGAACTACCCGTAACCTCCGGCGTCTACTAGCTGCTGGACCACTTTCGGTCCGTCGGGGATTACGTGAGTAAAGATCTAGACCACTACAGCAGAAAATGGTCGCTTTGAAGTTCTCGATGTTACGATAACCGCCAGTTCGACGCTTGATGGACGTGATCGCTGTTGATGCCTTCGGGTACGCAGCTAGTCATTCCACGGGGGCAGTAGGTAACGATGATATCCAATTCGTTCCTTGAGAGTCTTTACCAGTTTCTTCATCGGCTTCATGTTTGTCCGAACCACTCTTCGATGACAATCGTTGAAAGATCGCTTCGCCATGCCGTCGATGCTCTGCCACTTTCACCAAGTTTGATCTTGGTGTGGGATGTAACCCAATGCTGTCGCATTCTTGGCATTCGGCAACTTGTAAAAAACCGCTACCAGCAACATCTTAATGTGAGCTAGATGACCGACCTCTAGTCGCTATCGTTTCTCGCACCCTCATCCCGCAGGTGACAAAAGCCGACTATCTGTCATGCCACCCATGTTGTCATTGAACTAGTCGACTGATATTGTGTCAGC
>Ga0315899_10009989_pt1 | contig 10165 bp, 8 predicted proteins | sample LakEriMetagenome_2_FD_203518 | JGI IMG/M metagenome (GOLD analysis project Ga0315899, IMG submission 203518) | Freshwater fungal communities from buoy surface, Lake Erie, Ohio, United States - Buoy 4 MA112 | ecosystem: Environmental > Aquatic > Freshwater > Lake | place: USA: Lake Erie, Ohio...
CTGGGGTATCAAGGAAGGTAATCATGCCTCGCGGCGTTTCAACGTGATAAGCACCAATATGCTGAGTAATACCACCGGCTTCACCTGATGCCACTTTTGCTCGGCGTATGTAATCGAGCAGAGAGGTTTTACCATGGTCAACGTGTCCCATCACCGTGACTACAGGCGCACGCGGCAGTGTTTCAGCATCAGTATGCTCTACACCAAAATCTAGCAGCGCTTCAGGATCATCAAGTTTGGCAGCATGAGCTAGGTGGCCCATTTCTTCTACAAGAATCATGGCCGTTTCTTGATCGAGTACCTGATTAATGGTGACCATTTGACCGAGCTTCATCAACTGCTTAATCACCTCAGATGCCTTGACTGCCATCTTGTGAGCGAGCTCAGCAACTGTAATGGTTTCAGGCACGTGTACTTCACGCACCACTGCTTCGGTAGGCTGCTGAAAATTTGTTTCGCGATCGTCGTTTTGTGAACTACGACGGCCTTTGGGACCGGCACGCCATCCATCACGCCCGGCACCCGCTGGAGCACCGCGCGTCTTTAAACCACCTGGGCTACGTTTTTTCGCTTCATCTTGCCAAGTAGATGATACGTTGGCGGACTTGATTGATTTTTTCTCGCCCGGCTTTTTTTCTTCTTTCTTTTCTACTGGTTTTTTATCGCCCGGGCGGTGCAGCGTACCCTCAGCGCGAACTGGCTCAGGGGCTTTGATTACTTTGCGCGGCGTAGTCATCATGGCTTTAATCTGAGCCACTTCATCTGCAACGGCTTTACGCGCCTCTTCTGCTGCTACAACACGCGCAGAGCTTTCCTGGGCGCCACGTAGCGCGGATTCCTGCACTTCAGCAGCCTCACTAGAGACTGCTGCTTCGGCAGCGGCACTGGCACGCAGTGCCTCTTCACGCTCGGCTTCGAGTTTTGCCAAGCGTTCTTGTTTCTCTAATAAATCGGCTTCTTGTCGTGCGATGAATTCCGCTTGACGACGTGCTTCATCATCACGACGAGCTTGTTCGGCTTCGTCAATGACACTTGTTTTGATAGGCTCGGCTTCCTGCACAGGCGCAGCATCCTCGCGTTTGACGAAGGTACGCTTTTTACGAACTTCAACTTGGATAGTGCGTGATTTACCGCTTGAATCAGCTTGCTTGATTTCAGTGGTTTCTTTGCGCGTCAGCGTGATTTTCTTTTTTTCCCCATCCGCTGCAGCACCATGAACCTTACGCAAATGACCAAGCAATTTATCCTTATCTTCTTTGGATAATTGATCATCAGTCGAACTTTTTTCGACGCCCGCGGCTTTGAGTTGCTTAAGCAGCAAATCAGCCGGCATCTTTAGTTCGGTGGCAAATTGGGCTACATTGTTGCTTGCCATTCAGTCCTCTTTTCTAGTCATGCTTTTGGATGGTGTTAGTGGCTGGTGTTTACTTGCTTTCGGCAAGACTCCAGACACGCGACTGCAACTCTTTGGCATGATCATCGTAGCGTCCATCGATCAGCTTCATTTCGTCGTCCGTCACATCCTTGAATTCTTCATCAATCAATTGACGCGCGCGTTCAGTGGGCAGGGCGAGAATCGCTCCAAACTCGTCGTACGCAAGAGCCGAAAATGCGTCGATGGTTTTGATTCCTGCCAGGCCCAGCTTGCCAGCGGTCGTGCGATCCATACCTTCCAGATTGAGAAGTGCTTCTTCCATGCCCTCTAATCCTTCTTCTGAAGCAATCGCCTCAGTTACCAAGGCATCACGAGCACGATTACGCAGCTCATTGATCGTTTCTTCATCAAATGCTTCGATATCGAGCATTTCAGAAATCGGTACGTACGCAATTTCTTCTAAGGTAGAGAAACCTTCTTGGGCCAGGATCTCTGCGACTTCTTCATCAACGTCTAATTTTTCGACAAACAAATTACGAATGACCGCTGTTTCAGAAGCTACTTTGTCGGCGGATTCTTCTGCTGTCATGATATTGATTTGCCATCCGGTCAATTCGCTGGCCAAACGAACATTTTGTCCGCCACGACCTATAGCGATTGCCAAATTTTCTTCATCAACAACTACATCCATGGCGTGCTTGTCTTCATCAACAACGATGGAGGACACATTGGCTGGGGCCAATGCACCGATAACAAATTGTGCGGGATCATCCGACCACAGCACGATGTCTACTCGCTCTCCACCCAACTCCCCGGTAACGCTCTGCACGCGGGAGCCACGCATGCCCACGCAGGTTCCGATAGGGTCGATTCGTTTGTCAGCGGTGAAAACAGCAATCTTGGCTCGCACTCCTGGATCGCGCGCGGCCGATTTAATCAGCAACAAGCCCTGTTCTATTTCAGGAACTTCAAGCTCAAATAGTTTGGTAATAAAATCTGGTGCAGTACGAGATAGTATGACTTGCGGACCGCGTGCATTGCGGTCTATACGAAGTATGAAGGCACGAACACGGTCGCCTATACGTAAGTTTTCTTTAGGGATCATCTGATCACGGGGCAGACGCGCCTCGATCTTGCCGGATTCAACTATCGCATCACCACGTTCCATGCGTTTGATGGTGCCGGTAACTAGCGCATCACCGCGATCAAGGAAGTCTGAAAGTATCTGCTCGCGCTCGGCATCACGAATACGTTGCAATACAACTTGCTTAGTATCTTGAGCAAACCGACGCCCGAACTCTACGGATTCGATAGCCTCTTCTATGTGGTCATCGACTTCAATATCTTCGATCTGTTCTTTGGCTTCGAACAGTAAAATTTCTTGGTCAGGCAGTTGTAATCCCGCCTCATCTGGCACGACATGCCAACGACGGAAGGTTTCGAATTCACCCGTATCGCGATCAATCGCAACGCGAATATCAACGTCACCCTGGTAACGTTTTTTTGTAGCCTGTGCAAGCGCGTGCTCAAGCGCACTAAAGACAACTTCTTTGTCTACATTTTTTTCGCGCGCCAGCGCATCGACCAGCATTAAAATTTCGCGACTCATTTACGACTCCTGAAATCCACTTGCGGCACCAATCGTGCCTTATCTACTTCAGCCAACGAGAACTCCAACATCGCAGGCCCTTCATTTCCTTCGAATTCAAGTCTGAGAGTGTCTCCATCAGGCTCGTGCAGCAAACCCTGGAAGGATTTGCGATTTGCAGCTCCCGGCATGGCCGATCTCAATTTGACGGTAGCTTCATGACCTGCAAACCGGACGTAATCTGAAAATTTTTTCAGTGGGCGATCCAGACCAGGCGAAGACACTTCCAAACGCTCATAGTTCGCGTTTTCCACCGTGAGTACATGCAGAAGCTGGTGAGTAACTGTTTCGCAATCTTCCACCGTAACTGCGCGATCATGTTCAACGGGCACATCGATAAACACCCGGAGTAAACCGCGTGCTGCGTGCTCAAAGTCCACTAGTTCATAACCTAAACCAGTCACCGTTTTTTCAATTAACGCCGATAAAACCAAACCACGCTCCTGCTGAGCTTCACAACCCAAAGACACAACAACAAACTTTTAGGAAAAAAAAAATGGGCATCTGCCCATCTTTCTTGCTTTGCACCATCTTACGTGTTGTCAGCATGAAATCTGAACCACACGCAGAGTTGCAGAGACTTTGTTAAGTCACTGATTATAGGCGATAAGCATCTGCGCTGCAATGCAAATGCCACCCTAAAAAATTAGCAAATCGGGAACTTAACCTCGCGTTCGGCGCCGGCCCGGTGTGCCAGTGCCAAAACGATCACTCGCCCATTGTCCATTTCCACCATTTTGCGGTCGGCGCTGGCCATCTTGTGTTCTTCCCTGCCCTGCACCACGCACCGCGGTAGGAAATCCCAATGCAGTTTGCAAGGGGTCGGGCTGGCGTGGCTTGGATGGGCGCTTGTTATTGGGCGCGCCATTACGCGGGGCTATGCCCTGAGGCGGTTTACCTGCTACCTGGTTACCATTAGCTTTGGGATGACGAGCGGGCGCTTTTTCAAGTCCACTGGCCGTCATCAGCTGCCTGACTGTATGTTCATCCAACTCCTGCCAACGCCCGCGCCTAAGCGCTGAGGGCAAAATCATGACGCCATAGCGTGTGCGTATCAGACGCGAAACTGTCAGGCCAACGGCTTCAAACATGCGCCTAACCTCGCGATTACGGCCTTCGGAAATAGTGACTCGATACCAGCGGTTAGCACCTTCACCGCCACCATCGGCAATTTTATTGAAATGCGCAGGACCGTCGTCAAGCTCTACGCCGGAAAGTAATTTCTGGCGCATGCCCTCTTCGAGTTCACCTAGCGTACGTACTGCATATTCACGCTCTATGCCATAGCGTGGATGCATCAATCGGTTAGCTAAATCACCGGAGGTAGTAAATAACAATAAACCTTCGGTGTTGAAATCTAATCGACCTACAGCCAGCCATTTGCTGGCTTTGATGTTGGGTAGCCTATCGAACACTGTCGCGCGACCCTCTGGATCATTCGAACTAACAATTTCTCCAGCCTGCTTGTGATAAACGAGAACTCGCGGAGGCTTGCTGCTGACTTTGCGTTGCACGGGCTTGCCGTTAATGCGCACCATATCAGTGGGCAAGATGCGCTGGCCTATGTGAGCCGGTTCGCCATTGACAGAAACCCGACCTGCAATGATGAGCTCTTCCATATCCCGACGCGAACCCATGCCAGCTTCTGCAAGCACCTTATGCAATTTTGGAGCGTCATCATCCGCAGTTAAATCGCGTCGCACAGGTTTTTGTTGACGAGCTCCTGAACGCGCTGCCGCCTCGTCATTGGGCGTTGGCTGATCGTATGCGTCAGACGTCACAAAACTAAAAATGGCATCAGGATCGGCTGAAGTAGAACGAGGATCGGGCTTACGTGGCCCTTGACGATCGGCATGCGCAGGGCGTGGGCCGTGCCGAGGGTTCTGAGAATTGCGATGAGGCTCTTTGTTATCTTTGAATTTTTGCTGACGACCTTCGCGATTAGCTACCGACGGCTTGGATGCTTCTGCTGTGCCCTCGGGTGATCTGTCGCCGCTTCTGGAGCGACGCAGTGATCGTGGTCCTCTCACGCCGCGATGTGGGGGTTTGCTATCAGCATCACGCGTTTTTTCAGTCGATTCCGCTTTTGGCAGCTCGGTCTCAGATCCGGAATCAACTGCGTTCAAGGCAGCCGGTGTGTCAGTGGGATTGTGAACTGTCATTGTCAGGCTCGGTATCAGGTTTATCGTCGGGCAAGGTGTTCGAGTACTGATGATCTTCAGGGTTTTCGTGCGTCAAAATTTCTGTATCGGTACCACTATTCACACTCACTAGGTGTACTGCTTGATCATCGTTGACTGCTGCGTCTACAAATTCTATCGAGGCCTGATTCAAGGTTGCCTCTAGATTTTGTTCCAATGCTTGCATCGCGGAAGCCCCATCACTGCCGTCGCCACCTACTTGTTGCAGTGGAGGTAATTCTTCCAGCGAGGACAACCCCAGGTCATCCAGAAATTGTCGAGTAGTCGCAAGCAGCGCAGGACGTCCCGGCACATCACGATGACCAATCACATCGACCCATCCGCGGTCTTCTAGTAACTTAATCGTCTGAGAATTCACAGCTACACCACGAATGTCTTCAATATCACCACGCGTAACAGGCTGTCTGTAAGCAATGATGGCCAGAGTCTCCAGTGTTGCCCGAGTGTATTTAGGTGGCTTTTCCGGATTGAGCCGGTCAAGAAATGGCTTCATGTCTGGGCGACTTTGAAACCGCCAGCCGGTTGAAAGCATAACCAGCTCAACACCGCGCTCGGACCAATCTTGCGCCAACTCGTCGAGTAGCGATTTGATGGTCTCGGTATCAAGCGCTGATTCAGCGTCTTCAACTGGTGCAGCGAATAGCTTCTTCAAATCGCTGATTGAAAGCGCCTCGTGAGTGCAAAGTAGCACTGTCTCGAGGACTTTTTTCGCCTCTAGGGTATTCATCTGCGGTTTTTGCAGTTAGTAGGTAACAAATGGAAGTAATTATTCAAGGCCCACGCAACTAAAACGCGTTGGCAACAGAACCATATCTGTGGTGCATTAACGCCAGTGCCCGTGACATTGTGTTTTTTGGGGGGCAGGTAGCGAGGGCTAGGCCGTCTGACTAGTAGGACGCGAGGCAGAAAATCCTGCAAAAGGAATGAAGCCGCATCAAGGCCAAGTTCGACGAAATTATAGGGTACTTCCTGACGATTGTCATCGCCTGACACAGGCGAGATTTTTTACAAGTCTAAAACAAGTCCAGACAATTTGTAGAGCAATATAGCCCTCATAGCCCGAACCGACTCGATAACGAGGTGTTAACAAAAAGCCCGGTCAACTTAACCGGGCTAAATAATTGGTTGCGGGGGCAGGATTTGAACCTACGACCTTCGGGTTATGAGCCCGACGAGCTGCCAGACTGCTCCACCCCGCGTCTGAGGGACTGAAATATACAGCTAATAGCCAGACTTTGCAAACTTTGATCCTTCATAGTCTATCGCCAATCGAGTGCTACACTGGACACGCCATTCTAATCACGCGCTTACGCAAACTGAAAAAACACTCTGTATGAAATTCTGTTCCGACTGCGGAAACACAGTTTCGCTTCAAATACCGCCCGACGATAATCGCTTAAGGTATGTGTGCGGACACTGCAGCACTATTCACTACCAAAACCCAAAGATGGTCGTTGGCAGTATTCCACTGTGGGATGAGCAAGGTTCGCCCAAAATATTACTTTGCAGACGTGCGATTGAACCTCGATTAGGCTATTGGACGTTGCCCGCTGGGTTCATGGAAAACAATGAAACGACTTCTGAAGCAGCAGCGCGTGAAACATTGGAAGAAGCCGGTGCACACATAGAAATGCACGATTTATACACGATGGTAAACGTGCCACATGTGCACCAGGTACATCTTTTTTATCGCGCGCGCCTGATTGATTTAGATTTTCAAGCCGGTACCGAAAGCCTAGAAGTCAGGCTTTTTTCGGAACCGGAAATACCCTGGGATGATATTGCCTTCCCTACTGTTTCAAAGACACTACAACTTTTTTTTGCCGATCTTGCAGCAGGTAAAAAACCAACCTCGTTTGGTTTTCATTGTTTAGATATACGTAAATCGATGAAAGTGTGAGTAGCCTTCGGTGTTACCACCTTACTTCACGTTCCGGCGTAGCCGTAATTTTATGTACTGATAGATCAGCGCCTTCGTACTCTTCTTCAGGGTCGAGTCTGATACCGACAGTTATCTTTAGCACACCATAGACAAGGAAGCCGCCTAAAGACGCAATAGCTATTCCCAATACGGTGCCTAACAACTGCGACATGATAGAAATACCACCTATACCCCCCAGGGACTGCAAACCAAAAATACCCGCTGCAATTCCACCCCAGGCACCACACAGGCCATGCAAAGGCCAGACACCTAAAACATCATCGATCTTCCAGCGGTTTTGAGTAAGCGTAAATAACCAAACAAAAATTGCTCCCGCAATACCACCTGTTACCAGCGCACCCAATGGATGCATCAAATCAGATCCGGCGCAAACAGCTACTAATCCTGCCAATGGGCCGTTGTAGGCAAAGCCAGGATCGTTTTTACCCAAGACCACGGCAACGAGTGTGCCCCCAACCATAGCCATCAGTGAATTCATGGCAACCAAGCCGTTCATCTTGTCCAGGGTCTGCGCGCTCATCACATTGAAACCAAACCAGCCCACAGTTAATATCCAGGCACCCAACGCGAGAAATGGAATGCTCGAAGGGGGATGAGCGGCTATTGCGCCATCACCTGAATATCGTCCTCTGCGTGACCCCAACAAAATAATGGCTGGCAAAGCAGCCCAACCACCGACAGCGTGAACCACCACAGAGCCAGCAAAATCATGAAAAGGAAAACCAAAATTTGCTTCGAGCAGCGCCTGAATGCCAAACCGCTGGTTCCATGCAATACCCTCAAATAAGGGATAGACCAGCCCCACCAACAATGCTGTTGCGGCCAGCTGGGGATGAAAGCGCGCACGTTCAGCGATACCACCCGAGATAATGGCAGGGATAGCGGCAGCGAATGTCAGCAGGAAGAAAAACTTCACCATTTCAAAACCGCTTTTGGCTGACAATTCTTGGGCACTACCGAAAAAATGAATGCCGTAAGCGATGAAATAACCAACAAAGAAATAAGCAATGGTGGAAACCGCAAAATCTACTAATATTTTTACCAATGCATTGACTTGGTTTTTCTTGCGAACCGTACCCAGCTCCAGGAAGGCGAAGCCGGCATGCATGGCTAGAATCATGATAGCGCCCAAAAGGATAAAAACCGTGTCGGCGCCACTGTGGAATGCGTCCATGAATACTCCCTGATAAGGTGCAAAATGATGACTAGAACGCTATCTAATGCAATTTTCGTTCCCTTTTGGTGCCCAAAGAGAAATATCGTAACCCCATGAAATTAAATGAATTAATTTTTATACCCAATTACTCGCAAGAGTAAGCGCACAGAATAAGTGCAAAATAAATACCTACATTGGTGAATCGTATGATCCCTTGGCTGGAACATGACACGCCATTCCCTGATGTCGAACTGGCATTAACCGAGGCCGACGGAGCACCCGGTTTGCTCGCTGCCGGTGCCGATCTGTCACCCTTGAGGCTGCTTGATGCTTATCGAAACGGCATTTTTCCCTGGTTTTCGGATAATCAACCCGTGCTGTGGTGGAGCACTGACCCACGCATGGTGTTGCGCATAGAAGACTTCCACATCTCACATAGCCTGATGAAAACCCTAAAAAAAATTGATCGCAGCATGCAAAGCGGGGGGCAATGGGAGATGCGCTTTGACTCGGCATTCCGCGATGTAATTCAGGCATGCGCGGCACCGCGCGAGGGCAGCGATGGAACCTGGATATCGCGGCAAGTCATCGACGGGTATTGCGCGCTACACGAGCAGGGACACGCTCATTCTTCCGAACTATGGTTAGATCAGCATCTGGTTGCAGGTGCCTATGGGGTGAGCCTGGGGAGAATGTTTTACGGAGAATCCATGTTTTCACTGATTCCGGACGGATCCAAGGTCGCGCTGAGCTATCTGATCGATTTTTTGCGCCACAATGGCGTCAAAGCGATTGACTGCCAGCAAGAAACATCTCACCTCGCCTCGCTGGGAGCTAAGCCCATAAGCCGATCTGAGTTCATTTCATTAATGAAAGTCGCTGTTTCTGAACCCGATATACAGAATTGGCGGCCTAGACAATTGTTTGCAGCCGGACGACACGACAAAAGCGTCGGCTTCGGTGTAGGATAAACACAAGTTAGACAAACTTACATCTCAAAGAGACACCATGACGCACCTGAAGGACCTGCCATTTTCTACGCTTCAGTTCTATGCGACGGCTCCCTATCCTTGCAGCTATCTTGAAAATCGACAGGCACGCTCACAGGTTGCTACACCTTCGCACCTGATCAACGCAGACGTTTATTCTGAATTAGTGAAAAATGGTTTTCGTCGCAGCGGTATTTTTACTTACCGTCCTTATTGCGATGGCTGTCAGGCCTGTACACCTGTACGTGTCAATGTCGAACAATTTTTAGCCAATCGTAGTCAACGTCGCGCATGGAAGCAGCATGAATCGATGACTACATCCGTTTCTAAGCTGGCCTATGTGCACGAGCATTACGAACTGTACCTGCGTTATCAGTCTGCTCGTCATGCCGGTGGTGGTATGGATCAAGACAGCCGAGATCAGTACGCTCAGTTTCTATTACAAAGTAAAGTAAATACCCGACTCGTAGAATTCCGTGAGCCTGATGGGCAATTACGTATGGTCAGCATCATTGATGTGTTGGATGATGGCTTGTCGTCGGTTTATACCTTCTTTGACCCTGATGAACCGCGCGCTAGTTATGGAACCTACAACGTCTTGTGGCAAATAGAGCAAGCGCGACAACTTGGTATTTCTTACGTCTATTTGGGCTACTGGATTTCTCATAGCGAGAAAATGGCCTACAAAACAAATTTCAAGCCCATAGAGGCCTTGCGCAAGGGGCAGTGGGAATCGCTCTGAGTTGATAACCGAGCGCAGGTAAAATAGGCAGCAGCCACTGCTGGCTTTTTTTATCGTTTTCCATAGGCCGCTGCTTTGTCTGATAAATTTCCTTATTCCTTAGTTCGCCCGC
>Ga0315899_10009991_pt1 | contig 10165 bp, 8 predicted proteins | sample LakEriMetagenome_2_FD_203518 | JGI IMG/M metagenome (GOLD analysis project Ga0315899, IMG submission 203518) | Freshwater fungal communities from buoy surface, Lake Erie, Ohio, United States - Buoy 4 MA112 | ecosystem: Environmental > Aquatic > Freshwater > Lake | place: USA: Lake Erie, Ohio...
AAAATTAGTTTTTACCTCTGCAGGTTTGATATTGTGCTCATTATAGTAATTCATATAATAGGCTGCTGCAATAAATCCTGGAACGTAACCTTGGGTTTCGGTAGGTAAATAGGGGCGAACTTCCCAATATGTTTTTTTGTTTCCTGATCGTCTAATTGCCTTGTTAACTGTTCCTGGACCCGCATTGTATGCCGCAAGCGCAAGATTCCAATCTCCGTATATATCATAAAGTTGTTTAAGAAATCGACAAGCGGCATCTGTTTCTTTTTCAGGATCCATTCGTTCATCGATGTATGAATTTTCCTTCAATCCATAATACTGACCGGTTCCATACATAAATTGCCATAATCCCAAGGCACCTGCTTTTGATTTTACTTGAGGTCTTAATCCACTTTCAATCACCGACAAATATTTTAATTCTAAAGGGAGCCCATATTCAGCAAGTTTCGCTTCATACATTGGGAAGTACAGCCCCGATCGACCTAATACAATCTTAATGAAAGAACGTTTCTTTTCTCCCCAATTTTTTAAAACAGATAATGTTATTGGATTACAATCTAAATGAAAAGGACTCATGTCATTAAGCTGCTCTAATCTTTCGCAATATTCATCATCGCTAAAGGTTGGAATTTCCGAAGATTCGTAATTTAATTTTGTTGCTAATTCTGTCGAACTGTATTTTTTTGACATTTCATTCAAATACATTTTTAGACTTTGCTCAACCGTATTGACAAAAGCCTCCCTATTTAGCGAATCACCTGGTTTTATTAAATGTTTTTTGGTTTGTGAAAAACTAATTGATGGAGCAATTAGAAATAAAAATGGGATGTAAAACAGTACTCGTAAACTCATAATTATTTATTGGCGAAAAATAAAATCGCATTAAACGGCTTTTGAATTTACGAAAATCGAGCCAAAAGGTTTTTTATTTTAACAATTTTTCCAGTAAACGAGAACCGTTTAACAATTTTTGTTCATTTTGACGATTTGCCATTAATTGAATTCCAAAAGGTAAATTACATGAGTGTTTGCCTAAAGGAATTGAAATAGCAGGATTTCCCGAAATATTGGCATGAACTGTAAAAATATCTTGAAGATACATCTGTACAGGGTCACTGATTCCATTTCTTTTAAATGCTACATCGGGTGTTGTTGGCATTAATATTAAATCAGAATGAGAAAAAATTTCATCGGTTTTGGTTTTGACAATACGCCTAACCTTTTGAGCCTTTGTGTAATATGCATCATAATATCCATGGGATAAAACGAAAGTGCCAGCCATAATTCTTCGTTTTACTTCTTTTCCGAATCCTTTTGAACGAGAATTTACATAAGTCTGTTCAACTCCTACCGAATCGAGATCTCGATACCCATAGTGAACTCCATCAAATCGAGCTAAATTTGAAGAAGCTTCTGCCGTGGTTAAGACATAATATAAAGGAACTAAAACGTCTAAATAGGGGAATGATTCAAATCGAATCGTATGCCCGTCCAATTTAAGTTTATCTATAGTTTTTGTTAAAAAGTCTTTTATTTCTGAATTTATTCCTTCTGCTTCTAAATACTCATTAAATACAGTAATGACTAGTTTGTCATTTTCAACTGAAGGGTAAGTGGTTTCTATTTTATCTTGAATACATGTTGAATCAAAATTATCTGGCCCGGTCATTATATCAAACAAAAGCTGAGTGTCTTCTAGATTATTGCAAAAAGTTCCAATTTGATCAAATGAAGAAGCATAGGCAATCAACCCATATCGACTGATTGCTCCATAAGTAGGCTTGAGTCCATAAGTTCCTGTAAAGGATGCAGGTTGTCGAATGGAACCTCCTGTATCTGAACCAAGTGATGCAACGCACAAACCCGCTTGGACAGCAACAGCCGATCCCCCTGATGACCCACCCGGCACTCGCGTTTTGTCAAGGGCATTTTCAACGGGACCGAAAGCACTATTTTCGTTTGAACTCCCCATTGCGAATTCATCGCAATTTAGTCTTCCAATAATAATTGCATCTTGGTCAATGAGTCGTTGAAGTGCAGTTGCCGTATACAAAGACTCAAATCCTTCCAGAATTTTAGAGCTTGCAGAAACTTTGTGATTTTTGTAGCAAATATTATCTTTGATTCCAATGACAACCCCAGCAAGTTTTCCTTGTTTTCCAGATTTGATTTTAGCATCTACAATATCGGCTTGTTTTAGAGCAGATTCATTGAAAACTTCAAGAAAGCAATTTAATTCTTTATTAGCTTCAATTTTTTGAAGGAAATAATTAGTTATTTCACGCAAAGATTTGCCCGAACGAATCGCTTCTCGGATATCGGATATCGATGAATACATAGTTTACTTCTCCTCTGAAGTCGTCTCCTTTTTAGAAGAATCGTCTCCTTTGGAAGCATCTTTGAATTCTTTCATGCCTTGCCCAAGACCCTTCATTAATTCTGGAATTTTCTTTCCACCGAATAATAATAGAACAATCACAAGAATAATGACGAACTGCCAAGGACCAACTACTAAAGGTATCATAAGAATAATTTATTTTTCAAAGTTAAGGAATTTAAACCAATTTATTTGAGTTACAGCCAACGAAATAAATCATCAAACCAATTCATACCTTTTCCCCAGGAAGAATTACTCATTTTAGTTTCAATTTCTTTTTTGAGTTCTTCTAGGGTAAACGTTTTGGATTTTCCGCTGTCGAGCACTAGATCTTCTTTTTTCGGTTTTATTGCTTCCACTGTTTTGGCAAAATAGATGATTCCACCGTCTTCAGTAGCTACCCCTAGAATAGTTCCGGGTAAACCGCAAAATCCTTCTGGACCAACGGAAGGAACAATATCCGGTGAATACCAAGCATAAATTCTTGTAGAATCATTTTTTTGGTAAATGGCTTTTCTGCATTCATAGCCGCAAATCGTTCGTTTATTTTCGGTGATTTTCCAATTACGCTGAGGAAGAGAATCTTTGATGTATGTATTTTGACCAAATAAATTGAATATGATTAATTGCTTGCTTGAATTAAGCGATTGTAGATAACTATTTTTACTTGTCATCCAACCCATTGGGTCTTGTTCATCACTCAATATAGGTTTAAAAACAGAAACAGAATCATTGAAATAAAAAGAAAAGGATTCCATTTTTATTTTATTTTCCTCTGTTATCATTTTCCTCATTCTCTTGTCAGTATAGCGTTTTTCCAGATTTGTTCTTCGCTCATAAACAATTTTCCCCTCGGAAAGAATGTCTTGTGAAAAATGAATTCCCCAAGAAAAAATGAATAAAATGAACGGGATTAATTTAGTGCCAGCCTTTGAATTCATCTTCTTTGGTTTTGTTATTATTAAATTTATAGGTTAGTCTCAGTAAATAATAACGAGTGATAATTTTTGTAAAATTATCTGTAACAACATTTCCGTTTATTTGTCTTTGTAGATTTAAATTTTGGTTAAAAATATCATTTGCACAAAAAGCAATAATTAAATTCTCTGTTGGAAGAAATGCTTTCGAAACTTCTGAATTAACAACAAAAATATTGCGATTAAATCCTGCAGCTCGGCGAGAGTTTATGACATATTTACCATCTGCTTTGAATTTAAAATGAAATGGTAATTGCCATTCAATGTCGAATTTATAGGTTTGCATCGAATACGGTGTACTTGAAGCTGAAGCGAGAGAACTGATAGGGCTCGTGTAACTCAAATCTCCACCAATGGTTATTTCAAGAGAGTCGAGTTTCAATTCAAAATCTGTACCTCCTGATATACTTCTGTTTTGGGTAATGTTTTCAACTTCATTGATAAAATTTGTGTAGCGCATATATGAAGCATTTAAATTTGGATTGATCTCAAATTTTCTTTTGAATAAAGGCAAGCCAAATCCTGCAAACAAGTTTGCAAAAACATTACCATCTACATTTACAGTCTGAGATACAGTTCGACCATATTGATCAAAGCTGGTTGAGTTGGCAAATGCGTTGTCCGTGAAGGAGGCATTTAATCCACTCCAGATATATTTTCCACTCATCGCTGACCAGGTATTAAAATTCATTCTTAAGTTGTGAATGTAGTTTGGAACAAGATTGGGATTTCCCGCTTGAATTCTGTTTGGATTTGTATTATCCGGAACAGGTTGCAGGTCATTAATACTCGGTTGTTGAGAGTTGGTTGTGTAAAAAACACTAAAACGCTTACTTATACTTGGTTTGAATTGATAACTTATTTGTGGGAGAAAATTATTGATGTTTTGAGGAATTACCGTATCTAAAATTAAATTTCTGTTGTCAATCGAAATATTTCTGAAACCAAGACCTGCTGTAAATGTGTGTTTTCGGTCTTCATAAACCCCGATTAATGTTCCGCGATTTTGGTGTCTTACATTGTCAAAATTATTTGAGAAGAATGTATTCTCAACAGAAAATTCTCCACTAGATTGATTCTGATCATAGGTTCGTTTGTTTTGTTTAACATCCCCAAATTCATACAAGTATTCGAATTGAGCTTTGATTTTTTTTGTAATAGGTTCGGTGAAGGTTAAAATTCCATAATGATTTACAGAGGAATTGTCATTGTTTTTTCGTTGTTGGAAATTTGTATCAAGAACGGGAGTGTTGTCGTATGTTGAGGTATTGTATAAATCTCCAATTGTACCGTTTTTTGAATAATTAAAAATGTATTTCAATTCGATTTCTCGCTTAGGCTTCTTAAATTTCCGTCGTAACAATCCTTCAGAATTACTCGTCATTCCTTTGGAATCTGTTGTGTTTCGAATAATTGTTTTAAGTGATCGATCATAGCCTTCACCGATAAATTCAGAAATACTGGAATTGTCTGTGGTTGCCCCATCGAAATTCAAATTGGGTTTCAATTCAATATATGTCAAAGAATCAATATTAGTCGAAAAATTCATATTAAATCGATGTGAATTGTTCGTGGATATATTAATAGTTGAATCTTTCGTGAAATAAGTCGTATCCGACAAAAAGTATTGAGAATAACTTGAGCCTACTGCGTTTAGACGATTATCATAGTAAGCATAATTGAAACCGATTTTTCCTGTTTTACCAATTTTATCTGAATAATAAACGCCAGCTTTAATCGTTTTTGGGATTCCGCTTGTATTATTCGTATTTCTTTGATTCCAATCGTTCATACCGGAACTGTTTCGTTCATTTTCTAAACCAAATTTATTCATGTCACCCCATTTGAAATTAGATTTTGGGGTGTTTGAACCAAGAAGAAATACGGATATTTTTTGTTTTCCCTTAAACCTGTTAGCTAAAATTTCAGTTTCATAAAAAGGGTTTTTAGCATCGGCAACTCCAAAATCCGATGCGCCTGATACTTTACCGAAATATCCTTTTTTGGCATTTTCTTTTAATTTCAAATCTAACACTTGAATTTTATCATTTTCGCCAGCTTTGGCATTTTCCTTTTCTTTTTCATAGATTTGAACGGATTCCACTCCCTTTGCACCGAGATTTCGAGTTGCAATAGTTGGATCTGATCCAAAAAATTCATCCCCATCTACCAAAACCTGATTAATTTCTTTACCCTGAGATGTGATTGCCCCATTTTCATCGATTTTAATTCCGGGAAGTTTCTTCAATAAATCTTCTACTACAGCGTTTTCATTTACTTTAAAGGAATCGGCCGAATATACAAGTGTATCGCCTCGGTAGAAAATTGCACTTTTGTTTGAAAAAATGACAATTTCTTCAAGATCCTTAGATTTGGGGGCCATTTTAATGGATGGAATATTAATCTCTGCATTGTTTGAATTACCAAAGATGAAAAAAGTCTTTTCATCGTATCCCTTGTATTCGATTATTAATGAAAAAGAATCCGGAGGAAAAGAGTTCAATGTAAATCCACCTATAGCATTAGTTCTTGTAAATCCTAGCAAGAGAGAATCTTTAAATCGAACAGCATAAACAGATGCTTTTTCAATTGGATTTACACCTGTTGAATCATATACTCTTCCGGTAACATTCATCTTTTGTGAAAAAGTGAATTCAGAAACTAATAATGAAATAATAATCGTTAAAAATCGGGAAAGTTTTAACATAAGAAATAAAAATAAAACACTAAGCTATGTTTTTCTGTTCAATTGAACTAAACATCTTTTGGCAAGTAATAAAAAAGTCAATAGGACAAGGTTCTAAGTTCTTGAAAATCAATTCCATTTATTTTTTTTGTTTGAAAACTGATTTTTATTGGTTTTCCCATATTTTCTTTCGATTTTCCGAGATTTGAAATTGAATCTGTCATCTGAGGTACGATTAAGTCCGTCCAAAATCCTGAATTTTCTTTCTGACCTAAACGTATAAAATCAATCCCTTCAAAATTTATCAGTTCAACAAATTTCAAAGAAAACTCTCCTTTCGAATCTTTTAAATCGAGACATTCTTTAAAATTATGATTTATAAAAGTCCTAGGTTTGAGGGCTGTTTTTTCAATATCGAGGTAATTTTCAGAGGATCTTTCGCTCGAATAAATTCCTTCCATCTTTTCGTTGTAATAAGAGTTAGTCTGATAGACTGAATTCTCAGAAAATGTTGTTTCACTGGAGTGAAATAATTTGCCTTTGTTGAAATAATAAGATGTTGTCTTACTCATTAAACCATCTTTAATTTCTTCATATACCCATTTTGTACATTCTATGTTTTCGTATAAATAAAGGTTCAATTGCTTACTTACATTATTCTCATTTTGATACCTCAATGAAACACCTGAGTCTGAAGGCGTAGAAGCATTTATCGCGGAAACCAAATTATCGAATTCACTTTGTTTTTCTGGATCAATTACAACCTTTCTTTTGTTTTGATTTTTGTCCTCTTTACATCCAACTGTAATAAGGCTAAAAGTTAGTATTGAGGCCAGGAAAAGAATAAATAATTTCATTATAAATAAAATTCTTTTAGAAACATATTTTAGTGTCAAAGTTACATAATAACCTTATTTCATACTTTACGTATGTAATTACTTTGAAGAACTAACATTCCGTCGTAATTTTGATAGCAAATTTAAGATAAAAAAGATATTTAAGATAAATGAGATTTACCTTGACAAAAGAGTTTCTTGATGTTCTTCGACAAAAAATTGTTGAACAGGACTCTTTATGGGTAGCGGAAAATGTTTTAGAGCTTCACTATGCTGATGTTGCAGAAATATTGGATGCTTTGTCAAACGAAGAGGCGAAGTATGTCTATTTCTTGGTTGATGAAGATACACAGGCTGATATACTCATGGAGCTTGACGAGGAGGTTAGAGATCGTTTCTTGTCTTCTTTGACAACAAAAGAGATTGCTGATCAGCTTGAAAACTTGGATTCTGATGATGCTGCTGATATTTTAGGTGAACTTTCGGATGAACAAATTCATGAAGTCATTTCTCAAATGGAAGATGACGAGGCTGCCGAGGATATTGTTGATCTTTTGAACTATGATGAGAATACTGCTGGTGGATTGATGCAGAAGGAGTTTATTCAAGCCAATATGAATTGGACTGTTGATAGGGCGATTGTTGAATTAAGAAGACAGGCTGAAGATGTTGAAAAGGTTTACAACATATATGTGGTTGATGATTTAAATAAACTTGTTGGATTGCTTTCTTTAAAAAGGGTTTTATTTGCCAGCCCGAAAACAGTAATTTCTCAAATTTATCAATCCAAAAATGTGATTTCAGTAAAGACGAGTGATTCGGATGAGGAAGTGGCTAAAATCATGGAAAAATATGATTTAGTGGCGATACCTGTTGTTGACTTTCAGAACAAACTTGTTGGTCGAATTACACTAGATGATGTTGTTGATATCATCAAAGAAGAAGCCGATAAAGATTTTCAATTGGCATCTGGAATTTCAGAAAGAATAGAAGCAAATGCTAGTATTTGGAGAATCTCGAGAGCTCGTTTACCATGGTTGTTAATTGGAATGGTAGGAGGGATTTTCAGTGCTCAGGTTATTTCCCAATTTGAATCAGGAATCAGTATGGTTCCTTCTCTTGCGTTTTTTATTCCACTTATCACTGCCACTGGTGGGAATGTCGGTGTTCAATCATCGGCAATTGTAGTTCAGTCTTTAGCAAAAGGAAATGATCACTTAGGCTCTATTCTTCCAAAATTATTGAAAGAAGGTCTGGTAGGATTTTTAAATGGCATACTGTTGTCTTTATTAATTTATGGTATCGCATATATCTTTTCAAGCTCTACTTTAGGTTTCGTAGTTAGTATTTCTTTATTAGTAGTCGTCGTATTTGCGGCAGTAATTGGAACTTTAATTCCTTTGCTACTTCATAAAAACAAAATTGATCCCGCATTGGCAACCGGTCCGTTTATAACAACATTAAATGACGTCTTGGGCTTGTTCATTTATTTCACAGTTGGGATGTTGCTTTATCATTTGTAGGTGAAAAAGAAAGTAATATTTATTGATTCTGTTCATGAAATTCTATGGTTTAGACTCGAAGAAATGGGTTTCGAGTGTATTGATGCTACAAAGTCGACAGAAATTCTATTAAAATCCGAATTGATTGATGCTTTTGGAATTGTAATTAGGGCGCGATTTCAGTTGAACGAAGAGTTTTTAAAAGATTACCATCAACTTAAATTTATTGCCCGTTCAGGATCTGGATTGGAAAACATTGATTTAGAATTTTGTAAAAGAAAAAATATTTTCGTTTTCAATTCTCCAGAAGGGAATAGAAATGCAGTAGCTGAACATGCTCTTGGAATGTTATTGAGTTTGTTAAATAAAATTCCGAAAGCAGATAGTGAGGTTAGACAAGGAATATGGAATAGAGAAGATAATCGGGGGATTGAATTAGATGGAAAAACAATTGGAATAATTGGTTATGGAAATAATGGTAGTGCATTTGCAAAAAAACTGAGAGGATTTGATTGTAATATTCTTGCACATGATAAGTATAAAAACAATTTTTCCAACGACCAGGTGAAGGAATGTTCAATAAATGAACTTTACGAAAATGCGGATGTGATAAGTTTTCATATACCTCAAAATACCGAAACGATATACATGTTTGACGATTCGTTTGTTGAAAGCATGGAAAAGCCTTTTTATTTACTAAATGTATCGAGAGGAAAAATCGTTAAAACGAGCTCTTTAGTTCGAGGATTCAAAACCGGAAAAATTTTGGGAGCGTGTTTGGATGTACTAGAATACGAACCGGCAAGTTTCTCCACTTTTTTTAACGGTGAAATTCCTGAGGATTTGAATTATTTATTAAAATCTGATCGAGTAATTTTTTCTCCCCATGTTGCGGGATGGACAGAGGAAAGTTATCTGAAATTAAGTTCTGTTCTGGCGGATAAAATTCAAGAAGCATTTCAATTATGAAAGTCAAATTAATTTGTTGCGGCAAAACGGTCGATTCCTATTTGGTTGAGGGCGAATTGAATTACCAAAATCGGTTAAAACATTATTTTACTTTTGAAAGAGTTGATTTACCCGATTTAAAAAACACGAAAAATCTTACAACAAATCAAATTAAAGAGGAAGAAGGAAAAACTATTGTGAAGCAAATAACTTCAAATCAAGAGGTTATATTGTTGGACGAGCAAGGAAAAAACTATACTTCTGTTGAATTCGCATCCTATTTAAATCAACATTTTACATACAATTTTAAAGATTTGGTTTTTATCATTGGAGGGCCTTACGGATTTTCAAAAGAAATTTATGAGAGAGCAAATAGAAAAATAAGTTTATCAAATATGACTTTTTCTCATCAAATGGTTCGTTTGATATTCTTGGAACAATTGTATCGGGCAGCTTCAATTATTAAAGGAGAGCCGTATCATCATCAATAAGTAAAAGCAGAGTTTTTGTTTTCAACGATTTCTTCACCATTCTGATCAAGATTGTCTTCTTCCGGTTTAACGGTTAAAAGAAGTAAAAAAAAAGGTAATAAAGGAGCTCTTAATCGAACAAGAACACCAAATATAACGGATGTAAATCCGGTCATGAAAGCGAAAATAATAACGAAATACCAAGAAAAGATAAGTATATCCGTATTTCTGATACGTGCAATTCTTTTTCCCCTCTTGTTAAAAATAAAAACGAACGTTAGATATAAGAGAATTAACGATTCTAGAGCATTTAAAAATAAACCAGGGGATAATGCTTCCCAAGGGAAAGGGCGATAAATACCAGTAAAT
>Ga0315899_10009993_pt1 | contig 10162 bp, 19 predicted proteins | sample LakEriMetagenome_2_FD_203518 | JGI IMG/M metagenome (GOLD analysis project Ga0315899, IMG submission 203518) | Freshwater fungal communities from buoy surface, Lake Erie, Ohio, United States - Buoy 4 MA112 | ecosystem: Environmental > Aquatic > Freshwater > Lake | place: USA: Lake Erie, Ohio...
AGCTTGCCATACAGTGATGAATGTCATGTATGTCATCGTCATAGCTTGCCATACAGTGATGAATGTCATGTATGTCATCGTCATAGCTTGCCATACAGTGATGAATGTCATGTATGTCATCGTCATAGCTTGCCATACAGTGATGAATGTCATGTATGTCATCGTCATAGCTTGCCATACAGTGATGAATGTCATGTATGTCATCGTCATAGCTTGCCATACAGTGATGAATGTCATGTATGTCATCGTCATAGCTTGCCATACAGTGATGAATGTCATGTATGTCATCGTCATACAGTGATACATGTCATGGTCATAGAAGTGATGGCGGCATCGCGTGCCGCCAGGAATGGAAGGGATGGCATGCCAAACAGGAGGCATGCCGACGCCCATCATCCTCCTCCACTCAGCGCTCCCGCTACGCACAAGCACAGACAGGCAGCAAGGGGCCGCAAAGGAGGGGCAGGAGAGCCAAGAGCATCCACCCAGAGCCAACCCATTTTGTGAAGAAAAACAACACCTTGAGCGAGTCGCACAGAGCGTCGACGGCGGCGGCGCTAAAGGCTTGGTCGAGTTGGAAGGAAAAGAGGCCTGAGGAACCCTTGAAGTCGCGCATGAATATGTGATGCTGTGGGTGACTTTCCAGACCTGGGTGCATCACACGACGGACCTCTGGACGTTTCTCAAGCCAGCCAGCCACGGCCAGCGCCGACGATTCGTGCTGCCGCATGCGCACTCGCAGAGTTCGCAGCCCGCGTAAGCACAGGTAGGCATCGTCGGGGCCAGGTGGACAACCCAGCGTCTGCACAGAGCGTTTCACTCGACGATACGTGGCACGATCGCAGGCAATGAGCCCCATCATTGCATCACTGTGGCCCCCTGACGACGCACGCGTCAAGAGAGAGAGGGCTGGCGTCGAGAGACGAGAGAGGGCTTTGGCCGCACGCGCATCAATGCTGGGAGAAGCGCAGAAGGGAAAGACACAAAGCACGCCGCCGTTGCGAATTGCACCGCAAGATACGCATCCAGCGACAACACCAAGCGGCAGTTGCTGACACAGACTGGCATAGTCTTGCAGAAAAGGAAGGACCTATGTACTTTGTGGCGGCGTTGAGTGAGACGTTGGCCCCGAGGTCCAGCGGCCGCAGCAACGTAGGCGCGTAGGTGTTGTCGGCAATCACCACGGCACCCCGTTGATTGGCCTCGCGCGCCAGAGCTGCAAAGTCGTGGAGCTCGAAGGAGAGTGAGGACGGGCTCTCCATGAACAAAACCTGTTGGGTGGCGGTGGCGTTATGCTCGGGCCGCGTGTGTCACAAGCGCTCGGGGCCGCGTGTGTCGCAAGCGCCTTGAGCCAACACCATCTCAGGAGTAATTGCGTTGGGGCGGGGGGGGGTGGCGGGGGAGCGGGCGCGAGTGACCTTTGTCTGGGGCTCAAAGATCGCGGCCAGCTGCTCTGGTGTGGCGGTGGGCGAGAAGTAAGTGCACCGCACGTCGAACTTGGCAAGAAACTTGTCGCAAAAGGATCGTGTCGGGTCATACACGCCGTCAGACACCAAGATGTGGTCGCCCGCCTGCACGAAGGCGAGGATGGCCGCGTTGATGGCCGCCACCCCCGACGAGACTGCCACCGCATTGTCGCCGCCCTCGAGCACCGCGAAGGCCTCCTCGAGCGCATAGTGCGTCGGATTGCCGTGTCTGCCATATGACATCCCTGCCACACACATACCGGCGCCCCACCACACAGGGTAGGCGAGAGTGAGGAGAGCGCCGTGGCACGCAGGACCACGGGCGGCGCTAAACGGGTGTAAAGATACCCATGAAGGGGTGGTCCTGGCGCGCCTCGCGCAGCGCAGCCACCGTGGGAAAGGTCACAGTGGAGACGTGGAAGACAGGCGGGTTCACAACGCTGCGGCCCAGGGGGTCCGTCGTCCACTCGTCGCCGTGGTATCCGCCCTGCCCCAGCGCGCCCAGGTCACGCGCCTGCAAACTTTGTGCCGTGCCGCTGTGTCGTGCTGTGGCGAGGGTCGCAGGGCACTGAGGGTGGCGGGGCCAACCTTGATGAGCCGGGTATCGAGCTCATAATCGTCCCACAGTGCCCCCTTGCCGGTCACCTGCATCGTCGAGTGCGTGTAGTTTCGCGCGGCGCGCTTGCGCTCCCCGCCGGCGTCCCTGTCCGCCATCCACGTGCGCGTGTTGCCGAAGTGAAGCCAAGGCGCGCGGAAATTGGCATCCACCGGCGCGTGAGTCGGAGCGTGCGGTGGCGGCGCGAAGGCTTCAGCGCTGCCTGCAAGAACGACCAGAAGTATAGTGAAGATCTTCATAGCCTTAGGAGAAGACTTCATGGTCTCTCGGGTTTTTGAACCTCTCGGCTCTGAGGCTCACGAACCTTTCAAGAGACGAAGCTGGTGTGAAGCTCGTTGTGTACTCGGTTCGCGGTGACACGACCCCCACGACTGGAGCGATGGCGCTGTCAGCCAAGTGGCTGCTGACAGTAGCGGTGGTGGGGCTGAGCATGGAGCGGGTCGGAGCAGACGTGTCCGACTGCAGTCATACATTTGCGGGCGGGCAGACCTTCGACTTGTCTGGGCTCCGCAAGGCGCAAGGCGCAAGCGACTGGTACGTGCGTGTGGGGTCTGGGTGCGCAAAAGCGACGCTGCTTGTGCAAGCGTGGCAGACGGTGCACTAATGAGCGGGTTTAACCACTGGAGCAACCACAATGGCAGGTATGCAGATGACAGAAACGGCAACATGTACTACTTCAACGTATGCGGGGATGCGAGCCAGGTGCCAGCCGCGTGCGTCTCCCTAGAAAAGGCTGTGCAGGCGCCAGCCTACCAGGTAACGAGCACCGACGACTGCTTCTGGCTCGGCAAGCTCCGCTCCAGCGAGTGGGAGCTCATCGACGAAAGTGAGCCCGCTGCTGGTTGTCTCGACCCTCCCTCCTGCGCTGCGCGCGCCGCCGCCACACGCGCGCGCGCGCGGCTTCTGCTCGTGGACCAGACGACAGGCAGGTGAAGCAAGGCACGGCTCTCAACAAACGCTCGGCAGCCTGACGCAGACTCCACTCGCACAGGCTTGGAATTGTACTACTTTGACGGGGAGCAGTGTTCAGATGGCGTATCGCGCGACTTTCGCATACAGGTACTGGATGCGGAGTATGATGCAACAGTACGCGTATCGCAAGGAGCGCGCCCGTGCGTTCTGACGGCGCGGATGAGTGTGGGAATTGGCAGCTTTTTTGCGACCCGGATGCGGGTGAGGGGAAGCCGTTGGATTATTTTGTGCTGGAGGAGGGCTGTCATTACAGCGTCACGTGGCCTTCCAAGTACGGCTGTCCGGTGAAGGCAGGCTGGTTGCCGCGCGGACCTGTCGCTGCCCTCTTGACCTACGCCTCTGCTGGTGCCCTGTCAAGTCCCTCATCATCTTCCGTTCCCGCTCTTCCTCCTTCCCGCCTCATAGGGATCGAGAGTGCGGCTGGATGAGTGGAGCAAGAGGGAGTGCACTATCGGCTCTATCGCATAGCCGAAATTAGCCATATCGCCCAACATTTTTGGCGGCCATTCTGCTATTCCCATGTCCACCATCCAGTTCCAACGGGACAAAGGCTCCTCGCATTCCGAATTCAACCCCGCCCCTCGTCAGCTTGCACGCAGGCACGCATGCCGGGAGAGTGATTGGAGCAAAGGACGTGACTGATGACGAAGGACGTGACTGATGACTTGACGCGTGCGCGCATGGCAGGCCTCGTCGTCTACTTGATGGCCGGGCTTGCGTACAATGTCAAACAGAAGGGCATGGAAATGGGGCCCGAGGCCCTCCCCCATGCTTCCTTTTGCTTTTCTCTCGCCTCCGCCTTTGGCGCCTTGCTGGTATGGACCCTTCCTGCATGCGCGAATCCACCTGCTCGTGTGCGCATGCGCCTTGGTCTGGTGCTATCCAATGGAGAACGCGCTCCCGACGCCCCCCACTCTCGGTGTCCGTTGAATCTATGCTCCGGCGCTGCGTGCATGCAGGTGAGTATCAAGGGGGCGGCAGAGCGCGCGATGGGGCGGTCAGGATACACCACTGTCGACGTGGACTCGGCTACCCAAGGCCCGTACCAAAGTTATTGATTCCTTCTTGCTTCCTTCTTGCAGTTTTCTTCTCCACTGCATGCAAGCACGTGTGTGGAGCTCGCTCCTTCCCCTACACCACATCGCCCCCTCTCCCTTACACTTGCTCCTCTGACACTCATTCCCTATGGCCCTCAGCCGAATCTTGAGAAGCAGGCAGCAACACTGAATGGAATCTTGAATAAACAAGCAACAACCTCGAAACCCCCGAAAACCCAGCAACCCGACAGACAAAGCATCCCGTCGCCGCGGCCGCTATCGGGCCCGGCACCGCCCGCAACACGCCGTCTTGCCGCGGTGCCCGTCAGCGAACTTGGCTGGTTCGTGACTTTGGACCCCCCCACGCACCCCCGTAGCCCCCCCCGGGGGGGGCCGCGGCCGGGGCGGGTTGGGGGCGCCAGGGGTGGTCCAGAGACCCAGCTGCGCGGTCGCGTTTGCGGGGCCGCGGCCGCTCGGGCCCGACACGGCCCGCAACACGCCGTCTTGCCGCGGTGCCCGTCAGCGAACTTGGCCGGTTCTGATCCAGTCGCGCGTGAGGGATCATAAGAACGTCTTCTCCACCGCGCAAATCGGCGACTTGCTTAGCAGCATGAGCCTCTTCCATCTTGTCCACCCGGAGGACGCTGAGGTGCGCACCTTCTGCATAGAAGAGGAGGATACATGCATCTTCCTCTCTCCCTCTCTCCCTCTCTCTCGTGTCGCTCTCTCATCCCCCCTCCCTTCTGTTATCACTTCATCATCCCCTGCTCTTTCCCCACCCCTCTCCATTCCTCGTCTTACCTCGAGGGAAGAAGTGTGTTGCGTTGAATTGAGCGAAGAATGTGAAGGAGGAGGCCTCTGTGCTCGCCGGATGCCTGATGTCCCTATCACACTATGTTTGGTTTGCTCCCTCAAATCGGGCACGGTCAGTAGGACGTCGGCGCCGCGACCAGGACGGGGTGCGCACGGCCGAGATTGTGCGTGCCGATGACGGGTCGGTCGGCGTGCGCTTCCTGCGGTCGTTCATCGCATTTTTTACAAACGGTCAAGACACAGCAAGGCCATCGAGTACCACGGGCAGCACCTGGCTGTTGCAAAGGAGGTGGGCGACCGGGTGGGGGAGGGCATGGCGTACGGGAACCTCGGCAACGCGTATGGGTCGCAGGGTGACTTCAGCAAGGCCATCGAGTACCACGAGCAGCACCTGGCGATTGCAAAGGAGGTGGGCGACCGGGCGGGGGAGGGCGCGGCGTACGGGAACCTCGGCGACGCGTATGGGTCGCAAGGGGACTTCTGCAAGTCCATCGACCACCACACGCAGCACCTGGCGATCGTAAAGGAGGTGGGCCACCGGGCAGGGGAGGGCAAGGCGTACGGGAACCTCGGCGACGCGTATGGGTCGCAAGGGGACTTCTGCAAGTCCATCGACCACCACACGCAGCACCTGGCGATTGCAAAGGAGGTGGGCGACCGGGCGGGGGAGGGCAAGGCGTACGGGAACCTCGGCGACGCGTATGGGAGTAGACAGGCAACGCGTATGGGAGCAGCGCCCTGACCCCGTGATGCTTTTTATGTTTCCCGTTTGGGGGGGGGGGGTTCGGGGTTGTTGCTTTCCCCCAAAGATCCATTGGCTGTTGCAGCTTGTTTCCCAAGATTCCATCCAGTGTTGGAGCTTGTTTCCCGAGTTCGCGCCCTCCGAAACAAACGAGCACTCGAGCACTGTTACCGTGGTGCATTCCTTAAAACAGGGGAGGGCATGGACTAGTAGAGGCGGGGCGTACTAGCACTAGCAGAGGCGGGGCGGGTGGAAGCAAGGCTCTGCACTAGTAGAGGCGGGGCGGGGTGCGCGCAAGAGCCTTTCTTCCACCAAAGGCTTCCTTGAACTCCTGCACGCTGGGAGCAGCGCCTGCCAACTCAGAGATCTTCTTTAACATGTCTTGCGATGGCGTCCGAAGCCTCCTAGAAAGCACCAAACAGCCTCTGTCAGTGCAAGTTGCCGTGGGCAGGCTCTGCGAGATGACATGGCCGCGACTAGCAGGACAATACCAAGGCGCCGACAGGCAGGCGATGGACAGTGACAGCACGCACAGCACGCGATGCACAGGACGCACAGCCACCTTGGTGGTGCATGAGCGGGCGGAGAAGCAGGCGGGGCCTGGTCGAAAGAGGACTGGCCGTCGAAAGAGGACTGGCCGTCGAAACTCAGCGGCCCGTGCTCCCCGACGGAGCCCATGCTCTGCGCGCCAACTCCCGCATTGCCCTCTCGGTCCAAGCCATCATCGGCATACGCCTCCTCACCATGCTTTTCTTCAGTCACCCCGCCCAGTATTCCTCCCGCACCAACGCCGCCCTCCTGGTTGTCAAAGTGGCGCCCTGCAGAAGGTCCACGCGCACTTGGACCAGCGCCCCGAGCTTCAGGGGAGCTAGCGGTGTTGTGGTGAGGGGTCTTGTGAGGGGAGGTCAGCGCCGATGACTTATTGAGGAGGCCCGCGTGCGGGCTGGAAGCGGGCGCTGGCATGCCATGAGGCAGCGATGTTGCAGCGGCGCGCGCTGGCATGACCGCAGCCAGCGATGTCCCCGAAGCAACAAAGTACTTGAAAAGCAGATGCGCCCCGCGCCCGTGCACGCCATCGTCGGGCACCACGTCCTCGCCATCCTCAGGGCCCTCGGCATACAAGGGCGCCTTACTGTGTGAAGTGTCGCCCCGTCCCGCGTCGCCTTTCACGCCACCTCCCTTGCGCCCAGCTTTGACATGAGACTTTGTGGGAGAGGAGGAGGGAGGCGAGGCTGGGGGGGGTTCGTCCTCAGAGTCGCTCTGTGCGCCTGCCTCGCAAGCCTCCTCCTCACGCAAGCGTTGGAGGAGGAGCGTCACCTGTCGTGCGTGCGAGCTGCTGCCCTGTGCCTTGTAGACTTGATGGAGGGCTTCCAGGACCTCTTCAAGCCCCATGCTCTGCGCCTGTGCCATGTACGCGGGCTGCTTGAGCAGTGTGTACAGAGCGCCGTGCACGTACTCCCGACACGTCATCGACTCGTGCTCTAGCAAGTCGACGAGGAGCGGGAGGAGGCGGGAGACGAGTGCGAGACAGGCGTGGCGGCCAGCAGCGCGCTGGGCAAGGTTGACCAGCAGCGCCGTCATGTACTCGGCTGACTCCTCACTCATGATTTCAGCCTGGGCATAAAGCTCAGCGACGATCCACTCCACCACGCCTGCGGCCACCAAGGCGTCCTGCACTGCCGAGCGCCGCGAACATTGCTGCAGGCACCGGAGCAAAGCCCGTCGCGTGCGCGTGTCGCGCTGAATGCATGTCATCACGGTCATGAGTTGCTGGAGCAGCGCGTTGGTGCGCATGAGGTAGGTGCGTCCTTGCGGCTGGCGGCTGAGGCATTCGAGGAAGCGTGCCGACTGTTGCTGGACGCGCGCGTTGGGCGAGGTAAGCAGCGAGTGCACAAGCCCGCAGCCCGCTTGAGCATCCAGCAAGTCGGCATCAACGTACTCCTCCACTGCCCTCACTTGCGCTGCCCCCGCCCTCCGCAGCACGCGCCAGCGCAGGGCCTGGAGGAGGGCAGCCTTAAGGGAGGAATCAGTCTGGGCCAGCGCCTCTCTGACGCCCCTGGGACCGCTGAGGTTCAGGCCAAAGTCTGGCGCCCCGGCTTCCTGCAGCCCTACGCCGATAGCGATACGAGTGTCATCCCCACTGCCCAACACCGCCGCCACAAGCCCCGAAGACGCGCGCGCCTGCCCACCTTTGTCCATTCTCTGCGCCTGCGTGCAGCACCAGTCAGGGGCCGAGACCCGTGCAACGCACTAAGTCGCGCGCATCTCAGAGAGGCACGTGCTGAGGCGAGCAAAAACATGTGAGCGCGACAGACACATGTCAGCGCGACAGAAAAGGCACCGCGTCTCCCATGAGTGCTGTGAGCCGTCCTCGAAAGTGCTCCACATCCCGTCCATTCGCCTCGCCGGTGTGCCCCGCCTCCGACATGACCTGCGCATGCACCGCATGCGTCTCACACTGCGTCTCACTCCCCGCTTCCTGAATGTTTTCTTCTGCACTGTGCCGCATTCGCGACTGGGCGGGCGACTCGACCCTCTCGCACACATGCGTGCACACAGGACCGGGGAAGAGAGCAGGGAGGGGCACGGAACACACGCACCACATTCAGTTTAGCGAGCAGGTCCGAGGCCAGTGCAAGGGCTGAATGCAGTGCAGCGTCGTCCGCGGCGCGCCTCACGCCCTCCTCCCCCAAGTTTAGGCCACCCGGTCCGCCACACAGCAAGCTAGCGAGCTTAGGCTCTGGTGGAGCGCGCAGCACCTTGGGCAGCATAAAAGACACCTGCTCAGCACCCAGTCAAGGCGAGCTTTTGTTGATTCCGCGAAAACAAAAGGTCGGTGCACCAACGGACCTTGTTCCGCAGGGCGCTAGACCAGACAGGCTGAAAGAGTTCCTTCAGCTGCGCACTGTCCCAAGGCCGGCCGAGCACAGCCAGCGCACAGTAGTGCGCGCACTCCCCACTCTCAACCAACTCCCGCCCCCGGCCTGCAAGGTGGCCCTTGAGGCCCTCGATCGCCTCGCGCGCTTCCCCCCCCCGCAGGCCGGAGGGCTCTCCCACCAGCGACGAACGGGCCCCACCGCCTGCTCCGGCCCCGATGGGCGGGAGCAGTGTGTCACGCAGCTTCGGCGGGGAGAGGGCCGCCGCCACGAAATACGCGTACAGGTCCGTCTCGAGCCGCAGCAGGTCGGGGTCCGTCTCGCGAACCGCGCTGGGCACGTACTTTTCCCAAGCGAACCAGAAGAGACTCCTTCGCGCGCCGTCGAAGAGCTCCAGCATTCGCTTAGAGGCCCGCGCGGTCCACTCAAACGAGGGCGCAGGCTCGCCCCCCAGGCTCTCCTGCGCCTCCTCGAAGGCGCCAAGCTCCGCGTGCAGCGCAGCCAGCGCGCCGTGGCAGCCATGGCATCGCAGCCACTCCTCCACCGTCTCCCGGGCCCTTGCCCCTCCTGCCACCATCTCTCCGGTGCCTCGACGGTGCGCCACTTTGTGTACCACCTGTAGATGCTCCCAATGTAGGGGGGAACTTTAACCCACGTCCTAGCCACTAGCCAGGATCCGACCGTGTGCACGCAGTGCTCGAGCAGATGATACTGGCAGTATTTTTATACACCATACGTCGCGCACTGACACGTCCTTTCCCCGCCAACTAGCGCCGGTGGTGCGACGCAACAGCAGGGTGACGGGAAACGCGACCCCCGGGCTCACAGGGCGACCCAGAGTATGAGCAGCACCGCAAAATCTGTGTTTTACGGACGCCTCCGAGGAGTTACGGACGCGCAGCGTCCCCTCCTTCCTTGCTGGGGAAAAAAAAAGAAAGAAAACTACAGTACAGCCCGCATACATGAGTCGACCATGACACCATGAGACTCCTTTTCTCAAAAGGAATTCCTTATTTCCTTTTGCCGAATCTCGATTCATTGTACCAGTAAGGAAATCAGTATGGAAATTAAAAGGTACTTACTGGTACAATGGTTGACTGAATCGAGATCCGGCAAAAGGAAATAAGGAATTCCTTTTGAGAAAAGGAGGCCTTTGACCCCCTTGAATAACCCTGGTGGTCCTGAGGGTGACACCGTTACCGTGGATGAACATTTACTGAATACTGAATACTGACCATCATGATCGTCGAGGCGACGCGCGCGGGTGTTGGCGGGGGTGTCGAGGGGGCTAGAGATGGTGCCGAGGGGGGTGCTGCATGCGGGCGGTGTGGGGATCTGACCTGTTGGTCCGAGTGTTTGCAGTGTGTGTGTGTGTATGGGTGTGTGTGTGTGATCGCATGCATGCGATGCATGCGCTAACAGGATGCCCTCGAGAAATCGTGCGGTCACGACCGCGCTGCACACCGCTCCCGCCCTGCAGCGATGCTCCTGGACGCGGGACCGTGCGGTGCCTGATCATCAGGAAAAAACATGTGAAGACATCACACCATACGGTGTGATCACACAATTTCCAAAAAATGGACGTTTGTTCACACCGAAATATCGTTTGATCACACCATCAACATTTGATCACACCGAAA
>Ga0315899_10009994_pt1 | contig 10162 bp, 4 predicted proteins | sample LakEriMetagenome_2_FD_203518 | JGI IMG/M metagenome (GOLD analysis project Ga0315899, IMG submission 203518) | Freshwater fungal communities from buoy surface, Lake Erie, Ohio, United States - Buoy 4 MA112 | ecosystem: Environmental > Aquatic > Freshwater > Lake | place: USA: Lake Erie, Ohio...
TTGGCACTACCGTGGCTGGAGGCCATGGGACCCATGCACACATGGGCATCGGACAATCCGTCGCGCTCGACAGCGCCCAATCGAGCAGCCTTCCTCTATGTGCCCAACGGCAAAAACATGGCGGATTGGACACCCAAAACAGAAGGTACCGATTTCGAACTCACGCCGATCCTGGAACCGCTCAAGGATCACAAGAAGCAATTGCTCGTCCTCTCGGGCTTGACCGCAGATGGAGCGAGAGCTTACGCGGACGGGGGTGGAGATCACGCCAGGGCCCTATCCGCTTTTCTTACCGGTGCGAGACCGCTCAAGACCGATGGCATCGACATTCGAAACGGTGTGAGTGTCGACCAAGTCGCAGCGGCCCGAGTCGGTGATCAGACGCGCCTACCATCGCTGGAGATTGGAACCGAGCATGGTGCAATGGCAGGCAACTGCGACTCTGGATACAGCTGTGTCTATTCGTCCACCATGTCCTGGCGATCAGCCACGCAACCTCTCCCTAAGGAAGTGAATCCCAAGGTTGTTTTCGAACGCATGTTCGCATCCAGCAACGACCCCTCCAAGCTGAGAAGGGATGCAAATCGAAAGAGCATTCTCGATTTTGTACGGGACGACTCCAAATCGATGGAGAATCGACTCGCGATCAATGATCGTCGCAAACTCGATGAGTACTTCGCCTCCATTCGCGATATCGAACAACGGATCGAACGTTCGGAAAAACTACCACCCATCAAAACTCCGGACTACCCCGCCCCATCCGGAATCCCTGCAGTCTATGAAGAGCACATCCGGCTGATGTACGACTTGATGGTATTGGCCTATCAAGCCGATGTGACACGCGTGATCACTTTTGTTCTGGCCAACGAAGGTAGCAACAAAGCGTATCCATTTATCGATGTTCCCGAAGGCCATCACGACCTTTCGCATCATGGAGGAGACGCAAACAAACAGGCCAAATTGCGGCAAATCAACCTTTTTCACACACGGCAACTGGCGTATTTCTTAGATCGACTCAGCAAAATCCCAGAAGGAGACGGAACCCTTTTGGACCACGCGATGATCGCCTATGGCAGTGGGATCCACGACGGCAATGCACACAATCACGACGATCTTCCGGTCCTGGTTGCGGGGGGTGGTTGCGGAACACTCCAAACGGGTCGACACCTAACCTATCCGAAAGAAACACCGATCAGCAATCTATGGCTGGCCATGCTCGACCGCATGGACGTTTCGCTCGAGAAGTTGGGTGACAGCCAAGGCGTTCTACCTGGATTGCTTTAGTAGCGTCCAGCGATACCAATCGCTACAACCCTAACAAACTCGCTGATCGCTAGGGTCCCTCTGAAATATTTGAAAACGGTGGATGGATTGCTGAGATGCCTCGCTGCGTATCGGTAATACTCGAGGGCCGAAGTGCGCCGTCACTATTGATTTGCGCTGTCTCTATTGATCCTCGTTACGCCCAGTCCATCCTATGCCAGCTCAAAAAACTCAACGTATTCTGGTCACCGGCGGGGCAGGATTTCTCGGATCGCACATCTGCGAGCGACTGGTCGACGAAGGACACGACGTCATTTGCCTCGATAATTTCTTCACGGCGCAAAAGACCAACGTTACCCACCTCATCGGAAAACCCAATTTTGATCTGATCCGGCATGATGTGACCCTTCCGATTTTTTTGGAAGTAGACCAGATCTATCATATGGCATGCCCAGCCGCCCCTGGTCACTATCAGTTCAACCCGATCAAGACCATCAAAACTTCGGTTTTGGGCTCAATCAATATGCTCGGCATGGCGAAGCGATGCGGTGCCAGAATCCTGCTCGCGAGCACCAGCGAAATCTACGGGGACCCACACGTACACCCGCAACCGGAAAGCTACTGGGGCAACGTGAATCCGATCGGGATCCGATCTTGTTATGACGAAGGAAAACGTGTCGCAGAAACTCTGTTCATGGATTACCACCGTAAAAACCGGGTCGACATAAGAATCGTCCGCATCTTCAATACCTACGGCCCACGTATGCACCCATACGACGGCCGAGTTGTCTCGAATTTTATCCGGCAAGCCATCACAGGCCAGCCGATTACGATTTTTGGCGAAGGGGAGCAAACACGATCGTTCTGCTACCGAGATGATCTCGTCGAGGGTATTGTCCGAATGATGAATAACACCGACAATTTCATCGGTCCTGTGAATATAGGAAACCCCGTCGAGTTCACCATAGCGCAATTGGCTCAACAGGTCATCGAGTTAACAGGTAGCAAATCCCCGATTGAGAAGCGCCCACTCCCTTCGGACGATCCGTCGCGCCGTCAACCCGACATTACCCTTGCGAAGAAACATTTGGGTTGGGAGCCTAAAACCCAACTGCGAGATGGATTGACCAAGACGATTGAGTGGTTCCACTCGATACAACTTGAGAATTACCGTCCGCCAACACCGAATTACGTTTGATGCCCAATCCACAGATGCCCGCAACGCACCATACTCCTTCGAGCACTGCAACAGGGGATTGGCACTCAGCTCGCGCCAATTCCTGGCAACTTTCTCGCGATCGATTGGACCTGGGACCGGTACCATTGGTGATGGGTATCCTGAACGTCACACCGGATAGCTTCTCGGATGGTGGACGTTTCTATACCGTGCACAATGCGGTCGACCGAGCGTTGGAGATGGAGGATGCGGGCGCGGCCATTTTGGATATCGGAGGGGAAAGCACGCGTCCGTATAGCCAAGGCATCGAAGATGATGAGGAATTGCGGCGAATCGTCCCCGTTTTGGAAAAGCTACAAGGGCGATTGTCGGCGCCTATCTCGATCGATACGACGAAAGCGTCCGTCGCAATCGCTGCGATGGGACTCGGCGCTCAGATCATCAACGATGTGTCTGGACTCGAAGCCGATCCAGAGATGTTGTCCGTTGCGGTGAAGACAGGTGCTGGGGTTTGCGCGATGCATCGTCAAGGGACACCGCAGACCATGCAGGATAATCCCACCTACGATCACTGTGTTCTCGAAATTTTGGAGTACCTGCGTCGACGCGATCGGGAATTGATAGCGCAAGGTATCCATCCCGAACGCATTTGCTTAGACCCAGGTGTTGGCTTTGGGAAAACTCACGAGCACAATCTGGAACTGATTCGATCTGCCTCGATTTTCCATCACCTGCAACGCCCGATCTTGATCGGCCACTCGCGAAAAGGTTTTATTGCGAAACTGCTCGGGAGCAAAGACATCGACCGCACTTTCGGGACCGTCGGTGTCTCCTTGGCTCTCGCATCTCACCGAGTTCAGATACTCCGGGTCCACGATGTGGCCGCCCACGTTCAAGCGTTGAATTTATTCCACGCGAGCGGCGGCTGACTCTGGATCACTCCCCAGTTGGAGTTCGCGATACTGAGTTAGGTATTCCCTCTTCGCAAATAGCGTAAAGGCTGAATCGGAATAAATCGGAGTCCAGACTCTCTCGTTGGATTTGCCTCGGAGTCTCTCAAGTACCGGCGCACTGTTTTGCACCAGAATCATGTCCACAGGATATTCCTCCAGCAAGTTGGACCATCCCTCCTTGGCTAGAAAAAACTGGTCATGCTTGGGCAGTACGTCGTCCCTATACGCCACTTCGTAACGCCCATCGAGACTCACACGAATGGCCGGGTACGACCTCCAGGAAACATAACCACCCGCAACAAACGGGGTCAGCATATTCCCCTGTAGCCGTTTGGCGTTGATAAAGTCACACGCGGCTACCGGGTAGACCATAACACCATCCGGATCACGATCGGGAAGGGTCGTCAGCCAGACTCGCTGTGAAACCGTATAAGTAGCGAAGACCATCAACGCAGAAATGCAACTCACCATCGCAATCGGCTTGTGGTTTTGAAGGCTAGCAACAATCGACCGCCCTAAGGGTGTTGCAGTCAACCATCCGGGCATCCACGCGATCCACACTACCGCATAAAGCGATCCGTGCCGAAGATGTTTGCATGCCATGTATGCAGCCAAGCAAAGAAAGAACCAACCATGGAGTCGATTCCAACGCCGATTTTTTGCCACATAACCGATCAATAGCAATGAAGCGATGAATGCGATCATTGTCAGGATGGGATCGTATGTCATCCACAATGGTTGCCATTCCAGCATCGTGTGTCGTTGCATCGTGATGGCTCGCCACAGATAGATGGGATAATTCCACCCCCAAGGATTCAAACTTGCACCTAGTACAGCAAACAAAGGTATCAACGCATGGTGCCACATTCGCGACCACTGCACCAACCAGACATCCGCATGAACAATGCGACCGGGGCGCAGGTTACCACACGCATCGAAGAGAAGGCCGTAGGCCCAACGGATTCCGATGTGGTAGAGCATCAATGCCAATCCAACCACGAATCCAGCATGAATATTAAGCCACACTACATAAAGCACTAGCCACGCAAACACCCAACGTCGATTCCCCTTCCAGTCACTCTGCATCAAAAGCAATTGCGCGGCCAACAGAACCAGGGTGAACAGTTGGGCTCGCAAATTGCCGAACCCGACCCAGAGCATAGGGAATACGATTGGGGAAAACACAGCGATGAGATTCGGATGGGCTCCCTCATTCCTAGCGATTCGATATAGCAAAACCGCCAGGGTCGCGATCAAGACAATCCGAAGCAGGGCCATGCCATGCAATCCAAACGGACTCAACTCTGCGATCCAATAAAGGATTAGCCCCGTCCCCCATTCATGATGCACGGCTGGAGACACCGTATGCGTAAACGCGAAAACATCGTCGACGGGAAATGAACCCGCCGTGCACCATGCACGGGCCAAAGCCATTTCATGAAATGCGTCATGAGTCGCATCGCCTAGTCGCGATACATACGCATAAAACGCAAATAGCGCAGCCAGTAGCAACCCAAGGGCCAAGCCCCAATCGCGGTTTCGACTGATAAGGAGCGAATTTCTCGGTCGCATTACCTGCAGATCCATCCGTTATGCGAGACAAAATCCCAGCATCCGCGTTGGGGAATCGTACGACGGCACCCCTACTCACGATTTCGACCAACAAAACCTTGGAAAACCAGATTTCATAGGAACGTTGGATTAGCCACACCATTTGCTAGCAGAGTGGCATCTTTTTTGTGGATTTTGAAAAGATTCACTCAAGATTGGACTGGAGAAAGGAGCAAGCGGTTTTCTAGACTCCGGCCGCAAGTCGGATGACTCGAATGGTTTCGCAGGAGGTGAACCCATCGAGCGTCCCAACAGGAGATACAACTCGGCATGGATGCACGAACATTGGGTTTGGCGTTGGCATTATTCGCGACATTGGTTGCACCTGGATTTTCGCAGCAAGTCCTTGGGCGTCGATTCGTAAGCGAGACCCCGAATTTTCGAATCTTCGCACAGTCCCCAGAGTTGGCGACCGAGATCGGACAAATGGCCGAGGAGTATCGCCGTCATCTAGCGATGCACTGGCTTGGCCGAGAACTTTCTCCCTGGATGGAAAAAGTCCCAGTCATGGTTCAGTCCTCACCGAATCTACCTGCAAGCGGTGAAACGAAATACACATTGGCTGCTGGATCCATTCGCAACATACAAATGTTCCTAAGCGGGACGCGTGAGCGCATTTTGGATAGTGTCTTGCCGCATGAATTGACACATACTGTGCTGGCAACCCATTTTGCACCAAGTGGCAAACCCGTACCGAGATGGGCCGACGAGGGAGCTTGTACGACGGTTGAGCATGCGAGCGAACGCAGCAAGCACGATATGATGCTGGTCCGGTTTCTTAGCGAGCGTCGTTGTTTTCCATTCAAAGATCTATTCGCGATGCGAGAATACCCCAACGACATTATGCCGTTGTATGCTCAAGGGTACAGTTTGTGTGCGTTTCTCATCGCCCAAGGTGGCCCGAGGCAGTTTGTGCAATTCCTTGAGCGAGGAATGCAGGATGAGGACTGGGCTTCGGCAGTCGCCAATAATTACGGCTATCCAAGACTCGGTAAATTGCAGCTTGCATGGAACGACTGGGTGAGTGACGGTGGAGGCAATGTGACTTCGTACACTGCAGCATCTTTGGGCTATACGGGGTCTACGGCCACACTCGCATCGGCGACATCGAGTATGAATACTAAGGTCGAATTAAATAACGCGGCGTTAGTGAGTGGCATCGCAGCATCGCCAATCGAAACGAGAGGCGTTTCCGTTGGTCTAAGTGCCGTCGGCGTCCCATCGCAGGGTTCTCCCATCAACTCGACCGCTGCACCTTTAGTCGCGATCGCACCGAGCCCATTTCCATCCAAAGAAGCATCTCCATTCATTCCTAGAAAGTCGGGTTACTACCAACAGCAGTTCCAGCTTTACGGATCCACCACGGAAGGGCAGACGTTAGCGGCTCTAGATTCAAAGACCTCATCAAGCCCCGCGTTGGTCGCAGCATCGAATGGAGACGGAAGATCGATGGGAACACCACTTTCGATCGCTCCAGGAAACACGCTACCAACCCCAACCACCCCAGGATCGATTCCAGTCCAAGTCGGACTACCAGCGCCGTTTCAAACAATCGGTGGAACCGTGATGCGATAAAAGTCGCATCGTCAACATCTTTGATCTCAGATGGATTTCAAGGCCAGCGAATATCGCTGGCCTTTTTTTGTTGGATCGATGCTATCGACGAGCACAATGGTCATTGAATCCCTAAGAATATGCGACCGTTTTGGGGATCTCGGAAATCTAGGGAACCGATCCATCGTCCCCCATTTTGACATTTCGAAAAATATTTCCCGTCACCTCAAAAGTGGCCTTGACCGCGTCCGTTGCGGCCGACTATTCCCAACTCCACGTATTCGGGAAACCGCAATTCCGTAGGAGTCCCTGCCCAGCGCATGATGCATTCGGCAGCGATGGACTCGGTTTTTTGAGGTTGATCGAGACGACGAGCGTTTAGTCATCATCTGGAGCGATAAAGGAGTGTCGCGTTGAAATACCTAAATCCCTTAAGGACGTTTCGGCTAATGACCGCAGCCTGTGCGGTGACTGCGCCCGTCGTTGTGCCAGCAGGCGTCGTGGTAGCCGTTGCTAGCACCGCGGCGATTGCGCAGCAGCCAGCGAACGACAAGACCAATCCACCGAGCACGTTGCCGCCATTGCCACCGAGTGCACTACCGGCTGCACCAGCGGCTACGGCGAGTGCACCGGCGGCGGCCGATACGACAAAGAGCCGAGCGGCAGCTGCACTGTCACGAGCACCTGGACTTCTGCCACCGGGTCCAGCCAGCGCGAGTGGAGCAGCAGCTACACCCGCTCTTGCGACACAGCCGGCGGTCGCTCCGAATCCAACGCGCGATCAAGCAGCAAGCCTAGCAGCCGCTGCAAAGCTCGCGTTGCAACGAGGCGATCTTGCAGCGGCCAAGTCGCTGGTTGATCAAGCCAACGCGCTCAAAGTTCCAGACAACCAATTCGGTCCAGGGCAACTCAAGCCTTGGGACGTTGCGATGGACATCGAGCGAGCCATCCGACTGCGTGGTAACACCGGTGTTACCACCGCTGCGGCGGTTGCGCCCGCAGCAGCCACAAACGGAACTAACGGAAACCTGTCGGACAAGAACGCCGCCGTTCAGCCTGGCGTCTTCCAGCCTGGTACCGATATGTCCAAGGTCGCTCCGGCGAGCAGCAACTTGACGCTCGGTGCTGCCGCACCGCAAGAATCGACCGCCAACGAGTGGTACGAAAAAGGACTTGAGGCCATGTCGCTGGGCGACCGCGACAACGCCCTTCAATATTTCAGCAACGCTTGGAAGAAGAAGGAAGACCTCGATCCTGCAATCCGTGCTCAACTCAAGGACAAGCTGACTTACCTGCAGTCGCGATCAACTCCAGAGCCTGTCTCTGCGATCCCCAATGAAAATCGCGAAGCGATCCAGAAAAAGCAAAGGCTGTTTGCAGAGGTATCCGGTGAAATCGCCGATGCCGAGCGACTCGTCAATGAGAAGCCTTACGAATCACTCGATCGCCTGAAGGCGCTACGCGCTCGCGTCTCCCAGGCCGATGTCGATGGTGCTTATCGCAAGCAGATGCTCGCGATGGTCGACCGTGTTGTTTCGAACGTCGAAGGCTGGATGGAACAGAATCGCGCTTCGATTGAACTGGATCAACGCAATCGACAAATCGAAGATCGGATCAGTTTGGAAGCTGCAAATTCAGCGAAAGAGGATGCTCAGATCCAAACTTTGGTCGACGAGTATAACGAGTTGATGGAAAACGCCCGCTATGCGGAAGCGGAAGTCATCGCTCGCAAGGTTGAGGAGATCAAACCGAATTCCGAAATCGCTGCGGTGATGCGAGGCCGTTCGGTCATCCAACGCCGCGTTGAAGAGCAACGAGAAATCCAACAGATGAAAGAGGAGTCCCTCCTCAACATCTTCTCAGACACCGAACGATCCTCGGCGACTTATCTTCGCGATAATCAACCCATGCAGTTCCCTCCTGTCAAGGAATGGACTGATCTTCGCCGAATTCGAGACAAGTATGGTGAAGAGTCCTTGAAGCTGCCACCGTCGGAACGTCGTATCCTCGAGATGCTCGAGGAGCCGTTCTCGGCCAGCTTCGACAAGCGTCCTCTAGCGGACGCTCTCAAAACCATCCAAGAAATGACCGGTTTGATCATCCTGATCGATGAGCCATCGATCGCCGAGGAAGGACTCCGCTCCGATCAACCTATCAGCCTGGATTTGCGAGGCAACCAAATCAAGCTTAAGAATGTTCTCAAGAATATCCTTGAGCCTTTGAACCTGACCTACGTCATCAAGGATGAAGTGGTCAAGATCCAGAGCCGCCGCTTTATGCAGCAGCAAATGTACAGCAAGCCCTATAGCGTTAAGGACTTGGTTATCCCTGTTCCAAACTTCGTGTCGGATTACAACACCGGCATGGCAGGAGCACTTCAAGCGGCTTACCAAGCACAAACCAACTATGTGGCAGTCAACCTGAACGAGCAGGATGGGATGTCCTTGCGGAATAGCCGCCTGGCCAGCATCGATCCGAACTCCAATGTGCTTGCACAATTCGCGTCGTCCCAACCCATGGGTGGTGGTTCCATGTCACCTGGAATGGCCATGATGAATGGCGGTTCTAGCGTAATGCCGAACTCGAGCAACTCGCTCGGGGGTGCGTCGATGGCGAACTTCACCGAGTTGATGCGTCTGATCGAAACCACGATCACTCCGGATCAGTGGACGAATGCGGGGGGAACATCGACGATGAACCCATTCCGCCAGAACCTCAGCTTGATCGTGAACGCTCCTCAGGAAACTCACGAGCAAATCGCAGATTTGCTGAAGAGCCTCCGCGCTCTCCAAAACCTTCAGGTAACCATCGAAGTCCGATTCATCCAATTGCAGGATACGTTCTTCGAGAAAATGGGTGTGGACTTCGATATGCAAATCGACGACCACGTCCGAACCTTGCCACGCGAAGACTCCGGTCCGAGCGTTGTTGTAGGTCTCAATGGGCCAACGGGAACCATCCCATCGCTCACCACAGACTTCGATATCCAAATCCGCAATGGTAGCTTCGGCGTGAACCCACCGTTTGGTAACCCAGACTTGGCCGCTGGAACTCAAGTGGGGCTCGCGATCCTCAGCGACTTGGAACTGTTCTTCTTCTTGCAGGCCGCCCAAGGCAATAGCCGACAAAACGTCCTCCAAGCTCCGAAGATCACCATGTTCGATGGACAAATGGGTACCATCAACGACCAAGCCTTCAGGCCGTTCGTTATCGGTTTTAACCCTGTCGTCGGAGACTTCGCAGTTGCACAGCAACCTGTTATCGTGGTCCTGAGCGAAGGCACCCAGATGAACGTCCAGTCGGTTGTCTCTCAAGACAAACGATTCGTACGACTGACGCTGATGCCGCAATTCACCCGCTTGGAAGCTACCGATCGTGAGTTCACGTTCCAAGGACGAAAGAGCACGAAGACAGGTACGAGCATCCTCGATAGTAATGGCAAGCCGACGGCAAGCCGAAACAATGAGGAAGAGTTCATCGAAGGTACCACCGTTCAGCAACCAACGCTCGGAACTACGTCGGTCAGCACGACCGTCAGCGTTCCAGACGGAGGAACGATCCTGATGGGCGGTATCAAACGACTCCGTGAAGGTCGAACCGAACG
>Ga0315899_10009995_pt1 | contig 10162 bp, 12 predicted proteins | sample LakEriMetagenome_2_FD_203518 | JGI IMG/M metagenome (GOLD analysis project Ga0315899, IMG submission 203518) | Freshwater fungal communities from buoy surface, Lake Erie, Ohio, United States - Buoy 4 MA112 | ecosystem: Environmental > Aquatic > Freshwater > Lake | place: USA: Lake Erie, Ohio...
TTCTGCAGCGTGCGCAAAGAGACCTATTTGTATGCCAAAAGAGACCTATTTGTATGTCAAAATAGACCTACCTTTTGCAGCGTCGCGCGCGCGCGTGAGGGCTGCGGTGGGGGGGAGATCTGTGATCATGGGATTCAGCGAAGCGTCTGCAGGCAGGGCTGCGGTGGGGGCTCGATCTGTGAGCATGGCAAGAGGCGAAGCGATTGCCCTGAGGAGGGTTGTGGCAAGCATGGCAAGAAGCGATGCAGATGCACACAGATGCTTCTTCTTCTGTTTCGCCGCTTCCGCCTGCTTCAAGTCATAAAACATTTGTGTTTCCGAAGTATTCTTATCAATTTTCTTCATTTTCGTATCACACTCCTCCAATTCATTCCTCATTTGTGTGATATAGTCCTGCAATTGACGCATCTCCTTCGAATTTCCGGGATCCGTTATCTTTTTCATTTCGGCCATTTTTAACTCATTGACAAGCAATTCTTTCCTCATTTGTTCGATATAGTCCAATTCACGCCTTGCTTCCAAGCTTTGTTTTGGCCATATTTAATATTTTCCGTTTGGCCATATTCAACTCCCTGTCAAGTTTTGGTTTTAAGCGACTGTCGATGAATAGCCTGGCCAAATAATTCCGTTGGTCCAATGCATCCTCAAGGAGACCTTCGGCACGTACTTGTGGGCGTGATTCGTCCAAAAATAGTTTGCTAATTGTTCCGACATAATATTCAGGCAAGCTGGGGCGTGTAGAGTTGCTTATCTGTGTACAGACCCACTCACAGAACTTACGCGTGCACGGCGGAGGAACTAGTTTTATCTTCTCGGCGACCTCTTTGTCAGTTTCGAGGATCTCTGAGTTTGCGTTCATATTCTGTTGGGGCATACGAGAAGCTGTCTTAAATACAGTCGCGTCGAAAGCAGAGTGCGCAAGGATGCTTGTATGGTGTTCGAAAAATTCGCATTGCTTATAAACTGGCAAAAGTAGTCACCAGCATGAAGATCGCGACGTCCAAAAGACTACCAATCACCGATTCCTGGGACCGGAGTCATCCATGAATCGGCATCAACGTTTTTGGGCGCGTGCTCTTCGGGCGCGGGACTCCGAGGTTCCTGCAAAAAACTCGCGAGAGTCATGCGTCCAGCATACTCAGGGTGCACAATTTTCTGCATAAAACTGCCAAGCTTGAGACCCGAAAGAGTTAACAGAAACAACCTTTTCGGGCGCGGGACTCCGAGGTTCCTGCAAAAAACGTGCGAGAGTGATGCGTCCAGCATAATCAGGGTCCAAGACATCTATGATGTCGGGATCACTCTGTAATTCAGGGACGGTGATGACTTCGTCTCCATTACTATCTATCATACCAAAAACAGCGCGCTTGTCGGCGTTCCAGGGGTTGAGGTGGTCTCGCTTGCCCGGGATAAACTCCGTAATAAATGCGTCCGGCAATGTGCAAGCTTCGCTGGGCATACTGAGCCCAGGATGCGTTCCGTTAGACAGATGCTTTCCGTTCTTATCATAATGATAGGCGGCGAGGGCAGGGTAAAAGGGTGTTTATTGCTAACGTAAAGATGATCATCCTTTTTAATAAACACCCTTTTCGAGGGCATAACGATCATATACTTGCTTCAACGGTTGCAGATGATACGAGCCGCCTCCGACACACTGGAACAATCAGCGATTTCCTGCCGCGGGTTCGAACAGTTCACAGAGCAGCCGCGCGTCTGTATCAAGGCCCAGAAGTTCTGCAACAGAACTTCGATCAGCGCAAGCGTTTGGGCGGCTTGCGCATAATCCGAGGAAACTCTCACGGATCCTGGGGTTGCTGCCACAAGCGTCCAACCACAGCCAGCCAAGGCCGCCGCCACACAACTGATCTGTTTCTTCGTCCAGCCGAAATATGTGCCAACTACTGCCGTTGCTGTCTTGGTGTCCGGCTTGCGAATTTCGAAAGTTTTCGGCAATTGCGCGGCCGCCGAGGCCTCTCTTACGCGACGAGTCGTCGTCAAGTGAGAGCGTGAGAACAGCTCTTTAATCATTCGCGCTTCAGTTTGTTGCGCTACATCGTCTAGCTCGGCGGATCTCTCGCACAGCTCTTTAATTATTCGCTCTTGAGCTTCCTTCTCTTTTTTACGTTCCATGAACGCCATGCGGCGCTGAGCACTGGCAGCAGACATACACACCCTCGTCTAATATATGAATGAGCCAAAAAACATTTTCTACTCCGAGCCGCGCCCAAGCGCCTAGCGCGACATGCCAGGAGCCATGCCCTCGCTCACGATTCTGCTCGTCTGTGCCGCGGCTGCGGCAGTCTTCGCGGTGGACCTCACTCAGCAGAACTTTGCAACCTTGACGGCCGGCAGAACGACGTTCGTGAAATTCTACGCGCCCTGGTGTGGACACTGTCGCGCAATGAAGTCATCGTGGGACGCACTTATGGAAGACTACAAGGAAGACCCGCACGTGCTCATCGGCGACTGCGACTGCACAGGTGACTGCCGGGCCATCTGCGAAGAAATGGGAGTGCAGGGGTATCCCAGCCTGAGGTTCGGAGACCCGACAGCTCTTCAAGACTACACTGGGGGACGAGACCTCGAAAGCCTCAAAAAACACGCACAAACGCTCAAGCCACTGTGTTCTCTCGACAAGATGCATCTATGCAACGACGAGCAGAGACGTGACATCGAACTCATGCTGGCCATGTCGGCCGAGGACTTGAATGCGCAGGTAGAGGAGATCGAGGGGGAGCTCACGGCGGTCGAATCCGAGTACAAAGCGGCAGTCGAGAGGCTGCAGGCGGAGTACCACAGACTCCAAGACGAGAAGAACTCTGCCGTGGCCCGCCTCAAATCGACCGGCCTAGCCATCATGAAAGCCATCCAGGCCGCAAACGCGAAGGCACGCCAGGAGCTCTGACACGCGCTCAAAGGCACATGTCTCTCTTCAGGATCTCCAGGTACTCAAGCAAGCTCGTTCTCACGTGAACAAGGGTTGCAAGCAGTCATCGGCCGAGGTAAAAGGCAAAGCTTAGAAGCAGGAAAACTTGAAGCGGGGGGAAAACGAGAGGGAGGAAAAACTCTTGCCCAAGTGGGGGCAACGGGAAGGAGAGGTTAAGGTAAGGATTGTAAATTGAGTACCAATAAACAACACACTCTCTCAATCTCCAACCGGGACCCTGCGGGCTGCAAGCTCTGCTGCACCCCACACGGTCCTGTCTAAGATGAAATGCAGCGAATGGGCATGGGGCTCTCGCTCACTGTCACGCGCAGACGGGCCGCTATGGGCGGCTTTACTCAAGACGTTTAGATGCGACGACGATTGTCTTCGTCGTCTCCTCTCCTCCTTTGTTGCTTGTTGCAGCCCGAGCCCGGACCCTTATAACTAACTTTGGTCCCTTATAACTTTGGTCCCTTATAACTATTGTTACCGGTCCACCGGTACCGGGCTAATACCGTCTGTGACTTAGAGTAAATGCCTATAGCGGGGGAGTACTCGCGAGAGCACTGCCCGAGGGTATACACTATCTGTCGATCTGAGCTTGGCTGGGCTCAGACGCACTCAGGGCCAATTTTTTGTAGACGTCCAGAAGGCTGAGAAAATTAAGGTAAGGATGAGAGGATTGATGGTCCTCAAACCAGGAGGAGCGGGCGCACTAGCCACCACACCGTCAACCCTGCCCAGGGTCTGGAGAGAGGCAGGGATGAAGGGGAGGTAAAGGTCATGACGTATATACGGGCATGACCTATAGTATTGTAGGAATATGACATCAGTGTCAGTCATCTGTATAAATGGGCACTGAGATTGGTTAACCGGTAGGAGGTTTTGTACTCCACCGCGTCAACCAAAGGGGAAGAGGAATCACCAGTGCACCAGTAGGGTCATGGTGAGAGCATCATCACATGTGCTTTAACTCTTGTCCGTAGTGGCGAATACCGAGCCCAAACAGGTATATGACCACGTGCAAAGTTTTGTTTCTGTAAGAACAATAAAAGACAACAACAACGTGACGTTGCGACCGCCGCTCAGCCTGAGCCAGGCAGCCAAGTCTGACTCTATGTGCAGACAGTCTCCAGGGTGACCCTCTCGCTGTCTCGTGGGGAACAGGCACACGTTCTTACAATGGTTTCCGTCTTTGTCAACGATCTGCGTGGGGAACAGGCACACGTTCTTACAATGGTTTCCGTCTTTGTCAACGATCTGCCAGGCTCTGGCGCACGTGGTTGTTTGTTTCACCCGAAGCTCGATCTTTTTGTCTGCATCGACCTGCAGACGTGCAGCCTTTAGTGGGCGAAGGGCATTATCTAGCATTATCACACGTTCATGGCAGCTGCTCTTTGCGCGGGATGGATTCCATCAGCTGCATTTTCCCAAGCTGGCGTTTGCTCCCGTGCTGCTCTGGCGGGACCAAGGCGTCAATGAAACCGTACAGATGCGGAAGAATTGTTTCTGAGCGCGGCCACTCTGTCGCCCTTCTTCCGGGCGCAATTTCTTTCCGTATCGGACGTTGGGGAATTTGGGTTGCCAGACCTATTATTATGCTGTCAGAGTCGGATCCAGGAGACTGCGGCAAAAGGACGAATCCGTTCCCAGTCTGGCCGGTTTCCTAGTACCGATCCGTCTGTGAGAATTTGTTTCAGGGATGCAACAGCTCACGCTGGTCGCCGCGTCTTGAGAAACCCTCAGACGTTTTGTTTTTGAGAACTCAGGATGCAATAGCTCACGTTGGTCGCCGCTGGTTGAACCCCTCAGGTACTCCAGTATTCGTAGGTATCTTTGCTTCTATCTTAGGGCTCTTCCCTTCTATACTAGATCTCTTCTAGGTCTCTTCGCAATTAATCTAATATACACTTTTATAGCTATACTCTTCGCTTGGCCTTGCCTCAAGAGCCCTGGGCTTTTATCGCTGGAGCTTGTGGTCGCAGGGACAAGAGGTGGTGGGGGAGGAGCAGGAGAAGGAGGAGGAGGAGCTAACGTGGCTGTGGAGAAGCAGAGATGGAAGGGCTGCACTCTTTGCTGCACACGGTGGGTTTCTTTTTCTGTTTTCCTTTCCAAGTCCCATCTGTGCTCGTCACGAAGCCGACAGACTCGACCAGAGAGAGGGAGAGGGGGAGAAAAAGGGAGAGGGAGAGGCAGACAGGGAGGCATAGAGAGAAGGAGAGAGAGAGAGACAGACAGACAGAAGAGAGAGAGAGAGAGAGAGGGAGAGAAAAGTTTATTGACAATCATTAGATGACTGAAGTTCGGTAAGTACAACGACTCTTGCGGGTGACACAAGGCGCGAGTATTTGGCGCGAGTCCTACCCTGTTTGACCTGACCTGAGCGCGGTACGTGATCGTACGTTTTTTTGACCTGACCTATTGGACCTGACCTGAACGCCTGACAGGTCAGGTCTGATGCTGTTTAGTTCATTTAACTACTACTGACATTGTTTAGTTCATGCAACTACTACTGACCTGACTTGAACGCCTGACAGGTCAGGTCGAATTCAGGTTTAGTTCATGTAACTACTACTGACACTGTTTAGTTCATGTAACTACTACTGAACGCCTGACAGGTCAGGTCGAATTCAGGTTTAGTTCATGTAACTACTACTGACACTGTTTAGTTCATGAAACTACTACTGAACGCCTGACAGGTCAGGTCGAATTGAGGTGGAATCCATGTGACTCTACCTGCGGTCGGGACGCTGGAATTTTGGGCGTTTATTGAAGGTCGGTAAGTACAACGCCCCTTGCGGGTGACACCGCCCCTCAAGGAATTTTGTTTTTGAAGACACCCTTACGATTTTTGTTTTTTGTTACTCTTGCGTCTCAAGCAAGTGCTCTAGAGCACCCTAACAGAATTTTTTTTTGTGGAAAGAAAGAGTTGATTAGAAACGAAGAGAGAAAGTTTATTAGGAACTATACTCCGTAGGTCCACACACACACAAGCACACACACACACACACACACACACACACACAGGGTGTGGGTCCCCGGCTCTGGTGGAGGCTCTGCGGTGTGTGTACGTCGAGTATGCGCCACTGCGCATGGGGGGAGATCTCATCTTCAAGATTCTGAAAAGTGTTTACAAGCCCGGGGTGCAGTGCAATGACACAAGGGAATTACAAAAGAGACCTAGTACAAGGCAAAAGAGACCTAGGCCCGGGGTGTGACACAAGGGAATTACAGTGCGAGAGAAAGAGAGGAGAGAGAGCGAGAGAGCGAGAGAGAGAGAGAGAGAGCGCGCGCGCGCGAGCGAGCGAGAGAGAGAGCGAGAGAGAGAGCGAGCGAGAGAGAGAGCGAGCGAGAGAGAGAGCGAGCGAGAGAGAGTTGTTACCCCGTACGCCACACTTATGACTACACACAATAATACCGTGAAACAATATAAACTTGTTTACCCCTTATGACACCCTTATCACTACACACAATAATACGGTTGTGTGTGAAGGTACTTCACACAATAACACTAACACTTCACACCGCTCATGCCTGCTTGTGCCACATCCTCCGGGGCCTCTATTGTGCTCAAGGTCAGGACTTTAAGGTCAGGACTTTGACTCAGAAGGTTCTCGACCGCGTGCTCGTCAAGAGCATGTCCTCGTTGCCTCGGTCCTTTGCCTTGAGTTCGTGCGCCCTCTCTATCATGGCAAGTCTCGCTGGAGAAACGGTGCGGAGGGGAGAAGCGGCTTCTGCCGGGGGCAGCGGCGAAGAGACGGCAGCCCCATCTCTCCAGGGTTCGTCCGCGCCCGGGGGTTGCGGTGGGCTGGCAGGGGCCGCATCTGCCGCTGCTGTGCCTGTCACAACTTCGTCATTGGTGTATTGGCGCCTGGATGAGGAGGCGGCGGCGTGCAGTTGCGTTGGCTGTGTCCCAAAGCAGCCCCTGCCTTCCGGCGAATCGCTTTTGTGTTGATCGCTCTGCGTCCTCTGGATCCCCCGTGCCTTGGTGGCTGCATCACCTGATGTTCGCACGAAGGAGTCCCTTCCTTCCCTCTCCTCCCTCTCCTCCGCGTCCCTCCCGTCCCTCTCCTCCGCATCGGGTCCCTTCATGGCGGAGTTACGCGATAAACTCCTCTTGATCACTGGAAATCCACGTTTGCCGTGACAGGGACCGCGGTCAGAATCCCCTAGGCGAACGAAGGCTGCGGTAGGCGGAGGACTTGGGTGAGATGCACGACTTCTGCGCCCTTTCGCGGGGCTCTCGTGGTTGCGCGTCTCTGAGGCACAAATTCTGAAAAGTCAGCGCCCTGGTACATTTACAAAATAAAGTCAATGAAGTTACTTTCAGAATTTGTGCCAGGGTCGCACTTCTTGTACTCGCTGCCCTCGTTGCCCTCCCTGGACTTGCGAATGTGCGGATTCTCATCCTTCCTCCAGTGGTCGAATACGCATTGAGGGAAGGCCTGGCCACTGTACGCATTGTACTCCGCCATGAATTGACTGCAGACAATGAAAGTCAGTAACTTTCACATACTGGGCGAGACGTTGGATTGACACCAAGGGAAGCTAAATGCGATGAACATACCTGTTGTAAACAGTTTCACCTAGCATGGCCTTTCTTGCTGCCAAGAAAGGGTCGAGTTCGGGGTTGGAGAAAGTGCGCTTCAAAGATGTCTCGGCCCTCTTCTTTTCGCGCTCTTGCTCCACCGCCTTGTACTCGTCGTACTCGTTGCCCTCCGTGGACTTGAGCCGCCGCACTTTCTCGAGCTGGGAGAGAGAAGCAGGGTGGGGACAACTCCGCGTCACGGCCGCTGCCAACATTTCAAAAGTCAGTGCCCTTTTATGTATCCTGCATAAAATCACTGTACACTGGACTTTTGAGAGAGTGTGCCTGGACTTGAGCGCCTCACGGGCCGCACTTTCTCGACGCGTTGGGAGAGAGAAGCTGGGTTGGAGAGACTCCGCCTCACGGGCGCTGCCGCATCCTGCGACATGGACACGTGTCAAAAAGAGACCTGATCCCAGGCAAAAGAGACCTACTACCCTACTACAAGGCAAAAGAGACCTGATACATGGCATCCTCTTGGGCACGCTCCTGCGCAAAATACTCGGAGTACTCGTTGCACAGCCTAAGAGAGAGAAAGAGAGGCGCAATTGCAGGGGAATGTCCAAGGTCACATTCTCAAAAGTCAGTGCCCTAGAATATATCCTAAATAAAGTCACTATAAGAGGACTTTTGAGAATGTGTTCCTGGATTTGAGCCGCCGTGGATTCCCATCCTTCCACGAATTGTACTCCCTTAACTTGCGCTGCCCTACTGCCTCGCCGCGTCGGGTCTCGTCGCTTCGGGAGAGAGAACCGGGGTTGGAGTGATTGCGCGAAATAGAGCCAGGGTTGGAGTAAGTGCGCGACAAAACCTTACGCGGGTCTCTGTCTTCTTGCTCGGCAGCAGAGACAGGAGGGAGAGGCTTGGAGAGACTTCGCCTCAGCCTCACTGCTGGAGGGTTGGAGAGACTGCGCCTAACTACCGGCACGGGAGCGATGTCAGGAGGGACGTGGCGGACCGAGCGGATCGGTGAATGACCACGTTGCGGAGTCGTGCATGCGTGGACGCTTAGGCTGGTGCGGCGTCCGGTGGAGAGATGGCGGCTCGCTACCGCGTGTGGGAGGGACCATGCTCCCGAAGCGCTGCCACTTGGGTCTGAAAGGGTGCGCAGCAAGGGTTTCATGCCGGGCGCCTTATCCGTTATTGCGCGCTCGCCGGCGATGATGCGCAGGCGCGCGACCTCGCTTGCCACGAGAGCGTCCTCTGCGTCCTCCACCTCCATCAACGACCCGGCACCGCTGACCCCGCGGCTGCCGGCGCCGGACTCCATCTTGGGCGGCGACATGATGCGCAGTGCCACGAAGAGCATGACGACCAGGGACCACAGCAGCGAGAGAGCACCGTCGCCATGGTATCCATACCTATACAGCAAATGCCCGTTTTCGGCCCCCGCTCTCGCCCGCTGCCGCGCCCGAGATACCTCGAGCTTGGTGATCATCCGCACGACCGACCCCATGTTCGTGCTCGGGCCCTTGGCGTCATTGTGTGCAGTGTGGCCTTCTCCTCTTCTAGTAAGTGGCGCACTCATTTTCCTGGGAGGCCGATTTTCGGGCGACTGCGAGCGAGGCTTGGACTTGGGCCGGCTCACGCCGGCTCTGACTGGGTCATTTTTGCGAGCAGATCTTTCCCTTGCAAGGGGCGACTGCGGCGCGACGCTGCCCCCTGGTTGCGGCGGCGGGTGGGCGTCCGGCTGCGCGTCGACGACAACAGCCTGCCCATCGTCGCTCCAGTGCTCGAGCATCTGCTCGAGCCAGAGCTTGAGCATTCTGCTCCTGCTCGGCCTGCGAGTTGAGAGGGCCTGGCCTCTCAACTGGAAGCGCTCAGCTGAGCCACGCGCCTCCATGTGCGCGGGATCACAAAAGGTCATCTCCAGGTACCGAGCGCTGCCTCTCTCCAGAACCGGACGCACACGCATGTGGCAGCTGCGGACGGCGCCATCTTTCGTGTACGCTTTGACCACCAGCTTCGCTGTGTCACCCTTGAGCGCGCATTCGCAGATTGCATGCCACCCAAGCACATCCGTTTCTGGACCCTGGATGAGGCCCAGCGTGCGGTCAAGGGCCAGCTCTCGCCTGAAGCCAAACTGTTGCTCAAACTCGGCGGTCACTCCCACGATGCAGAAGGGCGCGTTTGCCGCAACAACAAGCTTGCATCTCCCGTCCTCCGCCAGGGCCGTGTTGAATGCTACGCTATCGCACTTTTGCATCCGCAGCTCGCATATGGGGTCGCCCGTTGGATCCTCCCGAGGGTAGGCGTCGATGGCGTACAGCGCGATGCCCAGGGGCGTGTAGAGCACCGCTGTCGTAGATCCCTGTTTGCCCTGGCGCACCGCCTCCACCACCTTTGCGACCTTCCGTCCGTCAGTACCGGTCACGACGTTTAGCGAGCTCCCAGCGACTGTTTCCGCGTCGAGCTCGACCATGGCGAGCCACTCGGCCGAGGCGTGCACTATCACTGGCCGATGCGCGATGGTCACGAACACGGACCCGGTCGGGCGCGCCTCGTCCCTGGTCTTCGCTCCCATGTTCAAAAGGAACGCGGGAGCGTGTCTGAGATGTGTCCGTAGAGAGAGATTCATGCCTCCCGATCAAAGTTCACTCCATTTTAAGAGCTCGTTTGATTTACGTCCCGCGATTCACGTCCGCGAG
>Ga0315899_10009998_pt1 | contig 10160 bp, 6 predicted proteins | sample LakEriMetagenome_2_FD_203518 | JGI IMG/M metagenome (GOLD analysis project Ga0315899, IMG submission 203518) | Freshwater fungal communities from buoy surface, Lake Erie, Ohio, United States - Buoy 4 MA112 | ecosystem: Environmental > Aquatic > Freshwater > Lake | place: USA: Lake Erie, Ohio...
AGCCTCCAGTACTTATGACTTTCTCTTCAACGGGTGTCCTCGTGGTGAGACTTGGAGCGCCAACAAGGCGGGAGACAGCATGAACCTCGCGGCTTGCCAGGCTGCCTGTGACCAGGACAGCACTTGCAATGCTATCGAAATCAACGGATGCAATGCTAATCCAGAAACATGTGGTGGACCGTGCTGGCTTTTTAATATCGTAGGCGCGATCACGAATGGAGGCTGCATCACAGATGGTGATCAAAAGGGCTACCGAAGAGGAAGTAGTCCATGTCAAGCTTCGACCAGCGATACCAACAGTGGCACCCCAGCGGTGACATGCTCTGGCAGCTGCGGTTGCTGTTCGTCGTCTGGACAAAGCTCTGGCACAATCACAGATGGCTCCGGCGACTACAGTAACGGTGAAGACTGCAGGTGGCTCATTAGTTCTCCAAATGAGATTCGCCTCTCTTTCGCTTCCTTCAACACCGAGTCCTGCTGCGACTATGTCACTATCAATCGCTGTTCATCATCATCGTGCAGCTCCCCCGAGCAGATTGCGCGACTGTCGGGCACTTCGGTGAGCTCTGAGTACACATCATCCACGGGGTATTTACAGGTGCTTTTCAACTCAGATAGCAGTGTCACAGGGTCAGGATTTGAAGCAACATGGCAAGTCGCTCCTCCTCGGCGAGGCGGCGGGAGGGATGCACGTGTGAGAAAAGATTGGGCGTCTAGAGAGACACTGAAACCTGGCGGCGTCATGCGCCACCTGCTGTCGACCCGGCTCAATCAGCTGCCGCCGCTCGTCGAGCAAAACCAAGCGCTGGCCGCCTCGCGCGAGGCACGCGCACGAGTCACGCGCGTCGGCAGCACCGCATCCGCAGCCCGTGACCAGAATGACACTGCTGTGCAGCTGCACCTCCATGCGCAGTCTGTCTGTGGAACGAGAGAGTTCTTCAGCCCGGTCGCGGCGGGCAACAACACGGCACAGTACGGGCCCTGCATAGCCTCAGGGTACCACCGCCTCGGGCTCCAGGGAATGCCCACACGCCAGGCGCCTGGCCAGGCAGGCGTGATGCTGAATATCTATGTGGTCAAACTAGACCAATATGAGCAGATCATGACGGGAGATTCGTCTTCGTCGCTGCAGGTCTACTCGGCCTTGGAGGGGACCAAGGTCAATGACAACAGCGTGACATTCATCGGTAACATCATCAGCGTCTTTCGTGAGGGACAGGCTGTTTTTTCAATTGGTATCAAGCCCACGTTCTCCGGCGTCTACCCCGCCGATGGGCGCACCGAGCTGCTTCGCCCGCCGTATCTTTACTTCAAGGGTACAGACCTCACGACAGCCGCGGTAATAATGGAGACGGACCCGCAGCAGGTGCACCTGGACTCGGGCAACCGCATTGCCTGCCCGGTGGGCTCGGTGTTGCTGCTCGAACCAGCCATTGGATCCGGGCAGGTCAGCTTGACCGATCCCAGGCCTGGGGCGTGCAAAGTATGCGACCCTGGCCTCTACAACGTCAATCCGCTTACGGGCCGGTGCCTGGCCTGCCCGTCGTCGGCGACGTGCCGAAACGGGGCGCCGCCGCTGTTTGGCGCGCAAAAGGTGGCGGGTACTGTCGAGATGACGCTGCCCGACGGCGGGGACGGTGAGGTTCTCCAGGCCCTGGCAGACAAGCTCGGCGTGGAGGCCTGGCAGCTCAGTGTCAGTGTCACAGATGTGGTCCCGCAGCAGCAACGGCGGCACAGCACCAGAGCGGGGGGAAATGGCGAGGAGGAGTGGGAGAGAGAGGATGAAACTACAACGCGTGCAGTCGGCAAAGATCATATGCAATCAGTTCTTGACGAACTACTACGTGTTGAGAAGCATGAAAACGAACCTGAGGCAGAGGGCAAGGATGAGAGAAAGGGGGGGGATGAAGCGGAGATGAGAGGAGCGGGACCTACCACTCTTGCAACAGCGCAGACGCGACGCACAGTAACCGTGTCGTTTGAGCTGGTGGCAGACGAGGCGCAGATGGCAAAGCTTGCGGCCAGCCTGCCCGCCCTCGGCGTGAAGCTTGGCGAGATCAAGTTGATTGGTCCGCAAGCTGCAGCAGGCGAGGTGTGGGAGGAAGTCAACGGTGTGTTCATGCTGCGCAAGTGTCCGCCAGGCTTCAAGCTCATTAGCGAGCCGATTGAGAGTCAGAAATGCTTGCCGTGCGGGAAAGGAAAGTACATCATTGAGGGCTCGACGGACTGCGTTGATTGCCCGGTTTTCTCCCCGCCCCGCCCCTTCCCCCGGGTGTATATTGCCTTTGTGCCTCCCCCACACTTACTCGCTGTCTCACTCTCTCCCAGGACGGAGCCAACTGCCCCGACGGCGCCAAATTCGAGCCGAAAGTCGTGGGCTCGGTGTGGATGACAGAAACAAACGCCGGCGTCACGACTTACAGGATTTCTGCTTGCCCCGCCGGCCATGCCCTCGTCAGGACCAGCAACATCCCGATAGCGGACAACTGCGCGCCGTGCCCCGGGACAGGACAACATGCATACAATCTCGACGTCGCCAAGTGGATTCCTGGCAAGGTTTCCATGGGACTCGACAATTTCTGCAAGCCTTGCCCTTTGCCCTTAGGTACGTGATGCTTGTGCGTTTATCTCCCGTGGCTCACACCATCCTGCAACTGTGTCCATTGACGCACGCACGCACGCAACACGCAAAACGCACAACTACACGCAATGGCAGGAAGCGCAAAATGCATCGGAGGCACTGAGGTAGTTGCGAGCCAGAACTATTGGAAGATGGAGGAGTGGGAAGTGGAGGAGCCCAAGAACAGCACCCGCCGCGAATGGGCGGACAGATCGAAAGTGTTCAAGCTGTACAGATGCGAACCGGGGATGTGCAACGGAAGTAACACATGCAATCGAGGGCGCGTTGGTGTGGCGTGTGGTCGATGTCCTGAAAACCACGCACTGGAGGCAGGAGTGTGCGTGGAGTGTAACGTGACCCGCGACCCAGCTGAACTCATCAAGTGGCAAGCTGCGTTTGGCGTTGTCGTATTCCTCCTTGCTTCAGTCGTGTGGTTCTTATTTGCATGGGCCCCCCTGTTCGGAGGCACCGCCCAGAGTTTCTTAATGACCTGGTTTGCCTGGTGCGTCGTGAATGTTGTGATACGCGTTCCCCACGATGTGCTTTTGAAAACAGGTGTTGTGCGCCATGCCTGGATGAAACCTCAGATTCTTGTCCTGTGTGTGTGTCCAGGCCCATTGGACTCTTCAGCAGGTCAACAAATGTCGTCGAGAAAGCGAAGCTGCTCGCTAAACAGGGCAAGGCAGCCAAAAAATTCTTCTCAGACCCTAAAAACCTCAAGCTCTTCCAACAATATCTCAAGGCGAGTGCACATTTGCGTGTATATTTGCGTGTATATTTGCGTGTATATTTGCGTTCTAGTTCCCTTACCTTGTTCCCCTAAAGTCCTTGTCCGGTTGTCTGCAAAGTGTCCAACGTGTCTTGTAAGAGCCTCGATGAACAGAAAACTTTTTGACCTTCTGAGACAGACTGGTCCTTCTGCGACACACGTCTCTGACCTCTGTATTTGCTCCCCACCCGATTCCCACTACCTCTCGCTGACGTTCAGATTTTCATCGCCTACCTGGTCTGTTCCGAATCCCTATACCCCACGCATGCAACACTCAAGTGTTTGCAGATGCAGAGCACGCGCTTGCTCGCTCATGTTGTGCCTTTGCATGCCCCTTTGCATGCCCCTGCATAGCTGCTAGTGCGGTGTCCAGGTAACATTTGATGCTAGTGGGGTGTGGAGGCAACATTTGATCGCATCTTGCTTGCAGCAAGTGTTGGGCAGCTTCATCATGTTTGAGATTACATGGCCGGATGTTGTCCTCTCGGGTATCGAGTTCTTGAAAAATGCGGGCGACTTCATCCAAATCGATCTCCTGGAGATCCCGGGACTCTCCTGCCCATGGGCAAGCTATAGCTTTGAAACCAAATTTCACGTGAGCATGGTGACGCCTCTCGTGATTTCCGTCATGTTGATGATGCCTGTGCCCGTCGCCTGGTTCTTGGCCCGGGAGGACGAGAAAAAGAGAAATCTGCATCAAAACTCTCAGCCGGTCGATGTGGCGGGCGGAGGCTTTGGGCAGCCCCAGCAGATTGGCTCCCAGGACTTCGGCAGCGGCGGATTCGGCCAGCCGCCCGGCTTTGGGCAGCCCCAGCAGATTGGCTCCCAGGACTTCGGCAGCGGCGGATTCGGCCAGCCGCCCGGCTATGGACAGTCAGTGCAGCCAGGTTTTGGGCAGCCCGGATACGGTGGTCCGCCTCCTGGATTCGCGCAACCGGGCTACGGCCGGGGCGGAGATTTTGGCGGCGGCGGCTTCGGCCAGTCGCAGTCCTACGCGCCGCAGCAGGAGACCACTTCGGCAGAAGAGGACATCAACTCCGCAGAAGAGGACATCAACTGGAGGCTGCGTTACGAAAAGACTGTCAACACTTTCATGAACAATATCATGTGCGTGCATTCCTGTGACCTGTTCGTTCAGCTCTCATTCATTCTTACAGTAAAGGCGTGTGTGCACGTATGACGGAACCTGCAAAGTTGGTTACCTAGCACTGAAAGTCGCATGCATGTACGGCAGGTTCTGGGTCTTCATCATCTATCCAGGCACTTCTCTCACCACCTTACGGAATTTCATGTGCCGAAAGATTGCCGATACGGCTTATCTCACCGCTGACTTTACTGAAAGGTGTGTGTCGTGTTTCTTCATCTAGAAACACATTAGCAACACATTAGCAACACTTATCTCACCGCTGACTTTACAGAAAGGTGTGTGTGGTGTCTGTGTACGCGTGCGTGTGTTGTGTGCGTGCGAGTTTGTCTATTGCAAACGACAAGGGCGCGTGCGTGCACGCAAGCTCTTATGTGTTTTTGCACGCATTCACATGCAGATGAGTTTTAGGACTCATCTAGAAACACGTTAACAACACATTAGCAACACATTAGCAACACATTAGGTAGGCTATCACTGTCCTAGGACTCATCTGGTTTTGCTTGAGGTGATTCGAATATCTCCGCTTCAGATAATTCGAATCCTCTTTGTTCTGACCAGGTGCCCGTATAAGTATGGCGAGTTTGGCCGTCTGGATCAGTGGAGCAGTCTAGCGGCAGCGTCAGCCGTTTACGTTTTCGTGTATCCCATCGGGATTCCCCTCTTCAGTAAGATACTGAGACTGCCAGTCGGCTCTATTAGTCCCTGTTATGTACCAGACGCTACTGGTTGTTGTCTATTCATGTTCTGATCAATCATCTGGGACATGGCAGTGTTGCTTGTGATGCGTGCGCACAACATTCCCGGCATGAAGCGCAAGAAGATGGAAAACGGACTGGTCAGCGCCATGATCCATGATTACATGGCGGCTACTACATCAGCCTCCTCGCAGCGCCTGGCATCTTTCCTAGGTGATGATGGTGTTGAAGTGATGACAAGCTTGTAGGCTGCGCTGTCGATTATGATACTTATTGACACGAGTGCCGTTGGATAGGTATGAAACGCGAATCCAACAGTATGATCAGGGGGGCGGAGCAGGAGTTTGAGCGTCGCTTGGAAGCATTTTTTTCAGAGATATTTCCGGAGCATGCTCAATGCGGTGGTTCTTGTCGTGGACATCACCTTCCAGATATGGCCCTGAAGTTCCTGAAGGAGCTGGGGTACCCCGCGGATTTGAAGGATCTGACGATTGCGGCTATTAGTTGGTATGAACGCATAGACTTGAATGCCTCCGGCAGCATAGACAGGTGTGTCAAGGTGCAAAGTATGCATGCTTACAGGCGCGCGCGCGCGCACACACACACACACACACAGCACATCTGGTGGAAAAGGCAGCATGGACATATCAGAATGCATGTGTGTGCAGTACACACACACACATTCGCGAACCTCACACGCACACACACACGCACTCAACACGCATACGCTTGCGCATACGGACAGGGCGGAACTTACAAAGGAATTCGAAAGAATCGGGATCAAAGCATCTGCCGCATCCTCGCTGTGGAAATATCACGACATCGATCACAGCGACACGATGGATGTGAACGAGTTCCACGACATGGTTCTGCACATCCTAGAAAATGTGCACGCAACGTTCTCGGCAGCTGACATGCTTGCGCTGGGATGTCTGATAAACGAGTATGACAAGGACGGGAGTGAGACCTTGGATATCGTGGAATTCAAGGGCCTTGCCAGTGATTTGGTAAAGAAGAACTTTCTTTTCACTGGACGCGAGGGGCCAGACACTCTTGACTTAAACCAGCTCTACGTCTTGCGGGAATACAACTGGAAGCGACGAAAGATGCAGAAGCTGGAGGAACTTGAAGACAACGGCCCTGATAACCGGAAGGACCAGATCGATGCGATGAAAGACAAAATTCTCCTCAAAAATCAGCCCTCCGAGGGCGGAGAGGCGCCCAAAGAGCCTGAGCCGATTTACGTCATCACCAAGGTGCAAAAAGTCAAGTTAGAGGAAGCCTGCGCTTATGCCAAATTACTGTGCGACACCTGCTTTCCCGACTTGCGCGAGCGAGCTGACGCGCTCCAGCACAATTCCAAAGACCTCCTGCCGCTCATTGTGGAGTTGAAAAAACGGATCCACGATGGATTGCAACGGGAGCTCAAACAACTTGGCAATAATCGAGGTTTTCAGAGCCTCTTTGAGCATACTGAGAACGCCAACTACGCTCTGTACCTCCAAGTTGAACGCCTCGAGACCGAGCTCCATAAAATCTTCCTCCAGCACGTTGGTGAGATCGCGGCAAAGCTGCATAAAGAGGGCGTTATCGAGGTGCCCACGCTGGAATGGGACGGCTCTTTGGGACGAGAGGAAGAGGTTGCGATCGATCGTTTGGGCTTCCTCCTGAACGCGTGAGAGCCCCCTCGCACCTGCTTCCCAATCCTCTTTTCCGTGTGTTTGTGAGTGCGCCAGAATACTGGCTCAGAATACTCACAAACTCCCGCTTGTCTTCCCATCCGCAGGTATTCTGTGCAGAGCTGGTACTGGGAGTTCATAGAGATGGTACCATTCCTCTCAATCTCTCGATGCCTATGCCTGCTGTGCCCTGCAACACCAATTATATGCCTCTGCGGGCGCGAAAGCTGATCATATGCCTTATGTGCCTAAATTATATGCCTGCAGGCGCGAAAGCTCATCTTGACTGCCGCTCTCGGAGTGGTTTATCAAGGCTCGATGGAGCATTTGGCCGGCTCCCTGCTCACAATTTTCCTTTTCCTTCTGGCGCAAGTGCTCCTCAAACCCTATCTCAATCAGGGACTGAATATTTTCCAACGGCTCTCGCTTATCTCGGTAATACATACACACACACACACATGCGTACATATACATACATACGTACAAGGACGAATTAGGACTAGTTAGGATTATAAATATATATACATTTGTATATATATTCCATACGCATATGTGCGTGCTTTCACTCACACATGTATCACCACCCTACGCAGCAATGGCTCACGGTGTTCACGGGAATCTGCTTCATGTTGATCGACCTCATCGATTTCCAGAATGGGAAGAATGAGCCTGATGGCGCCAGATCCGTCATTGGCATCATCATTGTCATGTCAGTTCTCCCAAACCCCTTTAGTTCATTGATGTAACCAGAGCGCCAAATGCTTACAGATGATATGTGTGCTGCATGACCATGAATACCGTAGATTACTGACTGGAGCGACATGGTCAGAGTGAATGTCTTGTCCGCTGGACTCTACCCCGCGTATCGACTTTTTGACAGCTGGACATCAGCCCAGGAGATAGACACAGATGCCGCGTTTCAGGTGCGAGGTGCCAGTGAAAGGGAGCGCGTGTGGATTGCAATTCGCATGCACATACGCGCCCACGTCATCGGCGGTGATCCACGGCCAGAGTACGACGACAAAGGAATCTACCGTTTCAATGCCACAGAATCACATCCAAACGGAAACACACAGAATCGCGCTCGCAAAACCACGCATACACGCGCATTTACATGCACTTGACGCTTGTGTGACTTGCATTTGACGACGAATGACCAAAATATTGTGACAAGATCGAATGTGACACATGGCTGCACAGATCTTGAACCTGGAAGCTTTGCAACCCCTTACGGATTGCTGTGCCTGCGTTGTCCAAGGCAAGAAAGCAGGTAGAGATTTTGAATATGCACCCTTTCATGATGTACCTGGTTGGTCTTGACGAGTAGAACAAGATGTCAGTGGTAGCGGAGAGGGAGAAGTGACCACACAACAATTGAATCAAAAGCATGAGGATGTTCCAAGTCTCACAAGTCGTTTCAATCTGACGTTTGAGCGATTGTGCAGTCAAAGATGCCAATCAGATGTACGACATAGCCTTAGGAGTTCAAGCGGGCATAAATGAACTGTCTGATGCTGGCAAGGAATTGGCAGCAGCAGCAGATATGCGGTCTACTTTCGTCTTTTCAGCCATGCCCCCGGGAAAAACGTCCGGGAACAATGTTCCCAGTGAAGTACAACCACAGTCAGTATCACCGCCAGCCTTCAGCTTTGATGCCTTCCGCGGCAACGACTTTGGTGGGGGCGGCCAGCCGTCATATGGTGGCTTCGGCGGCAGTCGATTCGGCGGCACGACCGGTCAGTCGTCATATGGTGACTTCGGCGGCTATGGGTCAAGGGCGAGCGCCGAGTTCTTTGGGGGCGGCCAGTCGTCAAATGGTGGCTTCGGCGGCGGCGTCTCTGGGGGCGGCCAGTCCAATCGCTACCAAGTATGATGAAACGACCCCACGACCACGCGCAAACACCGTGCCCGACGACCAAGACCACGGCGACGCGACACGGTTACATTGGAAACCCGACTAATCCGAGCTTCGCTCGAGCCGATTCTTTTATTTCCGCACGTAACCGTAGTCAAGAACCTGTCGGTATGTCTTCGTCAGTGTGACGTGACGTGAACCTGTTCACGTCACAGCTACGGTGTATCCAAGTGATATGCCTCCAATCTTGGCCCGTCAGGCCTAGTTAATGAACATATGTAAGGCCTCATTATTGTGTTTGGTGCCTTGCTCTTTTGGTATTTACGGTTCTCTGCATTTTGGTATTTTGGGAACCCAACCCTGTGTATAATTCATGGGATCAATCATCTTTATCCAACCCTGCTACGGCGTGAGCACCCAATCCTCGCCTTACAGGCTCGACGGTATCACCCTACGAGTGTCTCATGAGAGTCCGGACCGATTTCTCCTAGTGGAGAGATCCTTCTGCGCCGGTACACACGCAGGGATGGTACACGCTCATTTGCTCATGACGTGGTTTAATGTCAACGGAACGCGGCCAATCTCACCTCGCTCCGCCCGGCCTTGAAAATCCCCGAGGCTCGTGCCGGCAGAAAAATCGCTAAATTTTGCTTGAAAAAAAAAGCTAAGAGACTTATCACCCTCAAGAGGTTTCCAATTCGTTTCCCTAAAGCCGAGAAACCACGCTTTCTGTTTTAAGGTCCCCGAGAAACCCTTAAAAACCCCACGCCTCAATCGCTAAGAATCGCCTTCCCCCTTGCCCTAATATCACCACAACACGAGGATATAGGGCACACAGGAGGACTTCCCCTATCCTGCTGAAATTATCCGCCCACTACACAGGTAGCAGGGCGCAAAGTGCGAACACAGAAAGGGACGCGTCCAATCATGACGTCACGATGTTTGGCATGAGCAAGTGCAGGCAGACTCTTAGTAAGAGCATCATCGACCATCAAATTAGTGCGAAGAGGTACGAGTTTTAGCACCTGCATTGAAACTAGATCACGGACGAAATATCGGCGAATATCAATATGACGCGAGTACTTGCAACGGACAGGGTTTTCCGACATGGCCACACAAGCAAGATTGTCCTCATAGACGCGGGTAGGTCCGGTAGGGGAAAACCCGAAATCACCAAGAATTTCTCGAAGGTAAACGACCTCCTGCCCGCATTGGCTGGTCCCCATAGAGTATTGGCCAAAACGTCAATCCGCTCGTAAACAATAGCCTGGTCGTAGGTGCCCCTAAGATAACGGCGGACGTGGTGAGCGGCGTCCATATGCGCCTTACCAGGGTTCTGTACGTACTTGCTCAGTTCAGAATACGACCACGCCAAATCGGGCCGAGTCATATTCA
>Ga0315899_10009999_pt1 | contig 10160 bp, 16 predicted proteins | sample LakEriMetagenome_2_FD_203518 | JGI IMG/M metagenome (GOLD analysis project Ga0315899, IMG submission 203518) | Freshwater fungal communities from buoy surface, Lake Erie, Ohio, United States - Buoy 4 MA112 | ecosystem: Environmental > Aquatic > Freshwater > Lake | place: USA: Lake Erie, Ohio...
CACACACACACACACACACACACACACACAACACACACGCACACACACACTCACATACACAACGCGCAGGTGAAAGAGATGATGCAACAGAAGAAAGACGCGGCAGCGCGTACGGCGGCGGGGGTTGGGCACGGCGGTGGGGGCAACGGCAGTGCAGCAGACAGTGAAGAAGAAGATGATGATGATGACGACGACGATGGCCATAGCTATAGTCATAGTCTCTCTGCCGCCCCTCGGTCTCTCTCTCTCTCTCTCTCTCTCTCTCTCGCGCGCGCGCGCGCTCTCTCTCTCGCTCTCTCGCCCTCTCTCTCGCGCGCGCTCTCTCTGATAGCGATAGTGACACAGGCGTCCCGAGGTCTGCCCGAGGTCCGTGTGTGTCTTGTGTCTTGTGCTTGCACGTGTGTATGCATAGGTCTGTGTGTGTCTTGTATCTTGTGTCTTGTGCGTACATGCATACACGTGTGCATGCATAGGTGTGTGTGTGTGTGTGTGTGTGGTGTGTGTTTGTGTGGTGTGTGTGTGGACATGAATAGATCGGGAAAGGAAATGGAGAAGGTAAGAGGGTAGATTGTGGAGACGGCACGTGACCATGTAGGTGTTGAGGACACACGTGAGTACGTGAGGAATGAAGATGTGACACACGCGAGGAGTGAAGATGTCACGTGTCAAGTCAAGGTAGTCAGGAGTCAAGGTAGATGTCAAGTCAAGGTAGATGTCAGAACGGAAACACGTGAGCAGGTTCGGTTACCCAAGACGCTGACCCATTGGGCTTCCTCAAACACGCACCTGCGCACGCACGCACACACGCACATGGATGGACGCACTTGATGCTTTGGTGCAGGGCATTTCGGGAGCAGGCGGTAGAAGAGGCCACGTACGATACCTCCAGCGAGGCCCCTGTTGCCAGCCGAGCCGCCGCCGCCGGTGCAGGGGGGGCCGTCGGAGCGCGGGCGAGGGCTGCGGCTGCTGGAGGCGTCCTGGATGCCGACTCCGCACGTGGTGATGAGAGGCAAGTGTCAGAGGCAAGAGTGCTGAAGCATTCACCTCAGGTGCTCTTCAGACTTGCTGCTCATGTGCGCCCAGCGAGAGCAAGCGCGCGAATCTCGCCCAAGGGGGCGAGAGAGAGAGAGAGATAAGAGGGCGCACGCGCAAGGTCCGACTGACGCACCAGACGAGTGAGAGAAAAGAGCGAGAGGGAAGAGGGCTGAGGCGCGGTGGTTGTGGGTGGTGCACAATTACAGGAGAAGCAGGAGAAGCAGTACATGACGGATGACATCGAGAGCGACAGTGATGACTCCCCTAGTGCGCCCCCACCGGGGAGGTACTCCTATGTACATATACCTAACAGGATATAATTTTTTGTATATATACATATACATGTGTGTGTATGTGTGTGTGTGAGAGAGAGAGTGTGTGTAGGGAGAGGGAGAGGGAGAGAGAGATGGCAGGATCAGTGTTGGAATGGCGCACCATGTGAGCGCCCGTCTTTTAATGTGGAAATACACGTGAGTGAGTTGGGGTGGGAGTGGACGTGCAGGCTACGGAAGCATACATACATACACATGTGCAGGCTACCGAAGCATACAAACATACACATGTGCAGGCTATCGAAGCATACATACATACACATGTGCAGGCTACCGAAGCATACAGCCGAAAGGGCAGCGCGGTATAGCAAAGACAAGACTACAAAGGACACGGAGGTGGAGAAGGAGGCGCACGAGGACGAGGAGTCGGGACCTCAAATTGGCACTTCACCACAGGGAAAGGCGGGGCGCGGCGTTTGGAAGCCTGCGTCGGAGAGAGCGAAAAAGGAGGCGAGAAAGGAGGGGGAAACAAGTGGTGGTGAGTCCTTATTGTGGGTCGTGCGTGTGCGTGAGAGGGAGCGTGTGTGTCTGTGAGCGTGTGTTCGTGTGCGTGTGCACACATTACGGTCTTACCCATACACATGGGAGTGCGTTTGCGTGCGTTTGCGTGGGTGCGTGTGTGTGCGTGTGTGTGCGTGTGTGCAAAACGTGTGTCTGTCGTGTGTCTGTCGTGTGTCGGTATATGTGCACGGTACAGTGAGAGCGAGTGGCGAGAGTCGAGGCCCGTGGTGCAAACCTATCCCTGAGTGCAAGCAATGATGTGCACGCGCACGGTGGGGGACGTGAACAGGGTCGTGGAGTTTGGACGGGCTTCTCGAATCGCTCTCAGCGCCCATGGTCACCACCTGTACAGCGCCGGGCACGAAAGCAGACAAAAATTGGTTTGGGCATGTTCTTGAATTGGTTTGGGCACGTTGTTGTGCTGACGTGTGTCCTGCTCTCCATCTTCTGCGCGTGCTGTTCGTGTGTGCTTGCGCGAGCACAGTGAGATGAGTTTCTGAGTTCTGAGATGAGGTTCTTTGGTGCCCAGGTGGCAATCCATCATCCACGGCGAGCTGCCTGGCTGGGATTCCTCCGATGAGGAAGAGGATGACAACGAGGATGGCGACCAGGATGACCATGATCGACCTGTTGGGACGCAAGGCCGAGTCACTCCAGGCAAAGATGCACGGCGTGGTGCCAGCAAGCGCAGCCATGGTGGCTATTCTTCTGCCGGCGACGACGATGGCCCCTCAGAGGGCTAGGGGGGCGCAGGAGCGGTCCTCAAGAGGGGGTGGGAGTGATCTGCAGGCTCCAAGCCTTGAGCGAGATAAAATGTTTGGATTTGTTACACTTTCAAATCCAGTGACAGCATGCATACATTGGCGATTTACAAGGTCAATTTGAGTACTTTGAAGCAGGTGCTCTTTGTCCCTTGATTGATATCTTTGGTCGAATGATATCTTTGGTCGAATGATATCTTTGGTCTTTGTCAAAGACAGGTGCCCAGTGCCAGCAAATATGGCATCACTAGGTTGCATAACTAGGTGGTGAGCCAAAAGTGCCTGTGTGTGCTGTGCCTTCAAGCACCTGCCCTTGCCCAATGCCCTCCAATTTATGGAGGGTTTAGTCAGTAGCCGCCTGCTCGAGTACCCTCGCGAGAGGACCTACTGGCCAGCGGTTGCCTGCCAGAAGGCGAAGTTCATCAAAAAGAGGTAGACATTGGTCACCGCCAACGAAATAATCATGACCGGGAAACCAACTTTGAAGAAATCAACGAACGAAATGGACCACCCCTCCGTCTCCGCCTGTTCTTGTACACGTATGCATGCGATTGTACACGTATGTATGCCACACAGGGAGCTCAGCATCGCAGATTCTCGGTTCCGGTCAGCCAACCAAGAGAACGCGGCCATGAGAAAAGGCAACAGCAAAAGACAAGAGCGAAAGACAAGAGCCAACCAGCGCACGCGAGAGCATTACAGGACGAGTGAGCACTGATAGCGAGAGGATGCGGAGTTGGGGAGGGAGAAGGGACCTTGGAGGCCATGACAATGTTGGCAGAAGCTCCAATCAAGGTTCCGTTGCCGCCGAAGCAGGCGCCGAAGGCCAGGGCCCAGGCGAGGGGGCGGATCGAGATTCCCTCGACGTTCTCGACCATCTGCATCATCACTGGCACCATTGTCGCTGTGAAGGGGATGTTGTCCACGAATGCCTGGCGGACGTGTAGATATTATCGTCACGATACACTTGCAAACAGGAAAGCAAGCGTTGGAATATTGCGGGCGGTCGAATGTAGACGCAGGGAAGGGATGGAGGGGAGGGATGCCTCGCGGGATGCCCCACCGAGAAAACGCCAGACGACCACATGATGAGCCAGATTGAGAAGTACTGGCGACTCGATTCACCCACGCCCCCCACCATGCCCTGCAGACCATCGGCATCGGCATACATGGATGCACGTGTGAGACAACCCCCTCAGACTCCCCTCCTTCCCTGTCATCACTTTCCCTCTTCCTTTCTCTCACGCTACCAACCCCCACCCCCATCGCACTTGTCTCCTGCGTGTGCTGGATATGCTGGATGTGCAGGATACTGTCTGAGCAACCGCAGCAGCAGCAGGCGGAAGAGCGGGGTCGAATACCGAGAGGGTGTTGGCAATGAAGCGCAGGAGGCCCATCTCACTCACGCCCTCCACGACCACGAAAAGCGCTGCAAAGAAGAGCAGCGTGTCCCACTCCACACCCATCAGCGCCTGTGAGGGCCACACAAAGAGCGAGGGCGGAGGATCCCAAGGGCAAGCACAAGCACGCAGCGCGTCAGTTGCGCGAGCGCTTTTGGCATCAGTCTGTGGGCGACCGACTGGGTGCTGGGGTGCATCATTCATTCGTGCTGCATTCATCGTCAGTGAGTTGGTTGCGAGGTGGTGCATTCATCGTCAACGGCAGCTTGACGCGCTACACACATGGGCGCCACCTGTGACACGGCAGCACATGTACGTGCATACAAGACACGCATGTAGACGACACGCACGAGATCACACGCACGAGACCACACGCATGCAGACGAGAAGCGACCTCATGGCAGTGGTGCATATCGAAGGCAACCAGTAGCCAGACAGCACCCATGATAGCGATCCACGCGGGGTCCAGGTGGGTAACGGGGTGGAGGAAGAAAGACATGATGACACAGGCCAGCACCACGCCACACTTGATCAGGAGTTTCCTGTCCGTGATCGGATACATTTTCTCCATCTTGGGGATATCGACGACCAACTCTCCAACGACCTATATCATCATCAACTATCATCAGGTGCCCTGTATCGCCATCAACGAGAGCCCAACGGCCTGTCACCATCAACGAGCCCAACGGCCTGTGACGATCAACGAGCCCAACGGCCTCTATGACAACGGCCTCTTTGATGATGCACCAACGGCCTCTATCATGATGCACTATCATGATGCACCAACAACCCACCAACAACTCTCCAACCACCTGTATCAGTCCAGCACCACCCACCCGCACGCACATCACTTTCTGCGAGTGTGGAATCTGACCTAACCTGCCTCACCTCCGTCCGTCACCCGCACTCACCCATACACACCCACGCCCCACAGCACGTGGCATGCTGCCAGCAACTGTCAACCAAGAGTCAGCTTCAAAGGCGTGCCTCAAAGTGGTTCACACCACCACTTTGACACCAGCCGGTCCCACACCGTGGTGGCGTACGCCACCACAAAGCACCAACCCGACACAGACGGGCAGCGCGCCGCCGCCAAACACCACACCATAATGGCTTGAAACACATATACACCACCACACACTTGCTTCGAAGACCACACACTGGCTTCAAACCCTCTTACACCACCAACACCACACACTGGCTTCAAACCCTCTCACACCACCAAGCGCATTCAACCCTCCGAATTGTTTAGGCTCAAGAACGATACTTTTGATGGCCGTGAGGTGCGGTGGGGCTTGAGTGCACCACAGAAGCCCACCGCCCGACGCAACCACTACCACAAGGAGAATACCCGCAATCCAAAAAAAATGACTGGGGCGCACCCCGTGTTCATCGGTGCAGCGGCAGTCAGAAACATGTGAAAGGGGCACTGACCTGTTCTTTGTAGTAGTGTACAAGAAAGTAGAAGACGGGCGGCGACGCCATCAGCACACCCGGGCCCAAGTTGAAGAGGAACGCGTTAAAGTCGAGGTACTTGGCCAACATGTTGCCTGGTGCCAGTGAGCACGTCAGCGTTTGTGGGTCTGTGCCACGCTTGATATGCGCCGCCGAAGGCGGAATTGTGTTTCGCAACCCCTCTGGCCAACCCCCTGAGTTGCCTCCAACCCTCTTTGTACATGTTGGCCAGCGTCGATGGATGCTGAACCTTTTCGTCACGCCGGCACAATTGAAGCGTGGCGCATGGGGACAGGAGACGCTGACGACACAAGGACATTGTCCTCTGCCCCGCCACACTGCACGCCAGGAGAGATGCAGACACAAAAGATGCGGACACAAGATGGCGTCGCACGCAACATCTCTTTTGTCTGCCTCTTGTGTCTGCCGGCACAAAATGGCGTCGCACGCAACATTGCAGACACAAGATGGAGGATTACCGATGATAATGTTCGGGGGGTCTCCGATCATGGTGGCCGTGCCGCCAAGGTTGGAGAAGATGGCCTCGGAGATGAGGTAGGGTCGGGGGTCCATGTTGACAAGCTTGCACAGCTTGCAGGTGACCGGGCAAATGAGCAAAATGGTGGTCACGTTGTCGAGGAACGCCGACAGAAGGGCAGTCACGGTGCAAAGCAGCAAGAGGAGCTGAGTCTTGTCGCCCTTGGACAGCTTGCACGCCAGCACACCGGTCCACTCGAAGACACCAGTGCGCATGGTGATGCCGACAATAAGCATCATCCCCCACAGGAGACCCAGGGTCCCATGGTCCATCCACCCCACCACCTGCGCGAGGGAGGGCGGGCGATTCTGGAAGGCCAGAACGATCAAGCACAGGGCTGCTCCGAGCATGGAGGCCATCGTGCGATGCATCACCTCCGTCATGATAAGTCCGAACAGGACACACATGATGAACCCCGCGATCACCACCTGTGTTGGCACGCGCTTGGCAGGTCAGCCCATCGCTCCCACGCCCACCCACACGCCCACGCTCACGCCCACTACCACCAACACGCACACGCACAGGGCTCGCAAGCATCCAGGCGAGAACGCACGCCGCCCTTGCTTGCGCAGCACCATACGGCCGTGCAATACAACATGGATGCAACATGCACATGGCACGGCAAGCACCTCGACAGAAGCACACATCGACAGAAACAGAAGCGCTTATTCAGCAGCATCTCACATGCGCACGCACGCGTTGAGCGGCATCACACATGCACACGCACACACGTTGCACGCGCACAAACGCACAAGCACACGCGCGAACGTGGGGCTCTAGGAGATCACCTGATATCTGCCACTCCAACCGAGGGAGTGCATGGCAATGGCGATGGCCATCGGGGTAGGGTTCTCCGAGATGATGACGAAGTACTGGTCCTTCGAGTCGTCCTTGATCTTGAACTCCATCAAGATGGCCTGCTCCTCGTCCAAGATTTTATAGCGCCCAAGCCGCTCCTCATCGATGGCTGAGCGACGCAGGCACGCCAGGTCTGTTTCTGTACAGTGCTTCCATTTCTCGTCGCCAAACTCAAAGAGGAGTACATCTATGATGCCAGCAGGCTTCTCCACATGGCCTTCCACGGCGTGCCCATGCCCACCACCAGTAGTCTCAGCAGGCGAAGGAGCTGGAGCAGGAGAGTGAGCGCCATGGCCTCCGGCAGAAGGAGGAGAAGGAGCTGGCGCTGGCGCTGGCGCAGGCGCAGGCGCAGGTGCAGGCGCAGGTGCAGGTGCGCTGGAGGAAGGCATTGTTGGTTTGTCCCACTGGGTCGTTTGAGCGACAGGATTGTAGTAGTAATACATTTTGTACTGATCACTCCAGTAAGCCAACCATCCGGCAGGCAGCTCGGGTTTTGCCGGACGCTCCCCCTGCAAGAGCTTGCGTGAGTTGGGGGAGGGCGCCGCTGCATTGGGTGCATCCATGGGCGGTTTCGGTGCCGCCTCCATTGCCGGCGGCGCGCTCAGCCTGCCGTTACTCAACTCGTTAGCCCGAAGCCTTTGTCCCCGGCATGCTTGCTCAAAAATGATTGTTCACGAATGCTTGCACACGCATGCTTGCACACGCATGCTTGCACAAGCATGCGTGCACACGCATGATGCTTCCTCTCACTTCCTCGCCTGTCACCTACCGTCTTTCTCTCACCGTCGTTCTCCTTCTTCTCCCACAGACTTTCTCCCTCTTCTCCCACAGTCTTTCTCCCTCTTTTCCCGCCCTTACCCTTGGGGCGCATACCTCAGTTTTTTATTCCACTTGTGATCGTTGTGGAGGAAGGAGTCAGGGCCCGAGGGCCCGCTGCGCCTATGACCACCGTGGCCGCCACCACCGCCGGGCTCAGAACTGGACTGAATCTGAATACGGGCCTCAACCATGGACGAGGCATGCGCCATGGGCCACACGATCGGGTAGCTTGCGGCTAGGGGAAAGAGGTGGCCGGGGATCGGCTTGTGTGAATCGAAGTGCACCTGTTTAGGGTTTAGAATTTAGGGTTTAGGGTTTAGGGTTTGCAATCCCAGTGCACCTGTTTCCACATGCGGTCAGAGAAGGAAAGGAGCAAAGAGCAAGCCGTGTGTGCGCAAGCCGTGTGTGTGCGCCCATGCGCGATACACGTGTACCGGCGCGTTCACAGAGTGTTCACAGAGCCCTTGCGCACAAGCGGCATAGGACCAGACATGTGCCTGGTGCATAAGGCACGTGGCACGTTACACTGCAGAGCAGCGCGTGCCAGGAAGCTGTGCATGCTCCACTGCATGCTCCACTGCATGCTCCACTGCATGCTCCACTGCATGCTCCACTGCATGCTCCACTGCATGCTCCACTGCATGCTCCACTGCATGCTCCACTGCATGCTCCACTGCATGCTCCACTGCATGCTCCACTGCATCTTGCCTGCCCTCTCCCTGCTTCCTTTGAATGTAACACATTCTCTCTCTCTCTCTATCTCACACACACGCACACACACGCACACACACACATCTGGCAGTGCGCTCGAGTGTGGGCGTGAGTGTCTTTTCGCGTCGTTTGTGCCACACGTTTGTCACACACGTTTGTGCGTGTCTTCTTGTTTGCATGTGCGTGTCTGACTATCAAGTGGGTGTCTTCTGACATCTGAATATCAAGAAGTGTAGAGGTCGTCTCAACAAGGGGGTGCCAGCGTAATAACCCCCACACACACCAGCGTATGAGCACCCACGTCACACAGAGAGGGGGGAGGCAGGGAGAGAAGGTAGATGACGGAGCGGCCTCCAGCCAGCCAACAAAACAAAAAACGTTACAGGCAACACGACACGTTCATACACGAGCACAAAACCGTTCAAGGCAGCACGACACGTTCTTACACGAGAGCACAAAACCGTTACAGGCAACACGACACACAACCGTTACAGGCACCACAACACAACCATTACAGCGTAAAACACCCATTGCGCTGTACTGCCGGCTCCATCTCACGTCCCCTCCCTCCTTTCCCTCATCTCCCTCCTCTGCCTGCCGTTTCTCCTCTCCCTCTTCTCCTCTGGCGCATCAGACACAAGCATCAGGGGGCAGACAAAACAGAACACACCGTGGAGGCCGCCAAGACACACGCCATGAAGAGGAAGGCACACGGGAGCAGCATGTAGAGCAATTCTTTCTCGCCCTGCCCCGAATCACCAGCCACGGAGCCGCCATCCTCCGATCCTCGGCAGTGCGTCATGTGCATCTGGAACGACTCCAACCTGTGTTTTTTTTGTTCATGTATTTCATTTATTATTATTATTATGCTAGAATTGTTATTTCTGCAGACCCTCGCAAGTGGGTCGTGTGCTCCTGGAACAACTTCAACATGCCGTATGCGCACAGAACACACGGCCCCGCGAGGTTGGCGTGCGTGCGTGCGTGCGTGCGTGCGTGCGTCTCTCTTGGCCGACCTGTTGAGTCCAGTCTCCATGCCCCACTGCTTCATCCTCTCCGAAGCCCTGACCATCTTGATCTTGAGGCGCTCCGCCTTCCTCGTGATCTCCTCAGCCTCTTCCTCTGTCATCTCATCGTTCTCCCACAACTTGGACTGCAATTCGGTGACCTCGGCCTGCAGACAGCACAGACATGAGCATACACGCCACGCGAAGCGACCAGCAGAGTGCAGCAAGCAAGACACAGAACACGCGGCATTTTTGCGCTGCCGGCGGGCGTCGGTCACCTGGAGTTCCTGAACCTTCGTAAGCTGGGTGGGGACGTCGACTCTGCACAGAACACAACGCCCCCCGTCAAGTTACGTGCCACGGAGGGAGCCCCGGCTGCGTAGCAAGCAGCAGCATCGGGAGTCGACTCTCACTTGGTGTCGTCGTCATCGTCACCATCGTGGCTATCTTGGTCGTCCAGCAGTTTTTTCTGCACATCGACACCCGCCGGGTCAGGCAGACCGAGTCTCGCACACGAGCTCGGACACTAATCGCCTCCTGCGTCCCTCGACGTCGTCAAGTTCGAGGGTCGGATTTCCCCCGACCGGCTCGACAAATTTTACTCGATCCTCTTTCATCGCACGCTCTTCCTTTTCTGTCGCCCAACTTCTGTGCCCTTGGTTTCCGCACCGGGCGCGGCGCAAGTCGGCGATTTCGGAGCAGGGAAAGGCGCAGGGCGAGGAGCAGCGCGGGGGAGCAGCAAA
>Ga0315899_10010000_pt1 | contig 10159 bp, 3 predicted proteins | sample LakEriMetagenome_2_FD_203518 | JGI IMG/M metagenome (GOLD analysis project Ga0315899, IMG submission 203518) | Freshwater fungal communities from buoy surface, Lake Erie, Ohio, United States - Buoy 4 MA112 | ecosystem: Environmental > Aquatic > Freshwater > Lake | place: USA: Lake Erie, Ohio...
GCAACCTGCAGTCGCTGATTGCCTGGAGCGGCGCGACCTTCTACCTGGGGCCGGTGCCAAACTCCAAAAACGGGCAGAACAACTTCGTGCAGGGCAAGGGCCAGACGATCGACCTGCCCCAAGGCGAATTTGGTTGGCTGTACCTTGCCGGGGCATCCGCCAACGGCAACCAGACGAACCAGGCGATGACGCTGACCTTCAGCGATGGCTCGACGGAAACCTGGACGCAGTCTTTCAGCGACTGGTGTGGGCCGCAGAATTACGCGGGCGAGTCGATCATCCAGATGCAGCCCAACTGGGTGAACCAGGTGGGCAATGTGCACAGCCAGACGAACTATGTGTACGGCTACGCCTACCAGATCCCGGCGGGCAAGACGCTCGTCTCGGTGAAGCTGCCGAACAACTCGAATGTGGGCATTTTGGGGATATCGATAGTGTGAGAATGCGGGTGGCTGAGATTTTGAAGGTTTAACTTTGGGGTTATCGCGATGCTTGAATCTTTGCGGCGTGTTTTTGGCAAGCGGTTGGCCAGCCGATCAGTCCGTTCCGGCGCCGGCAGGCGGTTGGCGCTGGAGACGCTGGAGAGCCGGTTGACGCCGTCGGCGTACACGGATAACCAGGCTGTGAACCTGTACCGGGTGTTTTTGGACCGGGTGCCGGAGGCGCCGGCGCTGGCGGCTTGGAGCGGGGCGCTGGAATCGAGGCGGATCACGGTTGGCCAAATGGCCGAGGGGATATTGCGGTCGCCGGAGCACGCCGATCGGTCGGTCGGCGGGGCGTACCGGGAGTTTCTGGGGCGCTCGGCGGATTCGGCGGGCCTGGCGGCCCATGCGAGTGCGCTGGAGCTCGGGGTGAGCCCGGAGCGGGTGGATGCATCGATTCTTGGATCGGACGAGTACTTCGCCCGGCAGGGGTCGGGGAATATTCCGTATGTGCAGGCGCTGTACCGGGATGTGCTGGGACGGGAAGCCGATTCGGCGGGGTTGGAGGCGCATGTGGCGGCGCTGGCGCGGGGGGCGACACGGCCTGACGTGGCTTTCGGGTTTTTGACCAGCGTTGAGCGTGGCACTCAGGTGGCTGGTGACGCCTACAGGGAAGTTCTTGGCCGGGAGGGAACGGAAGCGGAACTGGAGATGTGGGCCGGGGTGCTGGCGCGGTCGGCTGGCGGGTCGGCGGCCTTGTGGGCCAATGTGGCGGGTTCGCCCGAGGGAACGGAGAACCTGTCGGCGCCCAGCGCGGTACAGAATTTGAATGTGATCGCAACGGACGCGGGGAAACTGCGGCTGCGGTGGGAGGCGCCGGCGGGCGGTGGAGCGACCAGCTACACCGTCACGATGACGACGATTGCGGGCTACGGTTCGTCGTCGCAGACGCAGGTCACGACCAACACATCGCTCTCTTACACGGGCCTTTTGCCGTCTAACAGCTACGCTTTTTCGGTGACGGCCTCGAATGCGTCAGGGACGGGCATCGCGGCCCAAACCAGCTTCGGGCAAGCGCCGATTAGTTTTCTATATCCCGCCGTCGTCGCCGCCTCGGGCCAGGACGGGTCGATCTGGGTGGTGAACTACAACTATACGGTCGACGACGCGGGAGAACCGGCCGTCGAGGAAAGCAGCTTGCAGCAAATCGTGAACCAGGGCGGCATCTGGACGGCTCAGCCAGGGATTGAGTTTCCGTACTTAATTCAATACGTGACTCCAGGCCTGGACGGATCGGTCTGGGTGGCGAACTGGTTTGACAACAGCGTCCAGCAGATCGTCAACACGAACGGCGTCTTGACGGCCCAGCCAGCGATTGTGTTGTCGTCGGGTCGTAACACTGTGACCGCCCTTACCACGGGCCTAGACGGATCGATTTGGGTGGCGTATCCAAATGCCGTCCGGCAGATCGTGAACCAAGGCGGCGTTTGGACCGCCCAACCGCCGATTTCGCCCAAGGGGGACGATTTCTACCCCGGCACCCTCACTCCGGGCCTGGACGGGTCCATCTGGGCTGGGAACAAGGCCGAAGACTCCGTTAAAAGTTACGTATTGGGCCAGGTACAGCAGATCGTGAACCAGGGCGGCGTCTGGGCAGTTCAGCCTGGGATTGAGGTCGGTCAACCAGTCTTTCAGGCCAACAGTGAGCCCTACGCTCTCACCACGGGCCTGGACGGGTCAATCTGGGCGGCACACGGTGGAAATTCTTCGAAGAGTTATGTGCAGCAGATCGTAAACAAGAACGGTGTCTGGACGGCTCAGCCGATGATGGACATGCTGGGGTTCAATGGTCCCTTCGCCCTCACCACGGGCCTGGATGGGTCGATCTGGGTGCTCAACAGTGGTAGCGGCGGGCCTTCGCCTGGAGGCAGCGTCCAGCAGATTGTGAACAACAACGGTGTTTGGACTGCCCAGCCGGTAATTCGTGTTGGCAACGCTAGTGCATTCACCACGGGGCAGGACGGGTCGATCTGGGTGGCGAACGTCGGAGCTCTGCTTAACGATGAGTCAACCTGGGAAACTGATGGCAACATTCAGCAGATCGTGGTTCCTCCCCAGAGCGGACCGAAGGATCTGAAAGCCGTCTCTGGCCCTGCAACCGGGGAGATGACCCTGTCGTGGCAGCCACCGCCTGCTGACGGCGGAACTCCGGTGATCTACTACACCGTGACGGCCTCGCAGGGCGTGACCAGCCAGACAATCCTGACTTCGGCGACTTCGGTCACCTTCAGCGGCCTGCAAGCGGGCGAGGGAACGACCTACTTCACCGTGAAGGCCACCAACTTCGCCGGCACCAGTCCGACGGCTGGACTGCTGCTTGGGCCCGACGGCAAGCCGCTGCCGACAACCAACAGCGGCATCGGCATTGTCAGCGACGGGACCTCGTTTGCCGGGGGCGGTTTCGACGGCGCCGGCAACGCGTATTCGTGGGAGGCGCTTGGCGGCGCGCCGACACTTGGCTGGAACGGCGTGACCTTTGATTTGGGCAGCCCCAACCAGCCCAACTTCACCTGGGCCGCCGGGCAGAAGATCGATGTCGCACAGGGCGATTTCAACACGCTGAACCTGGCCGGGGCGGGTGTGAACGGCAACCAGGCCAACCAGCAGATCACGCTGACCTACACGGACGGCTCGACGGTGGTCTGGACACAGTCGTTCAGCGACTGGTGCAGCCCGCAGAACTATGGTCACGAGGCGATCGTCTCGACGCAGGCGTACCGCGACACCGCCTCGGGCGGCACCAACCAGACCACCAACCATGTCTACGGGTACAGCTACACGATCCCTTCGGGCAAGACGCTGGCCAGCATCACGCTGCCGACGAACTCGAATTTGCGATTGCTGGACATTCAGATGTCGAACTCGACCTCGGTGAACCTGTCGAACGCCTACACCTCGTGGGGCATCGCCAACGGGAACACCCAGGTGGCCAACCACCAGGGCTTTGATGGCGGCGGGTATTACTACTACTCGGGCAACCTGCAGTCGCTGATTGCCTGGAGCGGCGCGACCTTCTACCTGGGGCCGGTGCCAAACTCCAAAAACGGGCAGAACAACTTCGTGCAGGGCAAGGGCCAGACGATCGACCTGCCCCAAGGCGACTTCGGTTGGCTGTACCTTGCCGGTGCCGCGGCGAACGGCAACCAGACGAACCAGGCGATGACGCTGACCTTCAGCGATGGCTCGACGGATACCTGGACGCAGTCTTTCAGCGACTGGTGTGGGCCGCAGAATTACGCGGGCGAGTCGATCATCCAGATGCAGCCCAACTGGGTGAACCAGGTGGGCAACGTGCACAGCCAGACGAACTATGTGTACGGCTACGCCTACCTGATCCCGGCGGGCAAGACGCTCGTCTCGGTGAAGCTGCCGAACAACCAGAATTTGGGCATTTTGGGGATGGCGATGGTGTGAGAATGCGGGTGTCTGACATTTGAAAGGTTTAACTTTGGGTCGAAGGTTTATCTTTGGGTAGAAGGTTTAATTTTGGGTTGAAGGTTTATCTTTGGGATTATGGCGATGCTTGAATCCTTGCTGCGCGTTTTTGGCAAGCGGTTGGCCAGCCGGTCAGTCCGTTCCGGCGCCGGCCGACGATTGGCGCTGGAGACGCTGGAGAGCCGGTTGACGCCGTCGGCGTACACGGGCAACCAGGCTATGAACCTGTACCGGTTGTTTTTGGACCGGGTGCCGGAGGAGCGCGGGCTGGCGGCTTGGAGCGGGGCGCTGGAATCGGGGCGGATCACGGTTGGCCAAATGGCCGACGGGATATTGCGGTCGGCGGAGCATGCCGATCGGGCGGTTACCGGCGCGTACCGGGAGTATCTGGGGCGCACGCCGGATTCGGCGGGCCTTGTGGCTCATGCGGGGGCGCTGCAGCGCGGGGTGAGCCCGGAGCGGGTGGATGCCTCGATTCTGGGATCGAACGAGTATTTTGCCCGGCAGGGGTTGGGGAACATTCCGTATGTGCAGGCGCTGTACCTGGATGTGCTGGGGCGGGAGGCTGATTCGGCGGGGTTGGAGGCGCATGTGGCGGCGCTGGCGCGGGGGGCGACACGGGCCGACCTGGCTTTCGGGTTTTTGACCAGCGTTGAGCGTGGCACTCAGGTGGCCGGGGAGGCGTACCAGAGCCTGCTGGGCCGTGAGGGAACGGAAGCGGAACTGGGTATGTGGGCCGGGCTGCTGGCGCGGACCCCGGGCGGGTCTGCGGCCGTGTGGGCCAGTGTGGCGGGTTCGCTGGAGGGAACGGAGAACCTGTCGGCGGTGAGCCCGGTGCGGAACCTGAGCGTGACCACGGCTGGTGAGGGGGAACTCCTGCTGGGATGGGAGCCACCGGCGGGGGGTGTGGCCTCGAGCTATACCGTCACGATGACGACGACAACCTGCAACGGTTCCTCGAAGCAGACGCAGGTCACCCCAAACAGATCGGTAGCGTATACAGGGCTTGCGCCGGAGAATGGCTACACTTTTTCGGTGACGGCGTCGAATGGGTCGGGGACGAGCGCCGCGGCACAAGCGGCCTTCGGGAGATCGATGCTTGAAGTTGGCAATGGTGAGGGGACATGCCGAGACGCAGGCCCGAGGTTTTTAAGCGCATTCTGGGGGCTGGATGACGGAATGCCGCAGCAGATCTGTCCGACCGCAACCGCACTGGATGGCATGCCGATCACCTTCTCCTGGCTTCTCGATCCGGCATCGATCGACCCCGCCGACTTCACCGTGGATCGCAGCGACGGAACAGTCACTGTGCCGACATGTGCCACACTTATGCCTGCCAATGAGTGGAATGAAACCCAGACGATCCTGCTGACCGGCGATTTTGGGGATGCCGAATTGGGTGTTTTCCCTGTTCGGGTGCAACTGGTCGGAGAGCTGGTGGGGCGCTCACCGAACTCGGCACGGAGCGAGGCGTTTTCCCAACTCAGTTCACCTCCTATAAGAAGCCTTTCGGCCGGTCCCTACATCGTTGATGCATGGCGGATCGATCCCGCCCTTCTGGTGAACGATGCCAACGCCAGCACGGTCGGCTCGACCTTTATCCGCGTCGTATGGTCGGGGGGTATCACGGACTATCCGACCGGAAACGAAGTCGGTAGTGACGTGACGAGTGCCTACCGATTGACTTACTTGTATGGCGGAAAACCCGTTTCGATGGCACCGCTGGACATCGGGGACCTGAACGACGGTGACAACATGCATGACCTGAGTTTTCCAGCGATTCCGGCCCGGGCGCAACTTCTGACGATCACGCTGCCGGGCATGCTGGTAGAAGATCCCAATGGGGACCCCAATCCCGCCCAGGTGTTCCGTTTTCAGGAAACCTGACTTTGTTTTGAAAGGCCGGAGTCTCGCCATGATGGTCACTCGCTATGCGTGACATGACGCGGCAGGGGGTTCCAGCCAGACGGCCAACCCTGTGTACGGATACAGCTACACGATCCTATCGGGCAGGACGCTGAGCAGCATCACGCTGCCGAACAACTTGAACCTGGGCATTTTGGGCATGGCGATGGTGTGAGGATTGCTCGCCCTGAAAGACGGATGAAGCCAGCCGGCCCTGATTCAAAAACCGGGAGGAGCCCTTGGCTTTCGATCATTTCATCTCGATGGTCACCTTGTCGAGCTTGCCGGTGAAGGGGAAGGGGGCCTTGTAGTCCCGGCTGACCGAGGTGCCTGAATTGCGGCCGATGAGCAGGCCGAAGCCGGTCATCGCGCTGTATTGGCCGGCCATGCGGATACCTTTCCCTTCGGCGACCTTGACCCCATCGACCCAAAGGGTGGCATCGGAAACGCTGTAATCGGGCTTCTGGTGTTTCTCCACCGGCTTGAAGTGGATGGCCAGGGTGTGCCTGCCCGGGGGAATCGGATCTGGTGAGGAGATTTTGGCCTCGCTGAGCTTGAGGTAGTTGTGGGCGTAGTGGAACCGGTTGTCCTTGAGGAACAAAGTCCAGCCGCCGAATTCACCGCCACTGCAGGCCAGCACACCCTGGGCGCCATCGGCAGGTATTTCCACCTGGGCGGTGACCGTGTGCTCCCTGCCCATGACTTGCGGGGCGGCCAGAGGGTGCAAGATGGATGTGCCGGGGTAGAGGACATACCGGTTTTTGGGTAGCCCGGCTACCGGGCGGGTGGGGTCGGCGGCGCGCTCGTAGCGGCGGTCATCCAGCGGGAGGACGCCATATTTTTCTGCCTCAGACTGCCAGAGGGAAACGAGTTCCGCCAGTTTGGCCGGGTATCGGGCCGCCAGGTCGTTGGACTCGGTGAAATCGGCATCGGAGTGGTAGAGCTCCCACTTGTCGCTTTCCCATGGGGCGCCCTTCTCATGCCAGGCGACGGCCTTCCAGCCGCCGGCCCAGATGGCGCGGCTGCCGAGCATCTCGTAGTACTGCACCTTCTTGCGGGTGGGGGCCTTCGCCTCGGTGAACGAGTAGGCCATGCTGACGCCGTGGAGCGGCATCTGAGCCACGCCGTTGACGGCGGAGGGGGCCGGCAGGCCACCGGCCTCGAGGATGGTGGGAACGACATCGACCAGGTGGTGGTACTGGTCGCGGATGGCGCCGCCATCCTTGATCCTGGCGGGCCAGGAGACGATGAACGGATCGGTGTTGGCGCCGGCGTGTGTGTCTTGTTTCCAGCGCTTCAGTGGCGAGTTGCCAGCCAGGGCCCAGCCCATGGGGTAGTGCGGGTCTGTGGATGGGCCGCCGGCCTCGTCGAGCTTGTTGAGCATCTCGGGCACGGTGTCGGGGAAGTAGTTGCGGTAGCGGTCGGTGTTGAGGGTGCCGTTGGCCAGGCCCTCCTGGGACGCGCCGTTGTCTGAAACGACCAGGACGAGGGTGTTGTCGCGGATGCCCAAGTCGTCGAGCGAAGCCAGCACGCGGCCGAGGTGGTGGTCGGCATGCTCGACAAATCCGGCGAAAACCTCCTGAAGCCGGCAGTAGACCTTTTTCTGGTCATCGGTCAGATCGGACCATTTCTGCACACCAGGGCTGGACGGGGGGAGGACTGAATCCGCCGGAATGACACCCAGCTTGCGCTGCCGCTCGAAGGTTTCCTGGCGCACCTTGTCCCATCCCTGGTCGAACTGGCCGCGGTACCTGGCGATGAACTCCCTGGGCGCATGCAGCGGGGCGTGGGCCGCGCCGAGGGCGAGGTAGGTGAAGAACGGGCGGCCGGTGTTGGCCTGCTGCTGGTCGCGGATATCAGCGATGGCGCGGTCGGCGAGGTCTTCGGTGAGGTGGTAACCGGGGCGGGCCGGGGTATCGATGAAGTGGTTGTCGCGGACTAGGAGGGGCGCCCACTGGTCGGTCTCGCCGCCCAGGAAGCCGTAGTACTTCTCGAATCCCATGCCCAGGGGCCAGCGGTCGAACGGGCCGGCCGCGGTGTAGGCGGTGTACGGGGCGAGGTGCCACTTGCCCTGGGCCATGGTGTTGTAGCCGTTCTGCTTGAGGATCTCGGCGATGGTTGCGGCGCTTTTTGGGATAGCGCCGTAGTTGGAGGGATAGCCGGTGGCCCCCTCGGTGATCGCAGACAAACCGATGGAGTGGTGGTTGCGGCCGGTGAGCAGCGCGCCGCGGGAGGGCGAGCAGAGCGCCGTGGTGTGGAAGTTGCGGTAACGCAACCCGCAGGCGGCGAGCTTGTCGAGATTGGGCGTCCGGATCGGTCCGCCGTAGCAGCCGAGGTGGCCGAAGCCGACATCATCGAGGACGACCAGCAGGACATTGGGAGCGCCTTGGGGTGCCGTCACCGGCAGGGCGGGTTTCCAATCGGGGACCGAGTTTTTGTAGCTTTGGCCGATCTTGCCCTGGAAGGCCGGCGGGGGTGGTGGCAGCACTGAGCGGTCGGGCATCTGAGGGGCAGGCGCGCCGGTTTGGGCGAACGCGTGGCTGAGACCAACGGCCAGCCAAGCCGGCGGGCAGACAGCCACCAGCAGCGCCAAGATGCCTGGGCGGGTGAAAACGCGCATGGGTGTACCTCGTTGCTTGCCGATGGCGGGCGATATTTTCATCGTAACGTGGCTTTGAGTCGGCTTTGGCCCGGGTGATCAATCCTTCAGGTTTTCCGCATTAATCCAGCGCCAGCGGGCCTTGGTGAGAGTGAATTTGCCGCCCCAGGGGGATGCCGTGACCGGGTTCAAGGTCACCACCTGGCCGGGCAGGGCGCGGCTGCTGAAGCGCCAGGCGGTTTCGCCCGGGGGAAGGCTGACGGGGGTTTTCTCCAGGCCATTCTGGCGGAAGACCAGCCAGCGCGGCAGCTTGCCCACCATGGGCAGCCAGCCCCAGCGACTTTGGGTGGAATATTCCACCTCCAGGCTGAGGATTTTGCCCGCCTGGCCCGGGGGCAAGGTGATGGTGCCGGAATCATCGGGCAGGGATTCGCCCTGCCAGTTTCCCGCTCCTTTCCAGTCAGCTTGCCTGCGCAGGATCTGATGGCTGGAGGTGGCGCGGCGCGTGGTGTAATTGAGATAAACTAGTTCGTAGAAAGGCCAGTTGCTGTCGCGCACCCAGTTTTCATAGGAGAACTGGCTGAGGCCGGGGATGATCACCACTTCGGGTTTGCACTCGGTAAATTTGGCGGTGTACCGGTCGCGCCTGGGGCCCAGCGCGTGGATGATGTAATCACAGTCGGGATGAAGGACTCCCAGGGTGGTCTCTGGCAGACCGGCGAAGGTGGACCAGATATTTCCCTGGCGCGAACCGGAGTCCGGCAGGGCTTGCTCCACCTCTTCGAGGACTTGGTCGAGATCCTGGCGTAGTCGGGGGGACAGGGTGCCGCCGGGAAGATTTCCAACGGCCATGACCAGGTTTTTCAGGCCGCTTGCCACCTTGGGCAATTTGAGGGCGCCCTCGTACCGGTGGCGGGTGGGCCAGAAGAACAGGGCCGCCAGCAGCAGGGCGGGCAGCGCCGCCCCGACTAGGGTGCCCGCCTGGCTGGATTGGCTGGCCAGCAATCTGGCCCCTTTCCAGCCGAGAACGATCAGGATGATGAGGAGCGACCGGCGCAGGGTGGTGATGTAGACGGGGTTGAGGACTCCCATCAGGGCATAGGTGCTGATGCAACCGAATATGAGGAGTGCCAGCATGACATGGGGGGTGATGGACCCGGGGGATCGAGCCCTCCAGGCCAACAAGGCAACCGCGGCAACCACTGCCACCAGGAGGGTGGTGCGGACATATTCAATGACAAGGAATTGCTGGAAGCTGTGGATGAAAGGGTTGGGTGGCACACCGAAATACCAGAACTGGTCCGCAGGCACGATGGCCAGGTTGAACCGGACGAAATCTGTGAGCGCCGGGAGGCCTCCAAGCAGCAGCAATGGCAGGCCCAAACCGCAGAAAATCGCAACCGTGGCGATGAGCAGGCCCTGGAGGGCTTCGGCACGGTTGGTAGAACCCAGGCAAGCCAGCAGGGTGACCGCCAAGGATGCAAGGCAGGCGGCCAAGCCCAATTCGGTGCCCAGCAGCAGGGACAGGGCGAGCAGGAGTCCGGCGGTGGTCGCGCGCCATTTTGGCCCCAGGGGGGAGAGCGCGGCGGCGGCGGCCAACACGGGCATCACGCCACGCAACCCGTACAGGCTGTTGTCGCATTCCGCCAGTTGCCACATATCCCAGGCGTCGCTTGCCATCACGGCCAGAGCCCACGGGACCACAGCTTGCCGCAGGGAGCGGGTCCAGGCCCAGAAA
>Ga0315899_10010001_pt1 | contig 10159 bp, 9 predicted proteins | sample LakEriMetagenome_2_FD_203518 | JGI IMG/M metagenome (GOLD analysis project Ga0315899, IMG submission 203518) | Freshwater fungal communities from buoy surface, Lake Erie, Ohio, United States - Buoy 4 MA112 | ecosystem: Environmental > Aquatic > Freshwater > Lake | place: USA: Lake Erie, Ohio...
GTCCTCTGTCATTGGTCGGCCCATTTTTTCCATGGCCTTGCCCAGTTCATTGCAGTCAATTGTTCCGGAACGATCCTCGTCGAATTGCTGAAAGATGTCGAAGAGAGCTTCTTCAGCTTCTTTCTGTTTGTTGATGGCCTCGGGCTCGGACATGATCACCATCACCTTGATGAATTCCTCTTTGAACATATAGTCCCAGCAGAGGCGCTTCTGGAACATGCCAACGCGCTCCACACGGTCGTGCTTGCGCTGCACCACCTGCTCCATTGCGATTCTGAGGTCCTTCAGGAGCATGTCCTGCAAGCCAAGCTTCTGCATCGTCTGGAGCAGCTCGCCATCGACATCGAGAGTCCCTCCCTGGTCCGCATCCAGCTGATCGAACACCCGCCCAAACACATCTTCCATTTGCCTCTGCTTTTCTGCCGCCTTTTCCGACTTCGCATGGTGCATGGCATCGGTGAGAGCATTTTTCAGGTTCTGATCCACCCCATCCGCAATCTCCAGCAGCGAAACTTTTTGGGTTTTCTCATCTTCGTCGTTGCCCTCCCGTTCGTCGGACGTGGTGCGCCGGATTCGACGGAACAGGGAGTCGCTGGAGTTGGTCGACTCCAGTACAGGAGGCCGGGTGTCCCCTGCCGCCAGAGCCGCTCCCGCCGCCGCAGCAGCGAACTCGTCGTGCGCATTCTGCACATCGTCCTCGTCAGTGCCGTCCTCTTCGCTCTCCTCCTCCGCACTGCCCTCGTCGTCTTCGTCCTCGTCACTGCCCTCGTCGTCCTCTTCGCTCTCCTCCTCCGCACTGCCCTCGTCATCTTCGTCCTCGTCACTGCCCTCGTCGTCTTCGTCCTCGTCATCCTCCTCGTCCTCGTCATCGTCCTCATCGTCCTCCTCCTTCTCTGCTTCTTCTGTTCCCCCCTTCTCGTTGCGCGGCTCTGCCGACATTGCGGGCACGTTAGCCTTTCGGGCGTTACTATTAAGTATATGATCGAATTTTTTTAAGGTCTTCCAGAATATCTGACGGGGACCCGTCGGGGACCGGCTTGAGCACCTGACGCCAAAACTGCTGTGGCCACTTGTCGAGCACCCACGCCTCGACACCGTCGAGGCGCGCAGCGCATCGCGGGCGCTTGCGCCGTGGGCACGCCCTTGAGGCACAGGGTCTGCGTGTTTGGAATTTGTCTTGGGGAGCTGCAGGACACTGTACTTTGCCCTGTGTGTGGACGGCGCCCGCACGCAGCCACGAGAACTGGAACCCGTGTTTGCACAGTCTCTGACGGCTACGTCTCTCAAGGCGAAGCTGCAGTCGATGCGCACGGGCGCATGTGGCGGGCGAGCGAGACCCCACGAGCGCGAGGTGGACGGTGCTGGTGCTCGATGTGAGCTCTTCCTGACGGAGGAGGACTTGACCCAGAAGTTCGTCCCCATGTTTGCGGCGTCTCGCCACAACGTGTTCCATGCTTTGCTGACCGTGAGGGTCGTCCGCAACTTCCTCAGTCACTTGCAGTGTCAAGGGCCTTTCGCAGGCGTCTTTCGATTGCCTGTGCGCCTGACCTCGGAAGCCTTGAGCGTCCTTGCAAATGTGCTGGGAGGCCATCACCCTGCGCGCCTCACCGAACGCCGTGCCGCGCTCCTTGGCTCCCTAGGCAAGCCCGCGCTGCCCGCTGGCAGCGCGGGCAGCCAGAGCGGCTCCCGGGCCTGCGGCGGCGGCGACACAGGCAGATTTTTGCCCGCCGACGACAGCCTCTCCCAGAAGATGCGTTGTACTTACCGACCTTCAGTCATCTATTTGATTGTCAATAAACTTCTCTCTCTCTTTCTCTCTCTCTCTCTCCGTGTGCTCTTCCGCCCCCATGGAGTGCAACGCGGAGAACGACGACATCAGGTCTTGGGGTGTGGAGCAGGTGCTCGATTTTTTCGAGAGATGCAAGTTCCTGGTGGCGTGGAGTCCGGCCGGGTGGACGGCGTGTCGCTTGTCAATCTCTGCCAGAGAGCCGGGCGCAGAGTGCCTCTTCACGCCAGACGGCCTTGGCTTCAACAAGCTCATGTGGAGGAGGCTGCAAGAAGGAAATGGAGAAGCTCGTCGCCACGCCGTCAATGTATGCCTACTCGCACGTCATATCCCTACATCTGGACTCTCACGGCGAGGCCGCGGGTCTCGACACGGAGGATCCACCTAGGATCCCGTGTGTTGACTGGGTCTCTTTTGGCTGTGTATTACGTAGGTCTCATTTAGTCTCGTCTCGACAAGGATCCACCTAGGATCCCCTGTGTTGACTAGCTTGCTTGATTAATAAAAAATATGCGACTGCAAGCACCAAAGTGCCCTGACGTTACCACTCGCTGTGTGTACGTGTTTGAGTATGTGTATATGCATGTGTATGAGCATGTGTCCTGACTTTACCTCGCTGCACAAATTGGGCGAGGCGCTGAGGCGAGATCTGTCGAAATACCTCAGCTTCTATTTTCATCACCTAATTGTATTTGGTTTGGCCAGTTGTTGGTTGGGGTTTTGTTCTTTTTTGGGTCTCTCTTGTGCGGTGTCCTCCAGGCCGCACGATTTCGTCTTTACTGCATCCGACGACTTGCTGACGTGCAGTAAAAATGTCGCCGTCAAGGTCTCTTTTGTGTTCGTGGTCTGGAAAGAGCCCTGTAAATGAGGGTTTCCAGGTGGCTCGATAACTCTCCAACCGGATATTGGAATCAGCCTATAATATATCAGAAGAAGCGGGAGCTTGCCCTCTACCACTGGTGTGAGCAGCGTGAGCAGCAGTCGCCGCCGTGTCGGTCCTTGCTGTGTGCGGAAGGCCAGCAGAATCGGGGTCCAAAAGAGCCAATCGCAAGGAACACGCACATTTTTGCCACGTGAACCCATCACGCGCCTAGATTCGGAAACGAACTTGCGAAATCGATTCTTTTCGAACAATCTCGTGTGGAATTGGAATTTCGAACAATCTCGTGTGTAATTGGAATTCCCACACGAGATTGTTCGAAAAGAATCGATTTCGCAAGTTCGTTTCCACAGATCGGTGTCCATCAGAGCTAAACCCCTAAACCTACTACTGGCCAACAAAATGCACTTAAGTGATGAATTTGACTTCCTAGCATAGAGGCAAAAGAGACCTACTATAGAGGCAAAAAGAGACCTACTATAGAGGAAAAAGAGACCTACTATAGAGGCAGGTCTCGAAATACCACAGCTTCTATTTGAGTTCTCATAAAACATAGTGATGATGTTTGAGCACATGCTTCATTTTTTTTTCTTCAGTGCTCTCCATGCGCTTTAACATCTCAACCTTGAACAGCTCAACCAAGAAAACGGTCATCCCCCCACCTGCCCTCCTCCACCTCACCTGGCACCAAGGGGCAAATGGGAGTCAAAAGAGACCTAATACATAGCCAAAAGAGACCTACTATCAACATACGTACCCGAAGCATACGACATTTTGCCGAGCCCCTCCTTCTTGCCCGCAACAAAGTCGCCCTGTTTAGGGTTTAGGGTTTAGGCTCCTTCTTGCCCGATGCCACAAGAAAATGCCACAGTAAACAGATATACATACACATACATATACATGTACATATAGATGACACGCACACACACACACACACACACACACACACACACAGGCATACACGCCTCGAAGGAGTCACTCTTGAGCTAAACCCTAAACCCTAAACCCTAAACCCTAAATCCTAAACCCTAAACCCTAAAACCTAACCCCTAAACCCTAAACCTGTCAAACACACACAATGCATACACACCTCCTCCAAGGTGTCGCAGTTTTATTTTTCTTTTTTTTCTTCTAAAACAAACACAATGAATACACACCTCCAAGGTGTCGCAGTTTTCATGCCGTACGGTTTAGGGCTTAGGGTTTAGGGTTTGGGGCTTAGGCACCTCGAAGGTGTCGCCGTTTTCATGCCATACGATGCCTGTTCCGTGCCATTCGCCTACGAAAGACAGGGTTAGTTTAGTTTAGTTAGTTTAATTCAGTATTTAAGTGCCATTCGCCTACGAAAGACAGGGTTAGCTTAGTTTAGTTAGTTTTATTCAGTATTTGAGTGCCATTCGAGTGGGTTTAGGATGAGGAATGTAAGGTTTAGGGTTTAGGGTTCAGGGTTTAAAGTTCTAGGGTTCAGGGTTCGGTTTGGGGTTCAGGGTTTGGGGTTCAGGGTTTAGCGTTTTACGGTTTATCGTCAAGGCAGCACCTTGATTCCAGGAGCCCTCGTAAACGGCGCCAGTTTGGTAGAAGTACTTGCCTTTCCCGTGCATCTTGTCCTCGAAAAACTGTCCCTCATACTACAACAAAAAAAAAGCACCAGAAAAAAAATTAGACGCCAGGCCTGTGCAACCGCGGGAAGTGCGCGAGCAAGCGAGTGAGATTGGCACGCATACGCGCACATGCGTGTCAACTGGGAGTCAAAAGAGACCTGATACATAGCCAAATGAGACCTATTATCAACATGAGATTGACCCGCATACGCACACACCACACCCGCACACACCACACCCGGTCATCGGTCGTGTACACACATACAAGAAAACAAAACACACACACACACACACACACACCACAACTGGTCACTGGTCATGTACGTGTGACACATACAAGCACACCATACACACAAACGCATACAAGCACACGACACTCACACACGCACACGTACAAGCACACCACACGCACACACACACACACACACACACACACACACCACACCTGGTCTCCGGTCATGTAAGTCATTAAACCTGCTCAGAGAGAGAAAAAGAGAGAGAGAGAGGGAGAGGGAGAGAGGGAGGGAGAAGGGGAGGGAGGGTGGGAGGGAGGGGAGAGGGAGAGGGAGGGAAGGCGGGATTGAACATGTTGAAGTCTAGATACATGTGTCTGCACACAGGGCACAAAGCATGTGTCATATGAGGAGGAGGAGGATACATGTCTCTGCGCACAGGGATTGAACATGTTGATTTCTAGATACAACATAAACATATTAATGTCCAGATACAACATGAATATATACCAATAGATTGACAGATATACATGTAGAAAGATCGATCGCTAGATATGTATATATGTATACATATGCATGTGCATGTATCAACTAGGCTATTTCTTGCAACTTAACCCGCAACACCCGTGTAGGGTTGCGGGTTTAGGGTTTAGGGTTTAGGGTTTAGGGTCTAAACCGGCCATCTCTTGCAACTTAACCCGGAGCACCCGCCCACAGATGGCAGAGGGAAGGGAGCTGCGGGGTGGCGGGGTGGGTGGTGCAAAGAGAAATTCAATTATGTTTATGTTCAAGAAAAAAGGAAAAACAACCAGTGCCGTGCATGAGCCCCTCTTTGAAAGAGCCCTGGTAAACATCTCCTGTCGTATAGTGGTACTTGCCTTCGCCGTGCATTTTGCCCTGCATCCACTCCCCCTCGTACGTGTCCCCGCTGCGCATCACAGTTGCACCTGAGCGACGGGCGGGCCAAGACGCACATGCCAAGACGCACATGCGCATGCACACGCACTGCACTTTACACACACACACACAAACACACACACACAAACACAGCCTCAACGATCGCCCGCTGAAAGCGCACCTGGAGTAGATAAAAGTGCCCGGGCCCTCCAAGTGGCCATTTACAAAGGCACCCTCATAGGTTTCGCCCCCGGCGTAGAAGTACTTACCCTGTCCGTGCGGCAACCCCTCCTCGTCGAACTGCCCCTGCGCGACGCACATGCACGTGAGGGAGAGGTGGCCGCGGCGCCGCCGCACGGCTGCCGGCACCGCCCTGGCGTGGATGCTGCTGCGCGCCCGCGTGGCGGTGGGTACCTCATAAATGTCGCCGGTCTCGTACGAGCACGTCCCGGTTCCTTCCTCCTCTCCTCGCGAACACGTCCCCGCCGTAGGCGCAGCGCCCTCGTCCGCGAAGCAGTAGGCGGACGAGATCATGCACAGGGTCATGAGCACCGCCATTACTGCGGCGCGCATCCTCGCCGAGACCCCCGGCCTCCACTTGTCTGACATGGGCCGCACGTCTATGCACGAATTGGAATAAAAAAATCAGTTCGTGCAAAAAATAAAAAACGGTGTGAGGGGTCGTCATGCCAGCAGTGCCCACGGGGCGGCGTGCCGCGGCCGCCGGTGCACTGGCGCTGCTGGCGGTGGTGGGCTTGGCCGCTCAGCAGGCCAGCGCCGGCGCCGCCGCAACGGCGCTTGCGATCACGACCTCGAGTCTCGCCGCCATGCTCGCCTCGCAGCAGCCAGGCCAGCCGGTCGGCGCGGCCGGCAAGAAGGGCCCGGAGATACCGGACCCGCACCCTGATCCTGACCCCTGGCCATACCCCGGGCACCCCGCCCGATCGCCGACCGCGCGGCGGCCGGTGGCGAAGACAGGGCTCGCCGCGAAGCAGGCGCCGCACGCGACCAAGGCGGTGTTTTTGGAATCAACGATGCCGTACATCGCGTCAACGATACCGTTGGATGCCGTGCGCGGCGCAAGGCGGCCTCCGGCAACGACGGGGCTCGCCGCGGAGCAGGTGCCGCACGCGAGCAAGGCGGCCAAGAGGCAGCAGAAGACGCTGCGGCAGGACCGCCTGGGCATTGTCGCGGAGCCGCAGCTCGGCCGTGCGCACGGCTGCGCGCCGGAGCAGATCATTATCATGCCACAGGACGACTGCGACCCGCTCGCGGCCAAGATGCAGCCAGCCATCGACCGATTCGCCAAGCGCGAACAGGACGAACACGGCGACAACTTTGCGGGTGTGCACTGGACCAGCGGGGATGTTGGGCCGGATACCGACGCCTTTCCGTACTTTGAGCACCACGGGGGTTACTCGGGATTCGGCTTTCAGGATGTAATCTACGACACGAAAAACGGCGTGCACCCCACTCTCTACAAGCCCACTGTCGGCTACGAGCGGCACAAGTACACTATGGGCACGTCCTTCATGAAGGGAAAGACAGACCACTCGCTCAAGGAGTACAATGATGACAACAAGCAAATGGCGATGCTGATTGCCGAAGGCAACACCGACCTCATTCGCTCCAAGACCGCCGCCCCATCCGAGGCCGTGCGCCTCTTGCGCGACGCCACGGTCGACTTCAAGGCCGCCCACGAATACAAAACCCGCTTGGCGGCGGGGGCGGACAAGCGCAGCAAGGGACACGTGCGTGCGGCGGAAGCAGCCCCCCCCAGCAGAGAAGCGCAGAAGATGCTGGCCAAGGCGCTGCAGCCGCACACGAGCAAGGAGGTGCAAGCCTACGTCAAAGGGCTGCGGGGCAACGACGATGGGGGGTTATTGTTGAATGCCGTGGGGGCCATTTCGAGGGAGATGCGCCAGCTCCGCGACGTTGCTGAGCGGCTGCAGACGGGCAATGATGATACAATGGCGCGCGTTAGCCGGGAGACCCTGGACGTCAAGGCAGCCCTCGCCGCTCTGGATACTGCTGCGAGTGGGAGCTCCAATGTGATTTCCTCCCCCTCCCCGCCCACTTTCCCCACTCCCTTTAGCAGGGGTTAAACGAGAGGAAGAGAAAGAGAGAGCGCGCGAGCGAAAGACAGCTCGCGCGCGCGGACGAAATAGAGCACGCGCGCGAGCGGAAGAGAGGGCACGAGAGCGCGTTGTACGTGACGACTATCGTTACCGGATGTGATGCGGAAAACGTGCGGAAAAAGAGTTCGAACGCAAGTACCGGTAGTAGCGTGGTTCAAGTGTGTACGCCACGAGGGAGAGAAGTGGCGTTAGAGGGTGGGAATTGCGAGATGAACAGCGTACGCGGGTTCAGGAAAGGCAGACCTGGCAGAGCGCAGACAGCAGTGCAAAGAAGAGAGAGACTGATAAATGGAACTGACGTGCTTTGTGTTGGTGTGGTGTTGGGCTGCGCAGGTACACCGGTACAGCCACGGCCAGGATGCCGTCGTGTCTTTTTAACACGTGTACGTTTCTTAGTAATACATGCTTGTGCGCACATGAGCCGCGCCCTGATGGGGTGCTTGAACCGTTCCTTGACACAGCTCACGCAATGTCCCAGGCCGACCCGCCAGCAAACCTCGTGCACCATCGCTGCATCATCTCACACTTATAGAACACAGAGAGACCTGCTATCCTGTAGCCCCTCCCGACAAAATCTCCCTTTCTCTCTCTCGCTCGCGCGCGCGCTCTTTACACTTGGTCTGCCGGGGGGGCACCTCCAAAGTCGGCAGCCTCCACCTGAGAAGCTCTCAAAAGTTAGTGCCCACGTACATTTGCTCTACCAAGTCACATGCCATTAGCGCTCCATTGACAGTCCTAAGAAGAATTGGTGCCTGAACCTGGTGGAATTCTGTCTTGTGCGTGACCGCGTGCGCTCCGACAAAAACCATGCTCGCGCCCAGTGCCCAGAAGATAGTGCTCCCCAGGGACGTGACCAACATGAGGAGTATCGTCAACCCCTATGGGAGGTTGTCGTGGCTTTGTTAGCTGCAAGTTTAGTTTAGTTGACTAACATGAGGAGTATCGTTAACCCCGGGGGAGGTTGTCATGGTTTTGTTATGTCATGGTTTTGTTAGCGTCATGGTGTGGTTGGCGGTACCGGTGTAGAGGGAATGAGGGATGATCGACAGAACGGGGGACAAAGGTGCGTGTACGTGAGGAAGAGAGAGAGCGCGCGCGCGCGGATGGGCGTTTGCGTGTGGCATCTCCCTCGCGAGAGATGGAAGCGCGACGCGACACACATGCACGATACCCCAAGGGCAGCTTTTTGTTCCATTCCCGACAGCACACGGCCGCCCAAGCTGAGGGGCTGGAGAGATCCGTCTTCCATTCGGGGGCGGCCGTTTAGGAGGAAGGTCCAGGCGCCGGTGAGCACGCAGATAGACATGAGAAGGAAGGGGTTGGCGATGATTGAGTAGAGGACAAACGCAAAGAAAATGACGCTGTAGTTGCCTTTGTAGTAGGTTGCATTCACTTGCAGTCGTTTTGCCCAGTCGTCGCCGGGCTTTGTAAACTGCGAGACAGATGCTGGAGCCCGCGCGGCACCACGTCAGTCCTTTGCGCGCGAGGGTGCGAACCATACAACAGCAAGCTTCAGGCGACGCACCAAAGTCCGTGGTCCACGGGCGGATCTGCTGACTGACGCCAGCGAACATATTGCCGACGCCAGACGCCTGCAGTCTCATGAGGGGTCCCATGACGGCGGGGGGAACATTCATCCCTGCCTCGCAACATCCAGTATCAGTCGGAGTCCACCCACCCCTGCCAGACGCCTGCCTGTAACACACACGCTGCGGGCTGCACTGAGCAGGCGCCTATTCCCGCGGCAGTGCGCACTCGTCGCCTCGCGGTCCCTGCGTGCTGGATAACGGCCTGCATCGCCCCTGCAGCGACAGCCGGCGTCCTGGACTCACAAGGACAAACCAGGTCGAGCACCGCCTGCCATCCTCCCAGGCGCTGGCAACCACGCGTGCTCTGACACACAACGGCAGTACTCATGCCCTGCTTTGGGTCGAAGCAGCTGCGCGGCTGTGGACGCCACGCCATGCGCGGATGTGGATGCCACCACCGCGTCGCGTCCGCAGCCGAACAGGACAGGTCCCTGCGCCAGGGCGGCTGAGGCCGCGCGTGTGGAGCGAGCGCCGGCGCGCACCTGCTATCTTGAAGCTTGGCACAGAGCCGTCGAAAGAGGCTAAAGGCTGGTTCAGGTCAGAGCTCGAGCCCCCGAGCATCGGCTGTGCGGTGTCGCCAGCAAAGCAATATTGCTTTTGAAAACTGAAACCGAAGTCAAGGGAACAGGGCGTATTAATACTATACACAGTAGTCGGTATACACAGTAGTAATTCAACACTCAAAAAGTGTGTTGGGTGTTTTCAGTTTAATGGAAAACAAAAGAAACCAATTCTCTTCAAGCACCGAGCCGAGTTCCATACCGTACAGAACTCATCCGTGCGCCAAAAGGGCGGCGTACCCGGACCCCCCACCCGTAATCCTCGTCCCAGAATCCATCGCCGCCCAAGCGGCCTACCAACTGCGCTACAAGAACACTGATTAATATTCCGAGTCCTGGGTCAGCTCCGGCCCGAAATGTTTTCAGGTATTGGGGCTCTCCCCGAGCCTGCTACAGAATCCCATGTTGTGAATAGGGGACCCCAGTAGCCCCTTGTCGGCTAAAGGCCCAGAGAAAAAGAATCACCCGCGTGGGA
>Ga0315899_10010002_pt1 | contig 10159 bp, 8 predicted proteins | sample LakEriMetagenome_2_FD_203518 | JGI IMG/M metagenome (GOLD analysis project Ga0315899, IMG submission 203518) | Freshwater fungal communities from buoy surface, Lake Erie, Ohio, United States - Buoy 4 MA112 | ecosystem: Environmental > Aquatic > Freshwater > Lake | place: USA: Lake Erie, Ohio...
CCTTTCGGCCTAGCATGAATCTTGCTGGCGGCTCTGGTCGAAGGACTGCCGTTGTCGAGATCCCCATGCGCAACGTCTCTTTGTCGAATCTGTCTCTCCTGCTGTCCTCGGCGCAGGGGTCGCGCGGGGGTTTTGCGCAGCCGTCTGGGCTGTCTGCTGACCTTCTAGGTTCAAACTCGGCCGGAATCGCGGGCGGTTCGCCCCTGACGCGCAGGCTCTATGCGCCCACCGCGCCCTGGTCCATCACCGCCCAGCGTAACCCCGCCAACGATGCCGAACTTCTCTCCAAGGCGGCTAAGGATGTCATCAGCGGCGCCAAGGTCATTGACGAGGACGCCGCCAAGCTCGACTTGCCGAACGCCAGCAGCGACTACAGGAAACTCTTCGCCCTCTATAACGGCCTGAACACCCTTTCCCAGCTGGTGGAGAACGCCAAGGCGAAGCCGACCTCGGCCGCCAGCACCGCACAGTTGCAGACAGCGTTCCGTCGCGGCGTCGACGAGCTCGTGGACTATGTCGAGAAGACGCGCTTCGAGCGGTTGCGGCTTGCCCTCGGGGAGGTCAACGGCTCGGTCCGGGCGTCCTCCGCCGGGCGTCCGGCTTCAAGCGCCTACCAGACGCCGCCGCTGGTCGCCACAAACTCGGCAGGCGTCAGCGAGGCCCTGAAGGGCGTCGTGAAGTTCAACATGTCCATCACCCGGATCGGCGTGACCAAGGATATCGAGATCGACTATTCCACTGTCCCGGAGTCCGAGCGGACACTTCCGAACTTCGTCAACTTCGTGAACGCCAAGCTCCAGGAAGAGGGGCTGACGACCCGGTTCGAGACCCGCAGGATACCTGGCCAGGAGCGCTCGACGACCGTCGGGGGCAGGACGATCTCCCTGGGCAAGACGCCGGATACCTGGGCTCTGAACCTCAAGCTCGATACCGCCGAGGCCGTGACCCTGACCCCCGCGACGACAGTCCCGGCGATCTACCTCGCGCAGAAGGCGGGAAATCCGGATCCCGACGGCAAGCCGGCGACCAAGGACGGCGTCCTGACCAACCAGCTTCTCAAGTTCCAGACCGGGACCGAGAACCTGACGCCTCCCAATGTCCTGAACTCTTCCGAAAGCCTGGCGGCCGGGCAGGTCTGGTCCCGGACGATTGATCCGGCCCTGACATCCGTCCGGTCGATGGAGACTCTTGCCGACGGCTCCGTCCTCGTGCTGGCGGACGTCACGGGCGAGTTGAGCGGCGTGAAGACCCGCGGCGATCGCGACGTCGTGCTCCAGAAGTTCGATTCGGCGGGAAAGCTGCTGTTCTCCCGGGACCTGGGGGCCTCCGACGAGGCCTTCGGCATGTCCATGTCCGTCGCCAGCGATGGGCGTATCGCCATAGCCGGCAGGGTCAAGGGCGCGCTCGAGGGGGCCGGAACCGGTGCGATCAATGACAGCCGGGGGGCGACGACCGACAGCTTTGTCACAGTCTTCAACGCTGCCGGCGAAGAGATCTGGACACAGAGGCGCGGCTCGCGGGGCGACGACGAGGCCACCCACCTCGCCTGGGGCGCGGACGGCAAGCTGTACGTCGCCGGCAACACCTCGACCGGACGGGGGAATCTGGACGGACTTGGCCAGTCCGACGTCTTCCTCGAGACCTATGCGACGGACGCCAACAACAAGGTGACCTACACGGCCTCGGCGGTCACCGGCGGCGCCGAGCGTGATACCGCGAAGGGGGTCTTCGTCAACGGCAACGATCTCTACCTCGCCGCCAATGAGGGCGGGTTCGCCATGATCCGGCGTTTCGACCTCTCCGGCGGCGCTCCGGTTCTGGCGGAGACCCGCAACCTTGGAAGCCTCCGCGGCGGCGACATCACCGGGCTCGGGATGGCCAACGGGCGCGTGATCGTGACCGGCAACACCTGGGCGGGAGACCTGAACGCCGGGAATGTGACCAAGGCCTTCTCCGGCGGTCAGGACGGCTTCATCGTCCGTCTTTCCGCCAGCCTGCAGCCCACGGGACAGGATCGCGTCACCTATTTCGGCGGCGAGGGCGAGGACGCCATCACCGGCGTTGCGATCAAGGACGATCGCGTCTTCATCACCGGGACCAGCAAGGCGGCGATCCCCGACCTGAACAAGATCGGAACCGTGGACGGCTTCGTCGCGGAAATCGACCCCGCGAATGGCGATTCACCCTGGTCCCGCCGGTTCAGCGGCAAGGACGGCCATGTAGCTCCTTCCGCCATCGCCGTGGATACGGGCGGCGCAAGCGTGCTCGACCGCCTTGGCCTGCCCACCGGCCAGCTGAACGCCGCGGACTCCATCCGGCTCGACGCGGTCAGCTCCATTCGTACGGGTGACCAGCTCAAGATCCGTGCGCGCCTGAACGGGCCGACGACCACCATCACGGTCCAGGAGGGCGACACCCTCACGACGCTCGCGGATCGCATGAAACGGGCGTTTGGCGCGCAGGCCGATGTCCGGGTCTTGACGGTCGACGGCGGCCGGCGGCTGCAGGTGAAGCCCGCCACCCAGCGGAATGTCATCGAGCTTGTCGCCGGGCCGCCGGGCAAGGACGCCCTGCAAGGGCTGGGCCTGCCGGAGGGGGTGCTCCGTAACACGAACATCGCAAGGGGCGGCGCAATCATTCCCGGCGACGGGGGCTCGCCGGTCTACGGCCTGAAGCTGAACCGCCAGATCAACCTCCAGGACACAGTCGAGATCAACCATGCGGCGGCGGAACTCGCAGGCGCCATCAATGTGATCCGCTCGACCTACCGGACCCTCAGGGACGCCGCCACCCCTGAGGCCGTGAGGAGGGCGGAGTCGGCTCAGGCTGCTGGCCAGTCCACCATCCCCACGCAGCTGCGGAGGCAGATCGCCAACTACCAGGAGGCGCTTTCAAGGCTGACGGGCTTCAGCTGACCGCGCCTTGCATCCGATGTCCCCAGCCTCTAGCGATGGGACATGGAACCGTCGAAGGAACCGCGATCCGGTCGACCCATCCTGATCGGCGCCGCCGTCGCCCTGGCCGCTGGCCTGGCCTCGGCGGTCGCGCTCCTTGTTCTGGGTCGTCCGGGAAGCGGCCCGCCTCCCGCCTCCGAAGGCGGCCTCGTGGTCGAGGCGGGTCCCCGCGGTGACGCGCGTCTGGCGCCTGGCGCGCGCCTGCGGTGTTACGTCGACGGTCAGCTCGTCGGGGAACTCACCCTGGAGGCCTGCGCCCGCCTGAATGGCGTCGCGTCCGGGGCCCTCGATGTGGGGATCGATTCCACAGGGGCCATGGGCGCCGGATCCGGGGCCCTGTCCCCCTTGCCCTCCGGGGATGCGCCTGCGCCCGTCGAGGTTCTCAGTCCTGCAGGCTCCGCCGAACCCAAGGCGGCGCCCGCCTCCGCTTCGGCGGCGGCGGCGGCATGCTGGCGGCACACCGGCGCGGACTGGCGACGCCTCCCGGGAGAGATGTCCCAGCTGGCCTGCGTCAAGGCGCTCTTTGACGGGCGGTGCGAGCCCGCCGGCTCGGCCTCCTACGGGCGCTGGGGCGTCCAGACACTTCGCCTCGTAACCAGCCGAGTGGAGGTCTCAAATGACAACAGGACCTTCAGGCCGCTCCTCGAGCAGAGCCCCAACTGCAGCTTCGCCCCGGCCGGCGGGGGCTGACCGAAAAGCGGGCTCGCGCTGCATGCCTCGCGGCTGTACAGTCCACCCCATGCGAACGCCGCGCCGCAAGCTGAACTGGACCCTGCCGCCTCTTGTCGCCGGGTTGGCCCTGTCGGCCTGCGCCCAGAGTATCGAGCCCCCCGGCGATCCGGGGGTCTGCTACCATGTCCAGCCCACTTCTGACGGCCTGAAGTACAACCGCCTGCCGTCGCTGCAGCCCGATCTGGAGAGCTGCGCCGCCGCGCTCGAAGCCATGAGGGTGCGGTTCCTGAGCATGGGCGGCAATCAGAGGGACATCGCAGGCGCCTACCAGGGAAGCTTCCTCTTCCTTGTGCCTGCGGGCATCTACACCTCCACCTCCTGGGAAGGAAACCAGTTCCTCGCGCTGGTCCGCTCTGGGGACGGACGGCTGGTGGTTCCCGGGGCCCTGCCCATGCCGCCCAGGCCCTAGATTCCCCTGTGGACGAAGTGGGTGAACGAGAACAGGACGTGAACATTTGCATTGCGAAGGCAATCTCTCTCGGCTAGCGTCCGCCAGGGTCCAGACCCGCATCTACGGAAGCTGAGGAGAGTCACATGGCGGGCAGCGTCAACAAGGTCATTCTGGTCGGAAATCTCGGGGCGGATCCCGAGGTGAGGAGCCTGGGGTCCGGCGACCGGGTGGCCAACCTCCGGGTCGCGACTTCGGAGACCTGGCGGGACCGTTCGACCGGCGAGCGCAAGGAAAAGACGGAGTGGCACCGGGTCGTCATCTTCAATGAGAACCTCGTCAAGGTGGCCGAGAACTACCTTCGCAAGGGCTCGAAGGTTTACATTGAGGGCTCGCTCCAGACCCGGAAATGGACGGACCAGTCCGGGCAGGAGAAGTTCTCGACCGAGGTCGTCCTGCAAAAGTTCCGGGGTGAGCTGACAATGCTGGACGGCCGGGGCGACGATGGCGGCGGCCGGGATGGCGGCGGAGACTATGGCGGCGGCTTCCAGTCGGGTCCGCGGTCCAAGTCGGGCGGCCCGCAGGAGGATTTCTCGGCGGACCTCGACGACGAGATTCCCTTCTAGGCCCAGCCGGCGAGGGCGTTGGGGCCGGGCGAAGTCCGGCCTGCGCGGGCGTCAGGGGAGGGACCGGTATGCATCCTCGACGGGATGCCGATCACGGGGCCCCGGTTGGCCCTCCTTCCCAGAAATGGTAAAGAAATTCAGGCGATTTCCTGCCTGATTCTAAGGGCCAGTCCCCCCGTTGAGCACCACCGGTTCCCCCCCGTCCGAGGATGGACGCGCCTCCGGCGTGGCGCCGATCACGATCGAGGACGAGCTTCGTCGCTCCTATCTCGACTACGCGATGAGCGTGATCGTCAGCCGCGCCCTTCCGGACGTCCGTGACGGCCTGAAGCCGGTTCACCGGCGGATCCTGTTCTCCATGAATGACCTGGGCATGAGCCCGGATCGGCCCTACTCCAAGTCGGCCCGTGTGGTCGGCGACGTCCTGGCGCGCCTGCATCCCCATGGCGACCAGTCCGTCTATGACGCTCTGGTGCGCATGGCTCAGCCCTTCTCGATGGGGCTCCTTCTGGTCGACGGCCAGGGCAACTTCGGTTCGGTGGACGGCGATCCGCCCGCCCAGATGCGCTACACCGAGTGCCGGATGACCAAGGCGGCCACCGCCCTTCTCGCCGATCTCGACCTCGACACCGTCGACTTCAAGGACAATTACGACGGCAAGGAGAAGGAGCCCGTAGTCCTGCCGTCGCGGATCCCGAACCTCCTGGTCAACGGGGCCGGGGGAATCGCCGTGGGCATGGCGACCAACATCCCGCCGCACAACCTTGGCGAGATCATCGACGCCGCCCTCGCCCTTGTGGAACGGCCGGACATTCCCCTCGATGAACTCCTCGACATCGTCCCGGGGCCGGACTTCCCGACCGGCGGCGAGATCATGGGGCGCTCGGCGTCCCGGACCGCCCTGATGACCGGCCGGGGGTCTGTGGTCATGCGAGGGACGGCCGCCATCGAGCAGGTCCGCAAGGAACGCGAGGCCATCATCATCACCGCCATTCCCTACCAGGTGAACAAGGCGGTCCTGGTCGAGCGGATCGCCGAGCTGGTCCGCGAGAAGCGGATCGAGGGGATTGCCGACCTTCGGGACGAATCCGACCGCCAGGGCATGCGCGTCGTCGTCGAGCTCAAGCGCGATGCCTCGGCCGAAGTTGTGCTGAACCAGCTCTATCGCTTTACGCCCCTGCAAACCTCCTTCGGCGTCAACATGCTGGCCCTCAACCGGGGCCGGCCGGAGCTGATGGGCCTGCGCGAGATGCTCCGGGCCTTCGTCGACTTCCGCGAGGAGGTCGTCGTGCGCCGTACGCGGCATGAGCTGTCCCGCTCCCGGGACCGGGGCCACGTTCTCGTCGGCCTCGCCATCGCCGTGGCCAATATCGACGACTTCATCCAGATCATCCGGTCCTCTAAGGATCCTGCGGAGGCCCGCGAGCGTCTCGTCGCCCGCGACTGGCCGGCGGGCGACATGTTGCCCCTGGTCGAGCTCATCGCCGACCCGCGCACCCTGGTGGTGGACGAAAACCAGATCCGTCTGACGGATGACCAGGCCCGGGCCATCCTGGCCCTGACCCTCTCTCGCCTGACCGGGCTTGGCCGGGATGAGATCTTCGAGGAGGCGGGCGAACTGACGGGGGGGATTTCCCGCCTTCTCGCCATACTGGAGTCCCGGGACCTGCTCATGAGCATCGTCCGGGACGAACTGGTTCAGGTGAAGACAGACTTCGCCATTCCCCGTCGCACGCAGATTGTCGATGGCGGCGGCGATCTCGAGGATGAGGACCTGATCGCCCGCGAGGAGATGGTGATCACGGTCACCCATGGCGGTTACGTCAAGCGGACACCCCTGGTCACCTACCGCACCCAGCACCGGGGCGGGCGGGGTCGTTCGGGCATGGCGACCAAGGACGAGGACGCCGTCACCCGGGTCTTCTCGGCTTCGACCCATACGCCGATGCTGTTCTTCTCCTCCGGGGGCAAGGTCTACAGGCTCAAGGTCTGGCGGCTTCCCGTCGGTGCGCCCACGGCGCGTGGCAAGGCCTTCGTCAATCTCTTCCCGATCGAGCCGGGCGAGACCATGACCTCCATCGTCGCCCTGCCGGAGGACGAGGCGGAGTGGGCCGGGTTCGACGTCATGTTCGCGACGCGATCCGGCCATGTGAGGCGTAACCGGCTGTCCGACTTCGCGCAGATCAACCGCAACGGCAAGATCGCCATGAAGCTGGACGAGGGCGACTCCATCGTCGGCGTCGCGCTCTGCCGGGCGGAAGAGAACGACATTCTCCTGACCACGGCCCTGGGTCGATGCATCCGTTTCGCCGTGGACGACGTCCGTGTCTTTGCGGGCCGCGACTCCACCGGCGTGCGGGGCATCCGGCTCGCCGAGGGCGACGAGGTCATTTCCATGGCGATCCTGCGCACCGTCCCGGCCTCGGCCGAGGAGCGTGCCGCCTACATCCGCCACGCCAACGCCATGCGCCGCGCCGCCTCCGGCGAGACCGGGGAAGGCGAGGAGGTCCAGGTCGTCGACGAGGACCCCGAGGACGAGGCGGTCACAGGCCTTGCCCCCATCAGTCCGGAGCGCATCGCCGAGCTCGGTGCGGCGGAAGAGCAGATCCTCACCGTCTCGACAGAAGGCTTCGGCAAGCGGTCCTCAGCCTATGAATTCCGTCGCACCGGCCGGGGCGGGCAGGGTCTCCTGGCCCAGGATCTGTCCCGCCGGGGCGGCAGGCTGGCCGCCTCCTTCCCGGTGGAGGAGCATGACGAGATTCTGCTGGTGACCGATCAGGGCCAGCTGATCCGGACGCCGGTCGCGCAGATCCGGGTTGTCGGTCGCAACAGTCAGGGCGTCATCATCTTCCGGACCACCGAAGAGGAGCGCGTTGTCTCGGTCGAACGGCTTGCCGATCCGGGGGGCGGCGAGGACGAGGCGCCGGCGGCGGAAACCGGGAACTGATCATCGCCGGAGCAGAGCGGCGGGAGTTTTCTCTTGCCAGACCCCGTCAACCCGGCGAAAGGCGAAGTCGCGTTTAAGTTGGGGGAACCTCGATGGCGAAGCGTGTGGGGCTTTATCCGGGGACTTTCGATCCGATCCATAACGGCCATACCGACATCATCGGCCGCGCCGTGAAGCTCGTCGATCGTCTGGTTCTCGGTGTCGCCATCAATACCGGCAAGGGCCCGATGTTCACTCTCGAGGAACGGGTCGCCATCGTCGAGGCGGAAGCGGCGGCCCTGGCCGGCGGCGCCGAGATCGTCGTTCAGCCCTTCGAGGGCCTGACCATGCACTTTGCGCGGGAGGTTGGGGCGAATGTCATTGTCCGTGGCCTGCGCGCCGTGGCCGACTTTGAGTTCGAGTTCCAGATGACCGCCATGAACCAGCAGTTGGACCGCGAGATCGAGACGGTCTTCCTGATGGCGGATCCTCGTCATCAGGCCATCGCCTCCAAGCTGGTGAAGGAGATCGTCACCCTGGGAGGCGACGTCACCAAGTTCGTCAGCCCCCGGGTAAAGGAAGCCCTGCTGGCCAAGGTGGGACGTTGAAGTCCGCTGTCAGAACCGGCGTCGCCGCATGCCTCGTCCTTGCCCTGGCGACGTCGTCCCAGGCGGCTGCTGCGCCGTCGTCGCCCGCCCCGCCCGTTGGCTCCGACTTCCGTTCGCCGGATCCCCAGGACGTTCTGGTCATCGACACGAACAAGGGACGCATCCTGCTTGAGCTCGTGCCGCTCGCTGCGCCGGCCCATGTCGTGCGGGTGAGGGATCTGGCGCGCCAGGGTTTCTACAATGGACGGAGTTTCTTCCGGGTCATTGACCAGTTCATGGCTCAGACCGGGGATCCCAGGGACAATGGTACGGGCGGCAGCGACCTGCCGGACCTTGCGGCCGAGTTCACCTTCCGGAGAGGAATGGACACGCCCTTTGTCCGCGTGGCGGACCAGGCGGTGGCTGAGATCGGTTTCATCGGCCCCCTGCCGGTGATGACCCAGAGCTCCCAACTCATGCCGATGACGGCGGACGGCCGGATCTCGGGATGGGCCCTCTTCTGCCCCGGTGTTGCGGGCATGGCCCGGGGTGGCGCGCCCGATAGCGCCAACAGCCAGTTCTTCCTCATGCGCCAGGCCTATCCTTCCCTGGAGAAGCGATACACCGCCTTTGGGCGGGTCATCTCAGGCCTCGACGTCGTGCGGGTGATCAAGACTGGCGAGCCTGTGGATCCACCACAGGACACCATGACAAAGGTCCAGGTTCTGGCCGACATGCCGCCCGGCTCGCGCCCCAAGGTGCGCGTCATCGATCCCCGCAGTCCCTGGTTCGCCGCCGAGGTGGCCCGTGTCAGGGCGGGTCTAGGCGCAGATTTCACGGCCTGCGCCATCAGCATTCCCTCGGAGGTGAAGTAATGGAACCCGAAGACATCCTTCTGCTCGATACAGAGACTGGCCGGGTCACCATCCAGCTCCGTCCCGACCTGGCGCCCCAGCATGTCGCCCGCATCAAGGAACTGGCGCGGGAGGGCTTCTACGACGGTGTCCTCTTCCATCGCGTCATCCCCGGCTTCATGGCGCAGGGTGGCTGTCCCCACGGAACCGGAATGGGCGGCTCTTCCAAGCCCAACCTGCCGGCCGAGTTTTCCCGTGAGCCCCATGTCCGCGGCGTCTGCTCCATGGCTCGGACCAACAACCCGAACTCGGCCAACAGCCAGTTCTTCATCTGCTTCGACGACGCCACCTTCCTCGACGGCCAGTACACGGTGTGGGGCGTGGTGACCGAGGGGATGGAGCACATCGACGCCCTGCCCAAGGGCGAGCCGCCTCGCGCCCCGGGCAGGATTGTCTCGATGAAGGTGGCTGCGGACGCCTGACCGCTTGACGCGCGGGGATCGCCGCAGGCATCAGCCCCGTCCATGCAGCTCTCGGATTTCGACTTCGAGCTTCCCGAAGACCGCATCGCCCTGCGGCCTGCGGAGCCACGCGACTCCGCCCGGTTGCTCCAGGTCCGGCCGGGCGGCGTCCTCTCCGACCATCAGGTCCGGGACCTTCCGTCCCTGCTGCGCCGGGGCGATGTCCTCGTGGTCAACGAGACCCGGGTGATTCCGGCCCGGTTGAAGGGGCGCAGACTCAGGCAAGGGTCGGACATCGCCGTGGAGGCCACCCTCCACCAGCGGGTGTCGGACGCGACCTGGCGGGCCTTCATGAGGCCCGGAAAGAAGGTCGCCCCCGGGGATGAGCTCCGCTTCAGCGATCTGTCCGCCGTGGTCGTCGAGAAGGGCGAGGCCGGGGAGTTCACCCTCGACTTCGCTGTCTCGGGTCCAGACCTTGACGCCGCCATCGCCCGGGTCGGCGAAATGCCCCTGCCGCCCTACATCGCCTCGAAGCGACGGCAGGACGATCGCGACCGCAGCGACTACCAGACCATCTATGCTCGCCAGGAAGGCTCGGTCGCCGCGCCCACGGCCGGACTGCACTTCACCC
>Ga0315899_10010003_pt1 | contig 10159 bp, 10 predicted proteins | sample LakEriMetagenome_2_FD_203518 | JGI IMG/M metagenome (GOLD analysis project Ga0315899, IMG submission 203518) | Freshwater fungal communities from buoy surface, Lake Erie, Ohio, United States - Buoy 4 MA112 | ecosystem: Environmental > Aquatic > Freshwater > Lake | place: USA: Lake Erie, Ohio...
CCTTCTGAACCAACAGGTTGGTGAACTGGCTGGCACCAGCACCACCAGAGGTGACGAGGGTGTTAGTAAAAGCAGCACTTGTTACAGACCCCATGTACATGCTGCTTGAGGTGGTGGAGTTAGGATCTGAAACAGAAACGGGGTCCATTGAGCCTGCAGGGGTAGAAGCCAGAGACAAGGTGAAAGTGGTATTGGGATCAGGTGAAGTCACCCCGGCTGAATACCGTTCAAACATATTGGTGGAAGGTGAAATTACATCAACCATGTAGGCAAGGGTGATGGTAGTATTTAAAAATGTGGATGCAGATTGAACATTAAGAACGTGGTTTAAGTTGCCGATACCACTCTGCGACAGGCTGAACATGTCATTAGTCGCTCCATTGTAATCACTTGCATTAAAGGTGTATTTTTTATCGCCAACTCGACATTCAAGTGTGCCAGCAGCCTGGAGGTCGGCAAAAGAGAAGAGTCCAGACGTGTCACCAGCCATGCAACCTTGTACAGCTGCATTTGCCGGAGAGAGTGCCAAGAAAGGCAGGGTGCTGGCAGCTAGAAGCCCAGCCGAAATCAGTTTTTTCATGAGATAGAAAGGGTGGGGTGAGGAAGCAAAAATCTTTGCTGACCAAGTATTGCACAATCGCGCAGCCTGCTGCAAGGGTGCGCGGGTATGTCACGGAATCCTCAAATGGCCCGCAAGTCTTCGATGGTGGGTGGCTGGGCCGGATTTGGCGCTTCAAGCTGGGTCTTTGGATTGGGCTGCCTTTTGCTTAGCCCCAGCACATCAACAATCCTATCATTGTGACAAGAGTCACGTCCGATGCAAGTGCGGGATTGGATCCCAGCAAGCCTGGAGCTAGGGGTGCGTCGTTCTGTTCGGATCGCCAGCGGGTTGTCGCCAGACTCCATCCATGGTGACTTTTCAGGATGGCACGCTGTGGGTAGTGTGAGAGCAGCGCACCCTCGCCGCATGACCCACCTCCACGATCTGCGGCTGCGGTTGCTGGTGCAGCAAGAGAGCGAGCGGATCGCCGAGAGCCAGCCCGATGAGCTCGATCTCTCGGTGGTGCAGGCCCGCACCCTCTGCTGGCTGGCCCTGCTCGCCGAGGCCCATGAGGAGCAGGCCCACGATGCCGAGCGCCGCGGCGATGTGGAGCAGGCGATGGGTTGGTTCGCTGATGCGATGCGTCTGCGCGATGTGATGCATGTGGTGACCTCGATCGAAATCCCACTTGCCGCCCAGGCCGAGGCCGGCGATCGGGATGACCCCCTCGACGACCTCGAGCATCGGGGCGGCCCGCTGGCGGCATGAGTCGTTGGGCGGGAGGCCCTTTGGAGCAACCGATGGCCATGGCTGGTTGCCTGCCGCCCAGGGCAGAGCGATGGCGCCGATCTCGGGAATGCTGCGGCCGCTGAAGCGTGAGGGGCTCAGCCGGCGCGGCGGCTCAGCCAGGCGTTGAGGTCTTCTGGTCCCTGGAAGTCGAGCAGGGCGTCAGCCAAGGCTTCGAGATCGCCCAGGGGCAGGCCCTGGATGCGGGACTGTTGCGCCGAGCTGAGGATGCCGCAGCGGCGTCGCAGCTGGCGCAGGGTGAGGGCGGCGGCTTCTGCCTGGCGGCCCTCTTGGCGGCCTTCCTGGCGGCCCTCTTGGCGGCCCAAACCAAAGATCTCGCGGTAGGCCACGCTGCTCGTGAAGTCGTCGACAGTGATCCCACCCATGGCGCAGATCTCGGGAACGGTGCGGCCGCTGAAGCGTGACACCAGGATAGCGGCGATCACATCGTCGATCTCGGCATCGAGGCTGGTGCCAGCGACTTCGGCTCGGATCGCCTTCGAGCAATCGGGCAGCTGCTCTTCCGGCAGCAGCAGCATGCCAAGGGCCCTCTGCAGGGGTGGCGCCGTTGGGGGCAAGCGTTCGGGCGCCAGTTCGATCCACACCAACTTTTCGCGCACAAACTCCTGCACCGGCGTGGGATCACCGAAATTGAGCTCCCGCGACGGGCAGATCACCACCACCTGCCAGTGGCGGATCGGCCGACCCTGGCGATCCTGTTGCTGCAGCAAGCGGCCCGTTTCGGCATACAGCCGCAGCAGGAAGCCTGGATCAGCTGCCATTTGGGCTTCCAGGATCAAGGCCGGCAGATCCGGTTGATGGCGGGCGGCAGGAACAGCCCATCGAGGCGATATTCCCTTTCTTTGAGCACCGGCGCGCTGAACACATAGCCGTCCATCCTCGGGAGGAGAGCGGCCACCAATGGCTGCAGGCGCTCGGCATGCTCCTGGAACAGCCAGTAGAAGAGCTTGTCGCTGGCGACCACAGCAGAGGGGACGGATGGCTCCTGGCGCCGAGGATGGCATGCTCAGTTGATCGCCACCCAGAGGGGAGGCGGCACCAGCCTTCCGGGTTCGGTGCCATGATGGGAACCAATGCACAAGGGAAGCGGTGCCTGAAGAGCCCTGCCAATGCCCTGATTGCCAGCGGTTCTATCGAGAACACGACCGGCTGATCCGGGAGAACTCCAGTCTCCGGCAACAGCAGGAGCTCAACTGGGCCTCCCTCCAATCTTTCCGCACCCTGGCGGGACGGGTGCTGGAGGAGCTACAAAAGCAGTATGGCGATGCTGAGCCCCCCGCCCCCGAGGGGGCTCGTGCCGCCGGCGCCCCATCTCCTGATAGTGGGCGGGGTGTGGCCGCCTCCGCCGCCGGAGCCGAGGCGGATGCCATGCAGCAGGCGATGGCTGACCTGGAGAACATCAATGCCCACCTCTTTTCCATCGAGGTGCTGATGGAGCGCATTTTTGATGTGCGGGTGCCCGAGGAGGTGGAGCAGAAGTTCCGCGAGGTGGCCGGTGAACTGGCCCCCGATCCGCTCAATGCCGATCGGCTGCGGCTCAACCGCTTGCTGCACCAGACCCCCGATCTGCCCGACCGGGGCTGAACCTCGCGCCGAGTCTGCGGCTCAACCGACGGGCACGGCTCCGCAGGGCAGGGCCGAACCTAGCGATGGCGAAATTAGTGATGGCGAAGCCAGTGATTAAAGGATTCCGAGGGTTGAGATCCCAGGGGTCTCTCCATCACTCGTCGAGCTCGCAGGTGATCGTGACCGGGAACGGCTCCGCTTTCCAGATCCGGCTCGCATAGTCGCGGATCGAGCGATCGGAGGAGAAGAAGCCGGTGCGGGCGGTGTTCAGCAGCGACATCCGGTTCCAGCGGCCCCGGTCGGTCCAGGCCAGGCCCACCTCGGTCTGGGCCCGCAGGTAGTCGGCGAAGTCGGCCAGCACAAAGAAGCGATCGTCGCCGGTGAGGTTCTGCAGCAGCGGCCTGTACATCTCGCCATCGCCATTGCTGAAGTGGCCCTGCTCAATCAGCCGCAGCACCTCCGGCATCGGCTCCAGGCCCGGAATCAGCTCCCAGGGTCGGTAGCCCTCCTTCTGCAGAATTGCGATCTCGGCCGTGGTCTTGCCGAACAGGAAGAAGTTTTCGGCGCCCACCTGCTCACGGATCTCCACATTCGCCCCATCGAGGGTGCCGATCGTGAGGGCGCCATTCATGGCAAATTTCATGTTGCCCGTGCCGGAGGCCTCCATGCCGGCGGTGGAGATCTGCTCGGAGAGATCCGCTGCCGGATACACCCGCTCGCCCAGCTTCACGTTGTAATCGGCCAGGAACACCACCTTCAGGAGGCCTTCGGTGTCCGGATCGCCGTTCACCATGTCGGCCACGCCATTGATAAAGCGGATAATCAGCTTGGCCATCGCGTAGCCCGGCGCCGCCTTGCCGCCGAAGATCACCGTGCGGGGCGCCATGCCGGCGGTGTCGCCGCTCTTGATGCGCAGGTACTGGGCCACCACCTGCAGGGCATTGAGGTGTTGGCGCTTGTATTCATGGATGCGCTTCACCTGCACATCGAACAGCGACTGCGGATCCACCGCCACGCCAGTGTGGCGATGGATGTAGTTGCTCAGGTGCTGCTTCACGTTGAGCTTGGTGTTCTCCCAGCACTCCAGGAAGCCGCCATCGCCCGCGAAGCGCTCCAGTTGGCGCAGCTGGTCGAGGTCGCTGACCCAGCCGGGACCCACCGCCTCATCCAGCAGGGCCGAAAGGCGTGGGTTGGCCAGGGCCACCCAGCGGCGTGGCGTGACGCCATTGGTGACATTGGTGAACTTCTCGGGCCACAGAGCTGCGAATTCGGGGAACAGCTCGCTCTTCACAAGATCGCTGTGCAGGGCGGCCACCCCGTTCACATGGTGGCTGGCGATCGTGGCCAGGTGGGCCATGCGCACCGTCTTGCGGCCCTCCTCATCGATGATCGACACCTTGCGAAGGATCTGGTCGTTGCCCGGGTACTTCAGCCGAACCTGCTGCAGGAAGCGACGGTTGATCTCGCAGATCAGCTCGTAATGGCGGGGCAGCAGGTTGCTGAACAGGTCCACGCCCCATTTCTCCAGGGCCTCCGGCAGCAGGGTGTGGTTCGTGTAGGAGAGGGCCCGGCTGGTGATGTCCCAGGCGTCCGCCCAGTCGAGGTGCTTGTCGTCGATCAGGAGCCGCATCAGCTCCGCCACGGCGATGGCCGGGTGGGTGTCGTTGAGCTGCACCGCCCAATGGTCTGGGAACTCCTGCACCGGAATGCCGCGGTGGTCGAGGCTGCGGAGCATGTCCTGCAGGGAGCAGCTCACAAAGAAGTGCTGCTGCTTCAGCCGCAAACGGCGGCCCTCGTCGGTGCCGTCGTTGGGATAGAGCACCTTGGAGAGGGTTTCGCTGCCCACTTTCTCCTCCACGGCGCCGTAGTAATCGCCGATGTTGAAGGCGTAAAAATCGAAGCTCTCCGTGGCATCGGCCCGCCACAACCGCAGCCGGTCGCAGGTGTTCACTCGGTAGCCCAGCACCGGCACGTCGTGGGGCACACCGATGGCGTGCTCGGCCGGGATCCAGCGCACCCGGTAGGCGCCCTTCTCATCCCGGTAGCTCTCGGTGCGGCCGCCGAAGCCCACGAAGCAGGACTGGTCGGGGTGGGGAATTTCCCAGGGCCAGCCACCCTTGAGCCACTTATCGGTGATCTCCACCTGCCAGCCGTCGCGGATCAGCTGGTCGAAGATGCCGAACTCATAGCGGATGCCATAGCCGGTGGCCGGGATCTCCAGCGAGGCCAGCGATTCCAGGAAGCAGGCCGCCAGCCGGCCCAGGCCGCCATTGCCAAGCCCCGGTTCCTCCTCAACCTCGAGGATCTCGTCGAGGTCGGCGACCCCGAAGCGGCGCAGGGCGTCGGCGGCCTCATCGCGGATGCCGAGCATCAGCAGGTTGTTGCCCAGCTGAGGACCGATCAGGAATTCGGCCGAGAGGTAGGCCACCACCCGGGTTGGGGTGGCGTTGATCGCCTCGATGCCGGCCAGGTAGCGCGTCATCAGGCGGTCGCGCACGGCGTAGCTGAGCGCCATGTAGAGGTCGTGGCGGCTGGCCGCGGGGGCGAGCTTGCCGAGCGTGTAAAAAAGGTGTTCGGTCATGCCGTCGAACACGTCATCGGCCATCAGGCCGCTGCGGTCGGGGTCGGCGTAGCAGCCTGGCGTGGGCAGGCGCAGGTTGCGGCGGCGGGGTTCGGCGGTGGTCATGGCGCTCTCCTGCGGGGGCCGCTTGGGGTTCGGCGCGTGCCATAAGGCGCCTGCGCAGACCGTAGCGGTCGCTGCCGTTGCCGCATCAGATCGTTGCAGCCAGATCAGGAAGCAAACACGCCGCAGGGCCGCCCTAAGGTCTGCAGCATTCCGCCTGGCAGCTCTCGCTCAGCGTGGCCGCAGGCTTTTGATGTCTTGCCTGTGCTGCCCGCGTTGTTGCATCCGGTTTTCAGCTTCACCGCCCTCGCACCGGTGGTGGCGTTGCCGTCCCTGGTGCCGCCGGCTCTGGGCTCCTCCCTGCTGATGGCCTGGCCCGCCTGGTTGCTCCAGGTCGACCCCGGCTCGATCGACAACCACAGCTTGGAGGTGGCCGAGACCCTGATCCAGGTGGGCCGCTTCCTGGTGATCTTCCTGGCCGCCCGCACCCTCGCCGAGGTGATGGTGCGGTTCCAGCTGCCCACCATCCTCGGGGAGCTGCTGGCCGGGGTGCTGATCGGGGTGTCCGGCTTCCATCTGCTGATTCCGCCGGACAGCGGCGCTCGTCTCAGCCAATGGCTACTCAATCTGGTGGCCGGCCTCTCCGGCGCCACCCCGGATCTGGTGCAGAGCCTCTACAACGAGAGCTTTCCGGGCCTGCAGCAGGTGTCGCTGCTGGGTCTGTATGCCCTGCTCTTCCTCACGGGCCTCGAGAGCGAGCTCGATGAGCTGATGGCGGTGGGTCTGCAGGCCACCACGGTGGCGGTGACCGGCGTGGTGCTGCCCTTCGCACTCGGTACCCTCGGCCTCTACGTGCTGTTTCACGTGCCCCTGGTGCTGGCGGTGTTCGCCGGGGCCGCCATGACCGCCACCAGCATCGGCATCACCGCCAGCGTTTTCGGGGAGCTGGGCTGGCTCCGCAGCCGCGAGGGCCAGATCGTGATCGGTGCCGCCGTGCTCGATGACATCCTCGGCATCGTGATCCTCGCGGTGGTGGTGAGCCTGGCCAGCGGCAATTCCTTCGCCATCGCACCGATCCTGCGGCTGGTGGTGGCCGCCGCGGTGTTCGTGGCCACCGCCCTCTGGCTCAGCCGCACCGCCGCCCCCGCCTTCGACTGGGTGCTCGATCGGCTCAAGGCACCCGGGGAGGTGGTGGTGGCCGGCTTCGTGGTGCTCATCCTCTGCTGCTTCTCTGCTCAGGCGATCGGCCTGGAGGCCGCCCTGGGGGCCTTCGCCGCCGGCCTGATCCTCAGCCGCTCGCGCCACACCGAGGCGATCCAGGAAACGGTGAAGCCCCTGGTGGCCCTCTTCGCCACCGTGTTCTTCGTGCTGATCGGCACCGGCATGGACCTCTCGGTGCTCAACCCCCTCGATCCGGCCAATCGGGAGGGACTGGTGGTGGCTGCCTTCCTGCTGGCGGTGGCGGTGGTGGGCAAGCTGGCGGCCGGCTGGAGTTACTTCAGCCTCGTGCCCACCCGGCGATTGGTGGTGGGCCTCGGCATGCTCCCCCGTGGTGAGGTGGGCCTGATTTTCCTAGGCCTCGGCAGCCAGGCCGGCATCCTCACGCCGGCCCTGGAGGCCGCCATCTTGCTGATGGTGATCGGCACCACCTTCCTGGCCCCGATCCTGCTCAGACTGGTGCTCTCCACTCCGGAGAGCGGCGTTGTCGAGCAACCCCTCTGAAGGCGGTATGGCCGCTCTGCTGCAACGCTGGGGTTTTTCGCTCGCCGGCTGGCGCGACAACCGCCGCGGTGAATGGTGGCTGGTGGCCCAGCTGCTCTTAATCGCGGCCCTGCTGCTGCCCGCCTGGCCGGCTCCGGTGGCCCTCGGCCTGACCTGGCCGCTGGCGCTCCGCCTGGCCGGGGCGGCGCTGGTGCTGCTCGCCCTGCTGGGGGCCGCCCGTGCGTTGCTGCGGCTCGGCGCCAGCCTCACGCCCCTGCCCGAACCGATTCCCGGCGCTGCCTTGGTCACCGAGGGGCCCTATGCCCGCTGCCGCCATCCCCTTTACCGCCAGATCCTGCTTGGGGCCGCTGGCATGGTCCTGCTGCTGGGCAGCCTGCTCCATCTGACGCTGCTGCTGGCCCTGGCGACCTTGCTGGGGGGCAAGGCGCGGCGGGAGGAGCGCTCCCTGCTGGCTCTGCATCCCGGCTACGGGGCCTACCGCGCCAGCACCCCCGCGATCGTGCCCCACCTGCCCTGGCTCGACTGGCGCTAATCAGCCGCCGCGATTCAGGGGTTGGAGGGCGGCATTCAGCTGTCCTTGCGGGAGGCCAGTGCCAGGAAAGGTCCCCACAGGGCCGCCAGCACCCCCAGGCTCGAGGCCCAGCCTGGACCCAGGGTCCAGCCGAGCAGCAGGTCCACCGCCAGCCCCGCCACCAGGGCCAGGATCAGGCTGCTGAGCACCAGAACCACTTCGCTGCCGCCACCGGCCAGCGGCCCTGAGACCAATCCTTCCTCCAGCCGGCCCAGCTGCAGGCTCAGGGGCACGTAGAGAGCCAGGGCCCAGATGGTGATGCCCGGCAGCAGGGAGCGCCAGTCAGCGAGGGCGTCGGAGAGGGGCATCGGCGGGGCGGCATCCAGCCGCAGCATCGGAGGCAGGCGGTGGTCGTGATCCCGTTCCTAGCATCACCTTCACGTTGGCAATGGCCTGGATGGTGGCGGCTCAGTCTGGTTCAGCGGCTCAGCCAGGTTCAGCAACTGAGTCTGGTTCAGCAGCCGAGGCGGCGGCCACGGCGGCTCTCGCTGATGCGGGCCGCCTGGTGGCGGGCGTTGCCGGGGCGGGAGCGGCTGAAGCGGAGCTGCCGGAGGCCTCCTCGGCGACCTTCGGTCGCGGCGCGATTGAGCCCTGGAGCTACCGCGGCCACGCCGTGCATGCGCTGCGGGCGGCGCCGGCGAGCCCCGAAGGGCCGGCGATCCTGCTGGTGCATGGCTTCGGCGCCTCCACCGACCACTGGCGCCACAACATTCCGGTGCTGGCCCAGCGCCATGAGGTGCATGCCCTCGATCTCCTGGGCTTCGGCCGCAGCGCCAAGCCCGCCGACCTGCCCTATGGCGGCGCCCTCTGGCGCGACCAGCTGGCGGCTTACGTGGAGGAGCGGATCGGCCGCCCCACGGTGCTGGTGGGCAACTCTCTCGGTGGTTATGCCGCCCTGGCGGCCGGCGCCGCCCTGGGCGAGCGGGCGGCCGGGGTGGCGCTGCTCAACGCCGCCGGCCCCTTCCGCGAGGACCAGAAACCCGCCAGCGGCTGGGGGGCGATCGCCCGCCGCACGATCGGTGGGGCCTTGCTCAAGAGTCCGGTGCTGCAGCGTCTGCTGTTCGAGAACCTGCGTCGCCCCGCCACGATCCGCCGCACCCTCAATCAGGTGTATGTGGACCGCACCAACGTGGATGAGGAACTGGTGCAGGCGATCCTGGCCCCGTCGCGGGATCCGGGAGCCTTCGGGGTGTTCCGCACCGTGTTCGACATCCCCAGCGGTGAGCCCCTCGACGATCTCTTCGGCCAGCTGCGCTGCCCTCTGCTGCTGCTCTGGGGGATCCGCGATCCCTGGATCAATGCCCCTGGCCGCCGCGCCGCCTTCCAGCGTCATGCCCCGGCGGCCACCAGCGAGGTGGTGCTGGAGGCGGGCCACTGCCCCCACGATGAGGTGCCCGCGCGGGTGAATGCCGAGCTGCTGCGGTGGATGGAGGGGTTGCCCGCCGCCCCTCGGCAGGGCTGAGCGCGCTGAGGCCGCCCCGTCTTCAGGTCCCGTAAGGATGCAGTACACCACCCAGCGTGAGCGGGAAATCGCGGCTGTTGCGGGTGGCGAGGCTGAGATCGGCGCAGCGGGCGGTGGCCAGGATGATCGCGTCCGGAATCTGCAGGCCATGGCGTTGCCGTAGCCGCACCGATTCCAGGGCGATGGCGTCGTCGAGGGGCAGGCGGGGAAAGCTATCCAGCCAGGTCTGCACGCGCCCGCTTTCGCCTTCGCGGCAGCCCACCAGCCCCTCGATCCAGCTGATCACGCTGATGCGCGGCCGCTGCTGCTGCTCCAGCCAGGCCAGGGCAGGAACTTCGCCGCGCATCACGTCGAGGACATCGAGCTGGGCACGCTCCGCCGCCGGCAGGTCCACGATCGTGGGCATTCTGATGCCGTTATCAGATGGAGACTGCGCGACTGTTCCAATCGGGCCGCAGTCAGGCCGTGCCACTGCCTGGCGGCCCATCGAGCTCCCCAAGCTGCTGATCCGCGAAGTCCACCACGGCCCGCGCCACCTCCAGGGCCAGTGCTCCATCCCTCCCATCGAACAGATCCACCGGAGCCTCATCGCCATCCGGGTAGCGGCTGGCGGTGGTCATCCGCTGGAGGGCTTTCAGCGGCAATGGGCGCAACGGGGCGGTCTCGATGCCAAGCAGCTCCAGGGCGCAGAGCAATCGCTCGATCGAGTGGGTTCGCTCCGGCTCCTGATCTAGAGCCAGCAGCAAGGCCTTGAGTGCCTTTTCGGCAGCCTGGGAGCAGTGGTAGCAGGCCTGGGCATGGAAACCTCCCTGGCTGGCATAGGCCGCCATGGCGAGGTCGCTGTGGGCCTGACGCAGCCAGGCGTGC
>Ga0315899_10010005_pt1 | contig 10157 bp, 10 predicted proteins | sample LakEriMetagenome_2_FD_203518 | JGI IMG/M metagenome (GOLD analysis project Ga0315899, IMG submission 203518) | Freshwater fungal communities from buoy surface, Lake Erie, Ohio, United States - Buoy 4 MA112 | ecosystem: Environmental > Aquatic > Freshwater > Lake | place: USA: Lake Erie, Ohio...
TCGCCAGGGCGATCGAAGCAGTTGCCTTAGAGCACGAGCGGCTCGGCAAGCATCTTCGAAACTCGATCAACTCCGGCTCCGTGTTCAGCTACGATCCCGAGCGAGATCCGCAGTGGCTCGTTTGAGGGAGGGTCGGCAGAGTCGTTGGGAGGAAGGATTTCCCATCCGATTGTAAAAAACACAGAAAAAACGCCCAAAAGTTCGGTTCCTGTCCTCTCCGCTCAAAAACCCTGGTTTTTCCAGGGTTTTTCGCATTTATGGCAAGTTCCTTTGGCCGTCTGTAGCGCCCATGCAACTCGGTGCATGGCGCCTGCGGCGTTGCATTTCGCGTCGCGCACCCCAAATCGAGTCGTTTTTCGAGTCGCGTGAGTCGTCAAAACACTGGGGTTTTGCATGGCCCAAACTGGCCCCGATCCACGATGGTGGAGGGGGTAGGATTCGAACTATTCGTGTGATCTCCTGAGAATACGGGATGGTTTCTACCACTTCATCAAATGATTGATCCGCTCGCAAGTGCCTGGTATCATTCAACTTTGGTTCGGGGCTAGCTCGAGTGATAGGCGGCAATTATGCGGTCTACAGGGTTTAGGCCGATCCGTATTAAAAGGTTCGACCCTTCACTCGCGTATGTCCAAGACGATTGAACTGAACATCTGCAGCAATTGTAGCAACACGCTTAGCGGATACGGCAATTTATGCCCACGATGCGGGCATACCATCCCAACAGAAAACGCGGCAGAGGCGAAGACGGAGCAAGCTGTCATTCCTCGCCATACTGGGTACAGCTACTATATGTCCTCATCCATCGGCGGAATCGACGATGACGTGAAGCAGATATTTCTCAGCCTGCCGCCAGAGAAACTGAGCTTGGTGTTTCGCCTTTACGGGCAACGCTACGGCGGAGGTGCTCAGTCTTATGCACAATCAACGTATTATTCTTGGCGCTCTGGACGCGTGCGGATGAGCGGTATGGTAGCTGGACGCCTCTTGAATTTAGTTCCGCCAGTTCTCGATCCCCCCCAAAGATTTGAACTCGTCAAAAAGGTCAGGAGCGCCCACCTCCGAAAAGAACGAAAGTATATTTCCTGCCATCCCACCGACTGGCGTCACACGGTTGGTCCAATCGTCGCCCAATTTATTGCTGCCAGCCAGAACGTTCAGATACCTCCATACGTGCTCGACCGAGTGTGTTGGCTTGCCGACGGTGACGCAGCGGCGGCTCAACGGTTGCTCGCTGCCGCCGAACAAGAGGAGGCCGCTGTCCGTCTTCACTTTCTCGAAGCCGAATTCAAACGCATCGACTTCATGTTGCAGAACATCGAAGCCACCAAGCGCGTCAGCCATACGATTGAACTCCCCCAAGGCACCATCACCGTTTCCATCGCCGTGCCCCGAAAGGGCTTCTGGAGTTGTCTCGGCAGCCTGCTATCCTAACCAATTATGAGCGACCCAAACCGCAACAATTCAGGCGACCAATCCGAGTTGCCCGCGACCGTTTCACAGCCGGGCAATCTTCTGGACGCCGCACTTGCCCACCTTCCTGCCGAACAACGGCAGGCGCTCGCGCAGAAAGCACTTGAACGCAAACTCGACATCGACGCCAAGGCCGTCGAGGCGGATAACCGACACCGTGCGAGTTCTGTCGACATGGCAAACACCATTCACCAAGTGCGAGCTTTGGAGGACTCCACCAAGAGCGACTATACCGTGAGGGCCGAGTATGAGACCGCAAGCGGACGCACGAACGTCGAAATCAAGAAGTCCAACAACACGGTCATCATCGTCATAGCCATCGTTATAGCCATCATTGTCCTTATTACGTTCTCCAAGTAGTTTTATGCCGACGCGCTTCGAGGTTCATCCCACCGCCAAGATTGCCGCTTACGCACTTTCGATCGCGCTAGTCGTCTCTTTTGGAATCGTCGGCGCGAAGCGTGTTCTCCGCTCGTACGCTCCCACCGCCGCGCCGCTCGCAAACGCTGCGAGCGGTTCTCTCAGCACCACGCCCATAGACTTACTGCTGCCAGTCATTGAGCTTCGTATCGCCGACGCACAACTCGAATCCCATTGGTCAGCCGCGCTCGCGTCCGTGCTGTCTGGACAGACCGAGGCACCCGTTGAGGGCGGGCGTGTTGATGTCCTTACGGAGCATTACGCCATCGAGGTTGATCGCCTCGAAAAGTGGCACGAGTCGATTGGGCAGGCGGCGCATTATGCCCTCAAGACCGGGAAGGTTCCCGTCGCCGCCATCATGCTCCCATCCGACCTGTGGCCCATCTCGCCCACAACTAAAGCAAAGCTGCTCCTAATAGATGAGACTTGCACCAAACAAGGAATCAAATTCGTCCTCCTGCATCGAACCGGGGCCTAGAGCCCATGCAACTCGGTGCATGGCGCCTGCGGCGTTGCATTTCGCGTCGCGCTGCCCAAATCGAGTCGTTTTTCGCGTCTCGCATTGGGGGCAAAACATTGGGCTTTTGCATGCTTCCGAGTCGCGTGCGAGTCGCGTGCAGAAGAGGTAGCGGGATTCGAACTATTTGGGGCGGTCTCTGGGTGGCCTCGCCAAAGTAATTGAAATGGCCGAACGACACCGTTATACTCGACATGGTCTGTGCGATTGGGAAAAGCGATAGAGTGCTCGCGATCGCCGGGAAAAACACGATTGACCGAAGGGTTCGATTGCAGCGAGTCGGACTTCATCCGGCTTCCCTTCCTCGCCCTCGGGACATCGCGGGCGTTATGCGACAGGAGACGAACATCTAGAATGATAGTACTAGCATCAGTTGACGCGTTTGTTCCAATCTTACACTCACTTTTTTGGTGTGTGGTCGGATTCACCGTGTTTCTGTTTTTCCGAAGGCGCATTTCTGCAATGGTAGACATCATTGAAAATCGCCTAAAGAGCGGCGGTTCACTCAAAGTTGGCGATATCGAGCTTGGAACCGCTTTCGTGACAAAGACTAGCGACGTCAAGGGCAGCATAAAGGTCTATGGCAACCCTGACCGATTTAAGCTACTCGTGAAGGCAAAGGGCGACAACTGGTCCAACAGCACGAAAGCAATGGAGGTGCCTGGCGGTTGTATCGTACAGACAACAAACGAACGTCGAATGGCAGATGGCTCGTGGACTGCGGCTGAGTCATTGACGTTTGTGCCGAATGTCATCGTTGTTGAGGAGGAAGATGGAAATGGGCGATACCTAGTGGCCTCTCCGGAGGATAGGCAGTGATGTTGTTCCTCAGTTACTCATGGGCGGATGCGTCCATCGCGCACCAGATTGTGCATGTACTACGCGCTGCCGGACTCTCGACATGGGTTGACGTATCTCATTTGGATATTGATCGGGAGATAGAGCCCCAACTTTTCAATGCCATTTCTGAAGCCAGATTTTTCCTGCACCTTGACTCTAGCAGTTCCCGCTGTTCTCGATGGGTGGCGTATGAACGTGCTGTTGCATCAGCATTGAACAAGACGATCTACGATGTTCCGCCGGTAGTAGCGCTTGACGCGGTATCTCGATTGCCGCATAGGAAACCGTTGCTCACGGTGCCTCGGGCCGCGCGGTTTCTTAAGTCGATGTCAAAAGAAGAAACAGGAATGTACTGCGCGGGATTGCTAGCAAAAGCAGTGCCTGGACAGACACTGCGCGGGATGGCGAGCATTACTGCGCATGTGCAGGCGATTCCTTGCCATCATTCGGAACAGTGCCTTTCTTAGTTTGTTTTTCTGGCTCTTCCGCAGAATTTGTGGGTAAAAGGTTCTAACAATTCTAAATTCGAAGCGTTTGGATTTTTCGAGTTCCCCAGATAACAAGCCACAGGGATGGGAGGAAGTCAGGGGCCACCGAAGCAGCCCCTTGCTTGTTTACCTGTCCTCGGCAATCTCTTCAAGCAGCGCCCGAGTTGGTTCCCGCCAGAGTTCTATCCTCCATCGAGGCATCCGACAGTTTTTTCGAGCCTGAATCAGACTCACAATGATTTGCAAGAAAAGCATCTTGAAGCCGGGATGGAATCATGAGGTTTATCACAACTTCAGTACACCAACCCCAATAATCAAGATGCAACTACGGACTATCCTGAATCGCATTGAAAGCAAAAGGGCTTTGACCGTCACGACGGCAGGCGATGGCTATCGACCCGGATTACGCCCTGCGATTATTCGTGCCCAGTTGACATAACGTCGATCAGTCCAAGGACCAGCGTCGACTCCTTCGCCAAACGTCTCTCGGAAGCGTTTTCGGGTCATAATGCTGCGGTTCGATCGATGCAACTTGATCCCGAGTGGAATTTATTTGCAGTCGACTATCAGACCATCTGTGAAATCTGCCATGAGTTCATGCACTAGCCTTATTTCAGAGGACCGCTGCACGTACGGTACGAGGGATGCGCTTCTAGCTTGTCCGCCTTTCGCAAAAACATCTCCGGTACGTAGGGTACGTGAAGCGGTCCTGGTATTTAAAGCCTGGACGGTGATCGCGTTGCAGCATCATTTCGGGAACCACCACGGGGAAGAGGACCGCGCAACATATACCAGGGAGCGATTGACCACGTTGACAAGTCCAAGGTACGTTCCGCGGTCGGATTAATGATCGGCGTGGTTTGGGTAATGGATGTGGCTGATGCTATTGGTAGTTGTTGGGATGGACCCCCCAACTGCTTCACGTACCCTATGGGACCATCACCTTCGCTCCCGCCGCCCTGGAAAAACCATCCTCGGTAACCTAGGAATTGAGAATGGAAAATTGAGAATGGAGAATTATTAAGGACACGCCGACCCGCATGGATCTCAAATCTCAATTCTCAATTCAGTTAGTAGGTTCGAGTTCTTCCAACCCATCACTATGTTGGCTGCCACACGATACGGTGGAGCATCGACCACATATTCGCTTTTTTCGCCAAAGATCTCGAAGGCGTCGTCCAGGATCGTTCACAGTTCGGGAAAGATCGGGCAGGCGGCGGGGCCGTTTGCTCTGGGCGAATGATCGCCAACGATCTCAAAACCGGTCCTTTGCACGCTTTTCCCGAGAGATTCTCTGGGTAATGAGCCTCCGGTGATAACCCGAAATTTTCCGATGAGCTAGAGCGGAGTTTGGATCTGGCAACTTCTCCGTTTGGTTAGGAAACTGACCGCAGCAGGTTATTCGATTAAGCCGGTGTTTTGCAGCAACGCAAATCACCGGCTTTTTTCGTATTCTCCTGCAATCTCCCGGCTCTCAACCACTCTCCAGAGACTCGATTCCCGGTAGCAACTCTCGTCAAAACAGACCCTACTCTTAAGCAACTTTGTGATCCAACGAGGCGTCCATTTCCCCGTTTCGTCGCGATGTTTCTTCCATTTACTTGCATTGGCGTGGGCAGCGATCTCGCTTGGTCTAATACCTTTTGAAGCCATTTCAAAAAATTGCTGAACAATTAGTGACTGTTCATGATCGGGCTTAGGTGCCTTGGTTGCCCGGTCGGATTGGTAGCCAAACGGAACTCTCCCCGCAACGCGTTTCCCCTGCCGTTTCAGCGAAGCTCGAGCATCAGCCAATCGCTCGCGTGTCAGTTCAATCTCGAACTCACTCGCCGCAGCCACATTACTCCTCATCAGTTGACTGGCTGCCGAACCGTTATACTTCGGGTCTGTAACGACAATTAATTCCACCGCTCTGTTGTTGAACCGTTCGAGCAGCCTTTGGAGGTGATATAAACGCCGCGTCAGCCTATCAATACTGTAGACAATCACGCGCTTTACTTCTCCAGAGTCAATTGCATCCAGCAATCGCGTCAATTGCGGTCTGGTCAACGATTCGCTCGACTCGCCTTCGTCGGAGTAAACCTCGCGAATTTGGTAGCTGAGCTCGTTTGCTAAATCCCAGCAGATCCGAATCTGTGCATCGCATGACGAATAACTTGTGCGGCTCGAACGCGACTGTCGAGCATAGATTGCAGTAACGGGATCTGGTTTTTGCACGGTATAGTAGTCAAACGCTGACCACTGGTGATTCGTCGTAAACGGCGATCAGAATGACGCCATCAATGGCCCCAAGGTCCGCCCGCCTTCCAGCTCGCAATGAGTTTCCGACCAGCAGCGAGCGATTGAGCAATAGGTGATAAGAAGATGCTGATATCATCGACAACGTTGGAAAACGAATCCCAAGTACCCTCCAGCTTCGACTTGCGAATGAATGCCGTCCACTGAATTTGTTTGGTTGCGTCTAAACGGAACGGTTCGGCGAAAACGTACGGTTCTGCAAGCAGTTCTGTACCTCGATTAGCAAAGGTCTTCTGAACTGCGTTGCTAAGTATTTCTGCATCGAAGTCAAACTGACACGCCAGCACGCATACATCAAAAAAATCCTTCATGCGACTGTTTAGTTGACCAAGCTTGACCATCGCCTCGAACTTTTCAGCGATGACCGTCTCTTTCGGATAGCCGATCAAGTTGGGCGCGTCGAAGTCGAGCATGGTTGGATACGTGATCGTCGTCGCGACTGGGTGAATAACATCACCAAACCCCACATCAATTTGCATCGGCAATCGAGCATTCTGAATCATAGCTACAAAGGTCACTCGAACGCCTGAATACTCAGCATCTTCTTTAATCATCGTGCCTCGTACCGAATCGCTCGGGAACTCTACTCCATCTGGTTCGACAGATTGTTGGCACACATCTTTCATGATGGCAGAAATTGTTTGCACAGAGTTTTCGACGCGAGCGAGTAGATCGATATCGCGGGTGGCTCTCGACTGAGGCGTCCCCCATACCCGAAACATCAAAGCACCCTTCAGGACGAATCGTTCGGCATGCTTGGATTTCGATAGGCGAAAAAGAAATCGCTCAATCACGAAATACTGCATCAGTTCTTGCAGTGGCCGTCCAGACTCTCTTGCGGCATTTTCCAACCGACCGCGAACCGATGCGGAGATATCACGAGTCATATCAGCGCCTCAAGATAAGGACGCAGCGCTTTGGCAACCCTCAGCTTTGTGGCATACTCCATAATCAGGTCGACATTCATCTTGCCTTGCGATACATACGACTTCAGCGCCTCGAGTGCGACGTCCAGACCGACATCATTTCGACGGCTGAAACTGTCGACGAGCGACTTCTCCTTCGAGTACACTCGCAGCGAAACACCGTCGACTTTGTGTTCTTCAATCCCCGTGGCATACGCCGCGTCGCCAAGTCGTGATGTACGCAGTGGCGGGAACTCCAATCTTGGCGGTTCGCTGTTTCGAGGGATCGCAATCCAAACTTCGTGTGGGATTTGTGTCGTCAGCTCGTGAAAGGAAAGGGCTGAAACCAAATAGATCACGGCCTGTGGGCTCTTGGCGGCAACCGTTACCAGATCGGATTGGCTGAGCGATGGCATGTCTGCTAGCCGATACAGGCCTCGTGCGAGTTGCTCGATCTGTCCAGAGTCTCGCATGGCGTACAGCGTATTGCGTGTGATACCGCTGCGAAGGATGTTTGCCATCCGCATGATTCCGCCGCTCTCACGAAATACCTGGATCGCTCGCGTTGCAGCATTGACCGGCGTAGGTGCTACCATAGAACAAAAGACCTCCCCGAAAGATAACGTGGAGGTGATTTGTACCATGCGTTTCCCAAATTGTCAAATTCTGACGGTTTGCGAAACGAGTGACTGCACCGCTTTTCGCGGCAGCTTAAACTCCTCTAAGGCGTCGTAGGGGAAGCTTTGGCTTCTTCCATGACCTGGCGGTTGCAGATGAGCCAGCCCAAATTTCAACTGAATAAGGGAAATCAAACTCAGTTTGATCCTCCAGTTATATGTGGTTAGTTGCATAAATTGGCAGGCCGACGCCTCAAAACGTCGGCCTGTTTGCATTTTTTACGCAGTGTTTTCCATGGTTTGCACGCTCTAGCCCAGTCTCAAACTCTCCCCGGCGCGATGTCTCTACCAACCCAGGCGCGAATCGGCTTGGGTGCTTTTTCTGCCTTTGGCAACCCGACTCTCGGGAGTCTCAAAGTCGCGCGACCCGGAGGTTATAGAAAAGTCTCGAACTTCATAACCCGGACGAAAACTGGAAAACCAAAATGACCTCCCGGTTATGCCCCGCGCGACAAAAGCGCGAGTTTTGGAGCCCCATTTTCATAACCGGCAGGTCACGCCCGCTAGCTCTTAGGCGTCCTAGATTCCCTAGGTGTTCATTTTCATTGATTTTTCGCACCGCTACGGTGTGCAAGAGTCGCTTTTCTCGACTCCATAACCCGAGAAACGCATCAAAGACAAGCGACCCTGGGGTTATGGCCGGCGCGATTGAGGCGCTAGGGGTCGGCGTTTGAAAACAAACAGTTTTCCGTTGCCAAGCAACCTTGTACGGAAACAACAGATGTCTTCAGTTGCCGAAATGCAATGCGCCGGTGTCCGCCAGTCCTGGGCTATCGCAAAAGTACGGTCCAGACCCATCGGAAGCTGTGCTATACTATCCTCCGCCTGCTTGCTCAGGGCTCGCACTATTTACGGCCATGATCGTCGCCGCTTGGGCAACACTCAAAAGCCGGAGACTAGTCGCGTAACCCCCCGCATGAACCGAGGTTGTCGACGTTGCGTCACACCAATAAATCGTTACTTCCCGAGACTCTGCGTTGTGTGACTTTCTGCCTTTAGAAAAATTGTGCTGCCGAACATGCCCCATACAAAGTGCCGAAAAGTTAAAGCGATAACGATCACTGCTGTTATGCTGCTGAGCACCATCGTTTTATTGTCGCTGGTTGTACTCGTTGGCAGAATTCCAGTGGGCGGCAATATATCAGTCGACTTGGACCAATCCGATCGACTTCAAAGGATCATGAAGGAAAATGCGGTCATGTTCTGGACTGGTAGGGGCACTCTCGGGATGATGTATGTACAAATCGACAATCCTTTTGCTCTACACGCTGTCGATGATGCCATCATTGAGGACGCGCGCCGGAACAAATATCTGGCTATCGTACATTACAAATGCATTATTCCCCTTTTTAATTATTCCGTCACTGTTGATTGATCGGCTCCCAAGTGCCTGATGTCATTAGATGTCTCCGCCAGGCTATCTTGAGTGATAAGCTTCGCTAGTGCGTTCTACAGGTTTTGGCTGATCCGAATCAACACAATTTACATCGAAAGGACCTGCTGTTTCATGCGATCTATGACTGAACGACAGCGGAAGATCCTCAAGATCACTGCTATTACATTAGTGGCTATGCCTTGCGTTTGTTTCTTATTCGCATTTTTAGCCATGTCGATAGCTGCATCACGAAAATGGACAGAGATAGAGAGTGACAAATCACAACTGCCCAAGGCAATGCTCGCACTTGAAACAGACTTTCCGGATTTGCGAGTTGAATACCACCGCATAAAAAGCGGGGTTGATCTATCGATGACGGATCGAGGGTACCTGCGAATCGATGGTCGCGACTGTGTTCAAAAGTTTTTAGACATCGCATCGCTTGAGAAAACAGACGGGAAACATCCCAGACGGAACGAATTTGATGCATCACTACACCTGCTCCCTCCTCAGGTCGTTGTGGACGGAGATGTGTGGTTTGCGTCGCCCGGTTTTGGTACTGTGCATCAGGAGATCGTGGACCTATACCTACTCAGAACAACGGAGGATTTCGAGCAAGCGACCGTCTACCATTACTGGACATTTTGATAACCGATGTATATCGGATAAGCCTGCCCGTTGCCGGGCACCCTCCCCACACCACCACGGAATGCGGGACATCCGCGTTGGTTCAACGCACAGGAGTGCGGCGGCGGTTCTACGAAGATGAGCAAGTTTGCTAACCCTTCCGCAGTCGCCCTCACCTCGTGCTTGTTCCCTTGAAGTGGTCATTTGGTATACTGATCTCCTAGAGATACCTATCTCGCACAGGGGATTTAAACCCCACTAACCAATGCCCATGACGGGCGTAACCAAGGTATTGCAGCGAAGTGGCGGATCCACCGGCCTCGAACTTTAGTAGCCTTACTTGCCGCCACTCGCTGATGTGTGGCGTTCGTGCAATTTGATGCTCACAGATATACAAAACTGGCTACTTGAAGTTCCGCTAACCTCGACCTGGGGATTCGAGATACCGTTTCCCTTTCTTTTCGACGGAGAGGATGGCGGTGTGAGCGCGCTGAATCTACGGTTTCACGGAGAATCACGCAAGACGGTCGCTGCCGG
>Ga0315899_10010006_pt1 | contig 10157 bp, 11 predicted proteins | sample LakEriMetagenome_2_FD_203518 | JGI IMG/M metagenome (GOLD analysis project Ga0315899, IMG submission 203518) | Freshwater fungal communities from buoy surface, Lake Erie, Ohio, United States - Buoy 4 MA112 | ecosystem: Environmental > Aquatic > Freshwater > Lake | place: USA: Lake Erie, Ohio...
GCTCAGCTCCCTAACAACCTCACAACACGTCGCTCCTCGCTGAGCAACTGGCGGCCTGAATGGCAGCCCGACAAGAGCACAAAGGCGTGCTCCACGTGCAGCAAAAACTTCAACTTGCTGCGACGGCGGCATCACTGCCGGCTCTGCGGGCGCGTCATCTGCGGCAAGTGCGGCAAAAAGAAGGCTCCGTCGACGCCGTGCGTGTGTGTTTTTGTCCCGATTTCTGCCCGGACATTCCAAGATTCCACACTTCGAACGTCCCGCGCGAATCCATGGCCGCCCTTGGATCGGCGAGCCCCACAGAGCCACGGCTGGCCAGCGGCGGCGACTTCCCGCCGCCGCGGATGGCGCATTTTCAGGTGCCAGAGGCTCTGCAACGGGGGTGGGGGTTCGGCGGTGACGGACACTAACGCGGCAGCAGCCGGCCAGCGGAATGACCCCGATTCGCGGCCTTCTCCCCTTCTCCCTCCTCCCTCTTCCTTTCTCGCTCCCCACTTTTCCGTCGCTCCTCTCTCCTTTCGCTCCTCTCGCATCCCTCTCTCCCCTTTTCTGTCCTTTTCTCCTCTCACTCCTCTCTCCCCTTCCTCCCGTCTCTTCTGATTGTTATTTTTCATCCATCCTCTTCCCTGTACCTGTCTTTTCTCTCCTCTCTTCCCATTCTCTCTCGCTCTTCTCTGCTTCTTTTCTCCCTTCCCTCGCCAGTACTCTCGCCCCCTCCAGAGAGATGGAAGAGGAAGAGGAGGAGGTGGAGACCAGGAGGACGGAGGGGAGGAGAGGGAAGTTTTATTGACAATCAAGAAGTAACTGAAGGGCGGAGAGAGAGAGAGAGAGATAGATAGAGAGAGAGAGAGAGAGAGAGAGAGGAGAGGAAAAGGCGAGGGGCTGGGAAAGGACAGAATATTTTGCTAATGAGCTCGCAGAGTGAGCTCGAGGAAGCCTGAGGCGATTCTTGGGCGAGCACGGCAAAGCTGTCGCCTACCACAAAATCGTATCGAATCTTCAGAAGCAAGCAACAACTCTGAATGAACGTTCATTCAGAGTTGGTGCGTGTTGCTGAAGTTTCGCCGCTCCTTGCCTTTGACGCGGGCCGTAAGGACTATGCGCTGACGCTACTCAAGCACACCTCTAATTGGTTGTACAGCAGGGACGACAGTGGGGCTACTACGCGCCGATGCTCACGTCCAATGTGCCGTGCCCCACACCCTCCAGCGCGCCAGCGGGACTCTGACCCAGCGTTTTGAAGCCACGGGCACGGGGGCAAAAATCGTGGCGGCTAGGATCTTGGAGTTCTCTCAGTTTCTTAGGGACCGTGAAGCATTTCCACGCGTTTCGACAATCAGGGAGACGCATGAGATCCATGCGATCCCCGACGCCGCCGTTGCCTGCTTTACATGCACAGCGGTGCGAATCCGCACCACACGGCGCTGAGCCACGCCACATCGACAGTGTGTCGTGCACCGGTTGGTGCCGCGCACACGGCACGCCAACACATGCCGGATGTGTGTCTGTGCGCGGCGGCAGTAGAGAAGGACATCGCGCGTGATCCCCGCCAGCCACCACGTGTCCTGGACTTTGATAAAAGCGGCATCATACCAGCACAGCACCACGAGGGCGAGGGAGTTACACCGCCATGAGCAAGGTACAATGTCGGATTGAACGCTAAGGGGAGTTTGGAGCCTTTGGGAAAGCCAACCTCTGTGCCGTCTACGTAGACGAGAGTCGGGATCACGGCACAGCCGCACAGCACTAACAAAACCAGGCCTCACAGCGCTTTGCGTGGTGCCCCGTGGGCCACGGCGCGGCGCCTCGTTGCCCTGCCGGCCTGCTGAGCGTTTATTGGGGTCAAGTTACAGGCTCCGCCTCGGCTCTGCCCCGATGGGCGGCGTCAGGCTCGGTCCACCACCTTGGCAAGCTTGACTGCCTCGTAGTTGAGCTCCGTCCACTTTTCGTACTCGCCAATGCCGAGCGAGTTGCGGCCGGCGTGATATATGGCCTCGTAACAAATGAGGCGCCGCATGAAGCCGGTGTTGGGCCAGCAGATGGGGCGCCGCTCGCGCAGGAGGGTAAACGCCTCGCGCAGCGAAAAGCGCTCCTCGCGCACGAGAAACGCGATGGTGATGGCGCTCGATCGCGAGACCCCCGCAGCGCAGTGCACCAGACACTTGCCCGCCCCGCCATTGCTGGTCAGTGCCAGGCGCATAAAGCCGCAGGCCGCGTCGAAGTGCGGCGAGGGGTCGACGTCCTCCTCGTCCTCAAAGACAAGGTTCAGATAGGTGATGTCGCCGGGAAACGGATTCCCGTCCGCCTCCAGCGTGGAGACAACGTGCGTGATACCCAGAGTTTGCAGACTCTCCCACTTTGCCGCGCCCTTCCAGTTGCTCTGAAACACGCCCGGCACAATTTCACACACCTCTTCCCGAGCAACTTCGTCTGCGAAGTTGGTCAGCGGGCACATGGGAAGATCACGCAGTCTGAACTTGCCGCCGCACGTCTGGTATCTCAGGAGCTAGCGGTACGTGTGCGCGTGCATGCGCGCAGGGTGTGGGGCCCGTCAGAACGCATGATAAAGAGGGCGACACGGACGCAAGCGCGCGCCAGCGCACAGTATACGAGATTGCACACCTCTGCCGTGATGAGCTTTAGTGCCTCGTGCGACCGGAGCCATACTTGCCTGTTAAGTCTCAAGAGCGCGCACACTGCATGCGCAATCGGCTTCAGGCGGCGCGTCCCCGACGTGCGTTGCAGAATGCCGCCGAGCTTCTGGCCGGGCGACTCGGCAGGTACCGCTCTTCTGGCATCGTTGCTCTCCTTGCTGCCGTGTCCAGGGGCCTGACCCAGTGCCTTACCGCCGGGCTTGTTGCGAGGCGTCTCGCCTGCGAGTCGCCCAGAGGTAGACGCGCCGCTCTTGGACGTCGGCGAAGCCGACGTGGCATTTAACTGCGCGTCCACCTGCACCGGCGGCAGCGCACACCGCGCGGCGGGCGCCGACGGTGCAGGTGGGTTTTGGCCCTTTGGTGGTGTTCTGGGCGCAGTAGTGCCACCCCCTACCTTGTCCGCAATCGAATCTGCCTCTGATCTGTCGTGCTTCAGTGCCAACTCTGATCTGCTGTGCTTTGCTGGAGAAATCTTGCAACCCCCCCCCATTAACACCTCTGATCGGGAGCGATTTTGGTACTGCAGCGCCCCCCCTTCGTCCGCAATCGACTCTGGACACCCCCCCCCTTCGTCTGCAATGGACTCGATCTTGAGGTGCTCGCAAACTTTTCGAATAGCGAGCTCAAACTCGACCCAGTACATCTCGGTGGGGTCGCCGCTCGGGCGAGGGTCGTCCGGTCGCCGCACTGATTGCTTTTGCGCCTGCTGGAAGATCTGCAGCACTGTTGACCGGTCGACCTTCAGCCTCCGCTCCTTGAGCATCTCGGAGAAAGCGCGCAGGTCCACGCAATAAGCCCTCCTGCAGCTCTGCGCGCTGCCCAAGTGGCCTTCGCCGAGGAAGCTCCACTTCTTGAAGAGCTCCCCCGCGGCGCCGCTGGGCTTGGGCACCTCGGACGAGTCGCCAGGCGTTGATTGAGCCTTCACTCTCCACCAGGCCTTCTCGCCACCACTGCCCACCACCGGGCCCTGCATAACGAACCTTCGCTCTCCACACGGGCCCGTGTGCCACGAAAAAGTTCTCGTTCGTGACAAGAGTGAAGGCCCGTCCTTGAAATGCTGGCGATGCCGCTGCTCGACGCAGGTGAAGAACCGTGACTTGAGGCTGGGGGGAAAGAGAAAGACGATTCAGTCTGGTATCAGCGCGCAAACTGCGCGCCCCTCCTCACTCTTTCGCTCTCCCGCAGGTCTTTCGACGATCGTGGCCGCGGCCCCCGACCTGGGGCACACCGTGAGTGCGCCTGCGTACAGTTGCTCTGCCTGCTCCCGCCGCGCCCGTATCGCCCGTGCGTGCTGACTGCCTCCTGTCCGCGCCATCCCGGCCTGCAGACTCTGGCGTATCCTGGTGTCTACGACAATGTGCTGGCACAGCCGGGGTCCCCCGTGTACGACTCTTCGCCGCATGTCTGGACATACGCACAGCCGTGCGATATCACGCCCGACGCGCCCTACTCGAGCTACGCTGACGCCGGCGGCGGCACCTCCAAGCTCAGCTTCATCGGCAGCGTGGGCGTCGGCGGCGGGCAGGGCAACTCTGACTGCATCTACGGCTCCTGCGACGACCACGACACCTACGGTAACCTGAACCCCGAGCCCTAAGCCCTAAATCCCAAACCCTCTGTGGCTCTCAACCCTCGCAGTCCTTTTCTGTACAAACGCACAACTAATCACGCCACTCCCCACCTGCTAGGGTTTGGGGTTTGGGGTTTAGGGTTGCACCTCATGTGGGTGCCAGCGAGTTCACATCCATAGTCAATGAGCACCTTTCGGTCCGCCATCCCCCGCGTGCAGGTATCGCTGGTTCTCAGTGGCAGGGCCCCGGGAACGGCGAGGCGCCAGGCGACCTTTGGAATCCCGCGGTGGCGTCGCACACGGGCATGGCGCCTACGCAGCAGCTGGCGATACCCTTGACGGCGGCCCAGGTGGATGTACGAACGCACCCAGCAAACAATGAGGAGAAGGAAGGAGCGGGTGCGGGGTCACAGTGCCGTGGAGCGACGGCAAAGTCTTCGCCCGCGCACATGATGATGATGGGCCACGCTTTGATCTTCGGCGCGCTGTCGGCGACCAAGGAAGTTGCAGATCAGGCTGTCAAGGGCGACTTTTCCGTCTCCTGGGAACGTCGCTTCCGGGCAACGTGAGCACACACCCCGTGCCGCTGTTAATGTGCACAGGCATCCAGTCAACCCTGAGGCGGGGTGATTTCGCACGTCACGCATACACCGAAAACATCTCAAGCTGGCTTGCGGTGCAAGCCGCCAAGGACGCCTAGCCTTGTTTTGTTGGTGCACAACCTGTTGGTGCACAACCTGACTAGTTTTGCGCGATGCGTGCAGTGCAGACTGAGCATTGATTCCATTCTGCAGGTCGATGGAAGCGTGCGAGGCAGTCACGTCCGTGGGCGGGTACGTGCTCAAGACGCACATCCTCAAGGACTGAGTAATTCCTTCGTTTATTCCAGTCCTGAAAGTGGGTAGCCGGGCCCACAAACGGGCAAAAAACGCCTGCCATTGCTACCGCCGGTCGGCGAATTGGGGCGGCACCTAGTCCAGAGGAGCGCGCGCGTGGGAGAGAGGGCGAGGGCTGCGCGGCGCAAGCAAGCGAGGCGGACTTAGCGGAATCAGCGGTAAGCGAGGCGGACTTAACGGAAACAGCGGTCAACTGAGCTAAATGCTTCAGAGTTCAAGCGTCAGGGGGTGCAAATCCAACTGCACATAATGCGGCGCGGCGCATGCAATGCCGCACGTCCGTCAGAGAATTCTTTCTTTAGCCTCTGCGGCGAGCCGCATCCGTCTGCGGATTCTTACATGCGCCGCGTCCGTAAAGGACTCACGTCGTATGTACTGCGCCGCGTCCGTGGTTCTTTGTTTTATAGAAATGCATTACACAATGTCAATGCGGCGCGTCCGTGAGTGAGTGAGAGAGAGAGAGAGACAAAAGTTTTATTGACAAGTGTGAGATGACTCTTTGTCTCTACCTTCCCAGTGGCTCATGCTCAATATCGCTGGCGTGTAGTGACAGGATATCGGACGTGTCCTTGAAATCCAGTGTGTTTGTAAATAGGGGTTTCTGGCACAATCGCTCGTTTCCCTTCCAAATCTCAAAAAATCTCAAAAAAATCTCTTACGAACCTCACCGTGGCCGCCGTAATTTCTCACAGTCTCAAACCAGTAAAAATCTCTTACGCAAATGGTCGCGTTTCTGTAAGAATATTTTATAAAAATAATTTAATTCGTTTCTATCTACTCACTTCCTCCTTTCAGTCGTCGCAGGGGGGCGAGTTGGTGCAAACCCTCAAACTTGCTCGCTCCCGGCCCGCCCGCGTACCAGGGGGTCAGGGGATCGGTTTGGGATCCCGAGCCCTCGAGAGAGCTGGTCGGTGATTGGGGCGGACCGGCGACGGTCTGGGCCCTCTTGTGTGTTGCCGAAAGGCGTGCCACCAGGCCAAACGGAGAGTGGGGGTATACAACTCGCCGCCATATGCTGTGGGCCACGAGTGCCCAGAGGCGGTGTCACCCGAAAGAGGCGTTGTACTTACCGACCTTCAGTCATCTATTTGATTGTCAATAATCTTCTCTCTCTCCCCCTCTCTTTTTCTCTCTCTCTTGCTCTCTTGCTCTCTCGCTCTTTCTCGCTCTCTCGCTCTCTCTCGCTCTCTCGCTCTCTCTCGCTCTCTCGCTCTCTCTCGCTCTCTCGCTCTCTCGCTCTCTCTCGCTCTCTCGCTCTCTCTCGCTCTCTCGCTGTCGCTCCCTCTCGCTCTGCCTCTTCTCGCTCTCTCGCTCTCTCTAGTACTCGCCGCCAATGCTGGGCCACGAGTGCCCAACGGTGGTGTCACCCTGAAGAGGCGTTGTACTTACCGACCTTCAGTGTCATCTATTTGATTGTCAATAAACTTCTTTCTCTCTCTCTTTCTCTCTCTCTCTCTGCTCTCTCGCTCGCTCGCTCGCGCGCTCTCTCTCTTCTCTCTCTCTCTCTCCCTCCCTCCCTCTCTCTCTCCCTCCCTCCCCTCCCCATGCGCGCATCAACATCAGGCAAGCCGGTAGTCGACGACACCAACGAACGCCACGGCGTTGAGCGGGTGATAGACGCGCTCTAAAGCAGCCTGGGCAGAAATTCTTAAAAGTCAGTGTTCTAGTACATCTAGTATATAAGGTCTCTATAGAGAGTACCTTTGCGAGATTATTTTTCTCTGGTTATAAAAATAAACAAAAATATGTGCCTCGGGTAGGTCGCCGTCCTGGCATGGCAACAGGCCTGTACGGATGATGAGATGCTGTAGCAACACATTAGCAACACATTAGCAACACGATAGCAACACATCAGCCTATACGGATAATGAGATGTTCTTGCCATGCACGCACGCACGCACGCACGCACGCACGCACGCAGCACGCACGCACGCAGCACGCACGCACGCAGCACGCACGCACGCAGCACGCACGCACGCAGCACGCACGCACGCAGCACGCACGCACGCAGCACGCACGCACGCACGCAACACGAACGCACGCACGCATCCACGCACGCACGCACGCGCGCGCGCACACACACACACACGTTAGCGCGCACGCACAAGACACACACACACGAGTAGAGCGGGCGCGCGACGCATATGTTTCCAAGTCAGTGTCCTGCCACAATGCAATGTGAAATTGAGTAAAGATTGGCGCAGATACATAGGTTCACTACATTGCAGTATAAGGTATATAATATGTTATTATTATTATTTGATATTTATCACTATTATTATTGTCATATATTTTTTCACCTCGTCGCGCTCAGACTCCTCGCCAGCTTCCCACGAACTGTGGAAATATTTTTTTTATTGAAATATTTAATATTCAATACTCAGTTTTTTTCACCTCGTCGCGCTCGGACTCCTCGCCAGCTTCCCACGAACTTTGGTGCTTCTGCCGCACGACGATTCCACGATAGCTAAGCGGGGGGAAGAGGTGGATGGGAGGGAGAGACAGGTGCATGCGGGGGGGTACGGGTGCGGTTGGGGGTCAAAATTGCCAAGTGCTTTTTTGTTTTTAGCATCAAGCGTCTCTCTCCCCCTGCTTCCCTGGCCCTCTCCCACACCAATCTCCCCTTCCCTCTCTGGCGCATGCGATGCAAGTGCATGTTCAGCGCGCATATGCGGGTGTGTGTGCGCGCGAGCACGCTCAATTGCCTGGGCGCTTGAAGCCGCAGCCCTGCGGCTTACTGACAGCGCGCATGAACGCCCATGCGTGCAGTCGCACGGCCTAGCAAGCAAAAAAAAAAACCGCACACACCTCGTCGTCATAATCAGAAACGCCCGAGTTTCCCCCGCCTTGAGCGCAATGGGTGGCCCCGCCCCCCCCGCGCCCCCGTCTTCACCCTTCCCATTCATCGGCAGCCGGCCGTACGTTGGGGTAGTACTGCTGGTGAAGTTGGCTCGGGGAAGGCGTACGTTGGAAGCCCTCCCGACCTCCTCCCACGCCTCCTTGGCGCACTCATACCCCCGCGCTACGCCGGCGCGCGAGTACACGGTGATGTTGGCGCGGTCGCGTATGTCTTGCCTGACGCATTGTTAAAAGTCAGTGCCCCTGGTTTGTTTACTTTGTTGTAACGCCACTCTATAGAGAACTCTCGAGAAATGCATGCCAGTACTCGCCAGACTGGGAAAAAAGGCCTAGGAGCTCAACGTCATGACCAATCGCCTCCACCTCGAGATACAACCCATACCAGCACGTGCAGTAGGGCACGCGCGGGAGGAGGGAGTAGATCGGGTAGCGGAAGGGCGCCGTGACTAGCTGCAAGGCGCCCTCCGGCAGTTGGCGGCGGTTGGGCTTGATGGTTTCGACGGTGGGCGCGCGTGAGGGCTTTACGAACTTGGCAACGTAGTCGACGTAGGACATGTTGAGGGCTGCGGCCTTGACAATGTTTTCCTCTGCCCGCCGCACCACACCGCTGGGGTCAATGTCGCGGTTTGGGTCTTGCTTTACCCACGAGATGGGACCCTTGCCTATGTCGCCGACTACGCCGCCTTTTAGAATCACCAGCTCCTCGTTGGTGCGAAACTCGTCAATGACTGCCTGCAGGCCCTCCCTATCTTCCGCGTGGTGCGTTAGAAGCCCTCGCGAAATCCAGTTTTGAACCTCGTCCGCCGCGCTGATGAAGACGCCCTCCGACATCCGCCTGGACGGAGCCCTTGGCACGAATCCTCAAAAGTCAGTGCCCTAGTACATGCAATTCATAAATGCGCTATAGAGAGTGTTTGTTAGAATTAGTGCCAGCCGCTGAAGTCGCTCGGGTCGCTGCCCTCCGCCGCGGTGCTGCTGCTCTCCGCCGAAAAGACGCCTCCGAGGCTCCCGTCGTGATCGTCGTCGTCGCGGGCTTGTGCATTCTTCTTGGCGCGGTTCAGCATGCAGATCGACAGGGGGCGCAGGGCAGCGCGCCCCTGCGCCCCGGTGCCGCGGGGGCGTTGCGCTAGCCGCGCCCAGGGTGGAGCAAACGCTGTCCCAGCCTGGCTGCTGCACACGGCAAGCACACAGCAGAGCATGGCGTGCCGCCTGCGCCCGAGACTTTCCTTCATACGGTCTTCGCGTCGGTGGGCTCCTGGGCTCCGTCTTCCTTGTAGACCAAGGGTGAACATTTTTCAATTTTCGACACCACGGGACCCTGGATCGCACCTGCACGAGATGTGGGCGACCAAGCAGCCCACTCTCGTCAATAATTACTCGTGTCTCTTCGGGGGCAGCGGGAGGCTAAACGTGCACATAGCAGGGATCTGGCGGCCGTTTTTTTGTTTTTTTTGTTTGTTTTTAACATGCCAACTTCCATGCAGCTGGACGAAAGAGAGCGGCGCAGCCACCCCCACCCCACCCGGTGGGTGGTCGGCAGGCTCTACCTCTCCATCCTCCCCGCAGGGACCCGAGACACGCTCACGGAAACGCACACGCACGGATTCGGCCTCGTCGCCATCTGCGGAATCCAATTTGGGGGCCGTGGTCGATGCCCAGAGGGACATTCGCCGCGTCACCGCCGACAGCTACCAAGGGCACACCCCCAACACCTACAGGGCCTGGCTCCAAGGTATCGACCCACAGACCGCAGGCAAACCTGCCTATACGTCGTACATCGGTGCCAAGGTCGCCCAACACTTCGAAACAGGTTGGGGTGTGGGTGTCGTGTGCTGCATCGCAGCAGACCCGCGCCTAAAGTCGATGACCAGAACGCCCGCGCCAGACGCCCTTCGCCCCACCAAAAGTCAGCCTTTCTCCATCATCTGGGAAGACAACACTGACTCTGTGGTCGATCTGCGTACGCTGCTGCTGCGCGGAGTGCCCTCCATCCCCGGCGACCTGGTAGATCTCCTCACCCGCAACGGCACGTTCGCATTCCTTGAGGACCTCCACGAGACAGGTCGCCTGTGGGAGCTCCGGAACTTGCGCATCCCACGCCTGGTCCCCCATGGTGCTGCCAGCAGGGACTTCGGGGATAGCCTCAAAGCTATCCTCGCCCTCGCCGAGCGCTACCCC
>Ga0315899_10010008_pt1 | contig 10156 bp, 7 predicted proteins | sample LakEriMetagenome_2_FD_203518 | JGI IMG/M metagenome (GOLD analysis project Ga0315899, IMG submission 203518) | Freshwater fungal communities from buoy surface, Lake Erie, Ohio, United States - Buoy 4 MA112 | ecosystem: Environmental > Aquatic > Freshwater > Lake | place: USA: Lake Erie, Ohio...
CGGCGGAATCGGCCGCGTGGGCGGCCGGGCTGCTGAAGGGCAGCGGACTGGTCCTGCTGCACCAGGAGGGAATCTGGGAGGTCTTCGACCGGTGGCTGTCCGAATTGTCGGCCGAAACATTTGTCGAGACGCTGCCGCTGCTGCGGCGGGCGTTTGCCGACTTCACCGGGCCCGAACGCCGGCAGATGGGAGAGCGGGTGCGTCACCTGTCGACGGCCTCGGCCGGGGGCCCCTCGCGCTCGGCGACGGCCCCCGGGGTCGAACCGATCGATCTCGCACGGGCCCGGGTCGTCTTGCCGGTCCTGGCGCAGGTGCTGGGTGTGCCGGTGACGCCGGACCCGTCGTAACTCCCACAGCAACCCTTCCCGCGTCTCGATCACATCCGGTTTGGAACAGGCACATGGCGAATGACGAAGACGAACGGCTGCGGCGGTGGCGGCTGGTGCTGGGGAAGCAGGCCGAGGGAGACGGGGCCGGCACAGCGCTGTGCCCGGGGCTCGACGGCAGCGATGCGGCGATGGACCGCGTGCTGGAGGCGTTGTACGACTCGGATCGCTCGGCCGGGCTGGGAAGTTCGTCGCCGCACGTGAATCGCTGGCTGGGAGATATTCGGCAGTACTTTCCTAAGTCGGTCGTGCAGGTGCTGCAGAAGGACGCTCTCGACCGGCTCAAACTGCACCAGATGCTGCTCGAGCCCGAGACGCTGGAGACGGTTGAGGCCGACGTGCACCTGATTGGCACCCTGCTGGCGCTCAAGTCGGTCATTCCCAACAAGACGAAGGAGACCGCCCGCCAGGTGGTCCGCAAGGTGACCGGGGAACTCGAACGCCGGCTGCGCAATCCGCTGACCGAGGCGGTGCGGGGCGCGCTGCACAAAGCTTCCCGCACGTCTCGCCCCCGGGCCAGCGAGATCGACTGGCACCGCACCATCCGCAAGAACCTGCACAATTACATTCCCGAGCAGCGAACCATTGTCGCCGAGAAGCTGGTCGGTTACGGCCGGCGTCGGTCCTCACTGCGCGACATCGTGCTGTGTATCGATCAGAGTGGTTCGATGGCCACCTCGGTGGTCTATGCCAGCATCATGGGGGCGGTGCTGGCCTCGCTGCGGGCGGTCTCGACCCGGCTGGTGGTCTTCGACACCGAGGTGGTTGACCTGAGCGATCAGCTCGACGACCCGGTCGACGTGCTGTTCGGCACGCAACTGGGGGGCGGAACCGACATCAACCGGGCGGTGCGGTACTGCCGACAGCACATCACCCGTCCCGCGCAGACCATCTTCATCCTGATCTCAGACCTGTATGAAGGGGGGGTGGCGGCCGAGTTGCTGCGTCAGACCGCCGAACTGACAGCCAGCGGCGTGACGCTGGTCTGCCTGCTGGCGCTCAACGACGAGGGGGCTCCCTGCTTTGACGAGGCGCTGGCCGCCCAGATGACCACCCTCGGCGCCCCCGCCTTCGCCTGCACACCCGACCTGTTCCCCGACCTGATGGCGACGACGATCCAAAAAGGAGACATCGCCGCCTGGGCCGCACGGAACAACACGGTGATCCGGGGACGGGGGTAGGAATCGAGATCGCGGGCACGCGGCCCAGACACCGGCCCATGAGTTCGAAGTCTTGCGACTCTGCGAATCGATGTCATGTGCTGGTCGTCGCTCGTTCGGCACCCCTTGTCGATCGAGAATGCGAACACGGGGCGAGGCGGTTCAAGTGACCCACCCTGTCGTCGCACAACTCTACGACCCCACGGTTTACGCCGGGACTCACACAACCGGATACAAAGGGATCCAAAGAGTGGCCCCGGCCTTCGTCCGCGGGTCCACACCCACGACGGCGCCAAACAACCCGGCCTCATTCAACCTCGAAAAACCTCGCATCCACCGTCTTCGATTGGCTGGAAGGGCGAGCAGAAGTCGAATTGCGGGCTTTCGACCCCCTCCCAATCCCACGCGACAAGACGCTCATCAGGAGGCTCAAACGGCGGGGTTGTTCGAACGCACAGTCACGCGGTTTTTCGCGCTGCAACGCAGTTGGCAGACCTGCGATGCTGGGCATGAATCACATAAGCAATGCAGATCCCCATACCGGCCAGGAAGAATGTCGACGGTTCCGGAACACTCGTAACTTCCATGTTATTGTACCCTGGACTTCCTCCTCCAAAGCCCGGATCGCTATCGATCTGAGGATAGTTCACTGAGGGTGGGGGATTCGGGCGGCGCGGAGGGGGTGGCGGATTTGGTGGATTGCGAGGACGCCGGATCGTTCCCTTGTTGATGACTTCGGATTCTTCCCACAGGCCAAACAATAGACGGCCAGTTGCGGACGACTCATAGACTCCCGTCAATTGATTGTATTGCAGTGCCAACTCGGCTTCGGCGAGGTTGCCAAGCAGTGGCACGGCAATCGCTCCAGCAGTGCCCGACACGGTCAAGGTGTGATTTCCGAAGTCTTTGACGCCAGCGAGTGTTAATGACGTGATGCCATACTCGACAGAGATCGATCCACCGACGGACATGTTTTGCAAATCAATGTCGAATGAGAACTCGGGATCTGTGTACTCCCCAGATCCTGAACCAGAGCCAGTCATTCCATCGAAATACCAATCGCTGACATAACTGATGTCGACTTGGCTTGTAGGTCCTCCAATGAGCGTCAATGAGCCGGTGTAGTAGATGTCGACCTCGCGGCCACCATAATTTCCAAATAGCCGTCCTTCCCAACCCGCTTCATCAATCCTTGACACATAGTTCAAATGACTGCTGAAGTCATTGCCGTGATGCAAAGCAATCATCGTCGTGTCAAGATCGACGAGCGTCGACTCGAGGGTCAACGCGATTTCGCGCAGGTCGAGCAATCCAGCAGATGCCGGACTCAGATTGGCAACGGCCAGAATGACCCACGCAGCCATAACAGACCACCAAGCTTTTATTCGTCGCATCATTGTTGCTCCGTTGTAGAGAATCGTAGAACACAGACCAGGCCGTCCGCACTCAACAGTTTTTACTCCCGTCACTTTTGTCTGTCAATCACCGTGCGGACTAAATGCCGGAAGAATCGATGCAGTGCGTGTCCTACGCGGCCTGGGACTGATTTGCTCACCGATAGCGTTGGCTTCTAAGGATTTCCTTGATTTATAAAAACCACAGGGGGCCACTCTGTGTTGGATACTGTGCTTGAACAGCCCCGCCACTGAATCACAAAGCATCAAACCATTTGGTCCACTCAAGATCCCAAGAATCCATGCGCATACAGTACTCAAGTGAATAGATATCAACTGGTTTACCCACACGAGAAACCCTCACACCTTTCCGCCCCCGTGTCTGGCGTTTCCCATGTCCCGTCTGCCGCGCAAGTTCCTGTTTGATCCTCACGAAGTGGCGCGCTACCTCGGCATCAATCGCTGTGTCCACCGGTCGATGCTCTGTGGTTGGGCCCCTCTCACCCAGCGGTCGTACGGGCATCACGAGGTCTGGTTGCAGCACCGCGCGGTGTTTCTGGCTGCGGTCATGGCGATCGATGTCCAGGGATTCAGTCTGATGGACAACCATCTGCACGCCATGCTGCGGAATTGACCCGACCGCGCCGCCCAGTGGTCCCCCGAGCAGATCGCCCGACGCTGGCTGCAGTGGTGCCCGCTGACAGTGTCCGCCCCCATCCCCGGCACCCGCAAGGTGGCGGAGACTCCCTCGCAGGCCGATCTCGACGCCCTCAGCAACAATCCGGTGCGCGTTGAACAGTGGCTTCTGCGGCTGTTGCACGAGTGGGCCGTGGCGGCATGCCTCGTCGATGTCGATCTGAATCCCATCCGGGCCGGTCTGGCGAACGAAGTGCGGCACAGCGAACACACCGCCGTGTTTGCACGCCTCTCGGCGACGATGACGTGGTTCATCAAACCCCTTCCGCCCGATCTGCAGCAGGACTATGGACGGGAAGCCGAGGGAGTAACAGGGGCGCCTGCGACCAGGGGAGTGGGATTCCCCGGGTATCGATGGGTGTTATTGGGCCACGTCCGAAGTCTGCGGGACCGACAATGCGAACTCAAGCCTTTGCGCCGATCAACCAGGCCCAGTCTGTACTGAAAAAACAATCGGCAAAGACCGTTACGGCGTGGCCCTGTGCGGGTTAGGCGGGCCCCATGCAAACCAACAACTGTTGGTCCCAGAGACACCTGAACAAGAGCTGGCCCCAAACAGCCGGAAGCAGCCCCAGGTAGCCGACCGCAAGACAGACGCGCAGTGCCGTCTTCCCTTCTTGTCACCCTCAGCATTGTTTGAAGAAACCGATACACTGGCGTCAACTCGCTGACGAGTAACCCAACATCTGGAGAGACAACGATGCCCGACGAACACGACAACGGCCCGTGGGTGGTGCGGACCGACTTTTCGAATGAGACTGCCTGGCGCGATCTGAAGCAGGCGATCTCGGCACCGCACCGCGAGCCGGGCACAGACCTGGAGTTCCTGGCACACGTGCAGTTCGTCGAGCAGCAGCGATACGGCGGGCTGAACGTGGAGGCGCTCGTGCGGGAACTTCCCGCCGACTATCCGTTTGAGTTTCTGTTTGTGGCGGATGCCGAGACCTTTCGATCCCCGGAACGCCCGATCGTGGTCGTAGGTTTCGCGTCGGCTGGGGAGACAGACGACGGCGTTCAGCGAGTGCGGGGGGAGTTGCAGACATTTCGGGCGATCCCGGCGACGATTCAATCGATCGAGAACAACCTGTCGATCGCCAACATGGACTACGCCGACTTCGCAAATTCGGTCCAGGCCGACGGCGTCTTTCGCGGCTTTCCTGGCTGAATAAAAGGTGTATCAGTCAGACGACACCGACGACAGAGCGCCTGTGCGGTGCAAGGCAATCTCTTGGATCTGATTCGAAGTTATTCGAGTACTTGGGGTTATGAAGGCAACAGGATGCGCAGCCAACCAGGAGAGACCGTTAACGTCTCATTTTACTTTCGCCACTCATACAAGATCGACGCTACATACGACGCAACAACGCCAAAAATCACAAAATTGATAGTCAATCGTATAGCTGCCATCATCATTTTCTGCTTGTCTATAAGCTTCTTCCCAAGCCCAATTCCGATGGCGGTCGTGGGAGCACTAGAAAAAAGTAGTCCAAACAACCCGAGGACAGTAGCACCGAGAATTACAGATGTACCTGACGGCCCGGCGGGAGTTCGTGAGTAATAACCTGAAAGCAAAGAGAGAGTAATCTCGTTTGCCCGACCGACCTCCTCAGGGGAAAGTCCATCATTTAAGAGCTCAAACGCCTCTTTACGTAGCGCGTACGATCCATCAGTGCCGAGATTCAAGGCATTTGCGAGACTGAAAGCGATGACGGCGAAAATGGGTAGAAAGAACCAATGAAATCCGACCCATGAACTCCAGTACCTTTGCCATAATGGAAGCTCGCAGCTCTCGGCCCATTGCGTGATACGGGTCATGAATTCCGAGAGCCGGTCGGAATCATGGGGAGAAACACTCAATCTCAGACTGGTACCCAGAAATGTCGATTCTTCAATTTCCAACTTCATACGTGCGGCCGACAAGACCACTGTAAAGCCTTTCGGCATTTCTCGTGCTGCCACTGGAGCTACAAGTGCGTTCTGGAATCGCTCGACTTCCAGCTTCGTATCTGAGGTAAATGTAATGCGAATTATTCTTTCATGTCCGGTATATTCGAGTCTTTTTTTTTCCCTGGTGCGAAGCCGTTTTCTGTAGCTTTGTCGTTGATCGTCCGTCAAATCCGCCAGTTTCCCGCTGTCACAATCGGTCTTGAATTCCTTATTCGTGTTTTCTCGGACCAATCGAGTGTGTTCCCGCTCCATCCAAGACCATGCGTCATCGAGAATCTCGTCGAGAGCCTTGAGTGACTCCGGTGTAAAGTGCCACATGCCATGAATTACCGAATTTCCCTTGTATGCCTTCGCTGACATGTCTTCCTCTGGCAGGACTCTCTAAGTGTTCGATCGGTTGTCCGAGTTTTAACTTGATCGAATTCGTGCGGTCTGTCAATCACCATCGCAATCGAACCCGCCTCCACGTAATCGCAGTTTGCGGCTCACCATTTTGCTGGGTTTAGAGGTGATTGTTTCGCGAATTGCGATCGCCTAGGTTCGACTCCACGGCATTCCACTCCCCACATTCGAGTGAATTCTGACGATATCAAAACGCACACCCACGCCCGTCGAAGATTCCTGCGATTCCAGCGAGCAATTCGAACGTCGGGCGATTGTTGTGTATGGATGCAGATATGGTCTCCCTACTGGAGTGGAATGTCAGTGGCCGAAGCGGTGGCAGCGAACCACAGAAGGAAGCGAGCGAGCAGCTTCCGTTTCATCGAAAAGTCCTTCGGGGACGGGCGAATCGGGTGGCGTATCCCGGTGGGGGCGGACGGCGTCGGGCGGGGGCGCGGTGCCCCCGGCACGACAGCCCGCCTGAAGAGGCATTGTTTCGCTTCGCGGGGGTTGTCGCAAGGCAGGCATGGCGCGGGACGGGAGGCGTCCCTCAGCGCACCGGCGAAACCGCTTGCAGGGCCGACCCGCCCACCGACCGCGGCCAGCCACAATCCGCCATCGGTCGTCCCGTGAGTCAATCGACGGTCGCGGTGGTCGGTCACCGGGACGGTCGGTTCATGGAACCTGGGGGGGTTGCGATGGACTCGCTGTTGTCGCGTCCCACACCTTGAGTGTTTTGTCGCCGCTGCCACTGACAAGCCGCGTTCCGTCCGGGATGTAGGCCACGCTGTTGATTCCAAATATATGTCCCTTCAGTGTCCGCAATTCCTGTCCTGTTGCCGCGTCCCAGACCTTTAGTGAGTTGTCCCAACTTGCACTGACAATCCGCGTTCCGTCCAGACTGTATGTCACGCTTGTGACCCGCAGGGTATGCCCAATCAGCGCCAGGGTTGACTTTCCCGTGGCCGCGTCCCACACCTTCAGCGTGTTGTCGTCACTGCCACTGACAATCCACTTGCCGTCCGGGCTGTAGGCCACGCTGTTGACCCGACCCGTGTGCCCCGTCAGCGTGAGCGTTGCCTGCCTCGTCGCCGCGTCCCAGACCTTCAACGTATTGTCATTACTGCCACTGACAATCCGCTTGCCGTCCGGGCTGTAGGCCACGCTGAAGACCGAACTCGTATGCCCCGTCAGAGTGAGTGTCTCCTGCCCCGTGGCCGCGTCCCACACCTTCAGCGTGTTGTCGTCACTGCCACTGACAATCCAAGTTCCGTCCGGGCTGTAGGCCACGCTCGTGACCCACCCCGTGTGCCCCGTCAGCGTCAGCAATTCCTGTCCTGCCGCCGCGTCCCACACCTTCAGTGTCGTGTCATCACTACCACTGATAATCCGCTTGCCGTCCGGGCTGTAGGCCACGCTGGCAACGGGCTCAGTATGACCTCTCAGCGTCCGCGAGCCCGGCTTTATTGAAGCGTCCCACACCTTCAGTGTCTTGTCGTCACTCCCACTGACAATCTGCTTCGCATCTGGGCTAAACGCCACACTCGAGACCCAACCCGCATGACCCGTCAGCGTCAGCAATTCCTGTCCTGTTGTCGCGTCCCAGACCTTCAGTGAGTTGTCCCAACTTGCACTGACAATCCGCTTGCCGTCCGGGCTGTAGGCCACGCAAAGGACCGGCTTAGTATGCCCCATCAGCGTGCGCGTTTCCTGTCCCGTCGCCGCGTCCCACACCTTCAGCGTATTGTCTTCACTGCCACTGATAATCCGCTTGCCGTCCGGGCTGTAGGCCACGCTAAGGACCGATTTCGTATGGCCCGACAGCGTGAGAGTTTCCTGCCCTGTTGCCGCGTCCCACACCTTGAGTGTTTTGTCGCCACTGCCACTGACAAGCCAATTCCCGTCCGGGCTAAACGCCACACTCCAGACCAAACCCGCATGACCCCTCATTGTGAGGGTGTCCTGCCCCGTGGCCGCGTCCCAAACCTTCAGTGAGTTGTCCCAACTTGCACTGACAATCCGCCTGCCGTCCGGGCTGTAGGCCACGCTAAGGACCGGCGCAGTATGCCCCGTCAGCGTGAGCGTGTCCTGCCCCGTCGCCGCGTCCCATACCTTCAGCGTTTTGTCGTCACTTGCACTGACAATCCGCTTGCCGTCCGGGCTGTAGGCCACGCTAAAGACCGGCGCAGTATGCCCCGTCAGCGTGAGCGTTGCCTGCCTCGTCGCCGCGTCCCAGACCTTCAACGTATTGTCATTACTGCCACTGACAATCCGCTTGCCGTCCGGGCTGTATGTCACGCTTTTGACCTTTTGTTGATGGCCGCTAAGCGTCGGCGTTTGCTGAATCGTCGCCGCGTCCCACAACTTCAGCGTGTTGTCCACACTGCCACTGACAATCCGCTTGCCGTCCGGGCTGAACGCCACGCTGGTGACCGGCTCGGTATGCCCTGTCAGCGTCAGCACTGACTGCCCATTCGCTGCGTCCCAAACCTTGAGTGTGTTGTCTTCACTCGCACTGACAATTTGTGTCCCGTCCGGACTGTATGCCACACTCCAGACGCAACCCGCATGACCTGTCAGCGTGAGCGTGTCCTGCCCCGTCGCAGCGTCCCACAACTTCAGAGTGTTGTCCCAACTGCCACTGACAATCCGGGCCCCGTCGGGGCTGAAAGCCACGCTGCCGACATCTCTCGTATGCCCCACTAGCCAGTGCTTTTCCCGCCCTGTCGCTGCGTCCCAAACCTTGAGTGAGTTGTCTTCACTCGCACTGACAATTTGTGTCCCGTCCGGACTGTATGCCACACAGGTGACCCGATCATCATGCCCCTTCAGCGTCAGCAATTCCTGTCCCGTCGCCGCATCCCACACCTTCAGTGTCTTGTCATCACTGCCGCTGACAATCCGCGTTCCGTCGGAGCTGTAGGCCACGCTGGTGAAAGGATCTGTATGCCCCGTCCGCGTGAGTGTCTCCTTCCCCGTCGCCGCGTCCCACACCTTCAGTGTCTGGTCATTACTCGTGCTGACAATCCGCTTCCCGTCCGGGCTGTAGGCCACACTGAAGACCGCAGCCGCATGTCCCGTCAGCGTCAGCGTGTGCTCGCCCGTCGCCGCGTCCCATACCTTGAGTGTCTTGTCGTCACTACCACTGACAATCCACTTGCCGTCCGGGCTGTACGCCACGCTGCTTACACGTCCCCAATGCCCACGAAACGTCGTTTTTTCCTGACTGAATCGATTGTACAGATGGTCGTACTCCCAACCCCGCAGATTCGACTGGGCCGAGTCGAGATAGTTCCACGCCAAATTAGCCTTGCCATCACTCCAAGCGCGTTGTGCGTACGCGAGGGCGTTCGCGTAGTGCAAGACTTCGGCACGACGCTTCTGCTGCTGCGCTAAGTCGCGGTCTTGTTCGGCGGCTTCCTTGGCTTTCGTCGCCAACTCTTCGGCTGTCTTTGCCCGGGTGGCTGCCTCTTTCGCGAGGCTTTCGTTTTCTTGCGACTTCTTCGCACTTTTCTGGGCGGCCTCCTTGGCAGTGTTCGCTGCCGTTTCCGCCGCGCGTGCCTTCCAAAACCACCATCCAGCCCCCACCGCACACAACGAAGCCACTGCCGCAAGTGTGAGGCTTGCCAGGGTAAACCGTCGCATCTTGGCGGCCGTCGACCGTTCCTTCTCCAGTTCTTGTTGGTTCCGCCGCTCGGTCGCCTGCCGTTCCGCCGCCGCCTCTGCCCGGCTCCGTTCCAGAAAGTTGCCGGTGCGGTCGAACGAATCGGCCACGACCGCGTTCCCCCACGCTGCGGTGGGGGCGAAATCGTGCCACCACTGATCGAGAAACCCCAATTCGGGATCTTTCAACAGACCCGCGGTCGCCTCTCCCTCGGCCGCCTCGGCCAGACGGCGGTACCGTCGCCGGGCAAGCTCCTCGGCTTGCAACCAGCCGTCGGCCCCGCGCTCCTGTCCCGCGCGCGCTGGCTTGCCCGCCAGCCGCTCCCATTGCCGCAACAGCGCCTCGTGCGTCACATCCAGCACGTCCGTCGCCTCGAGCGCATCTCCCGGTGTTTTGGACGGGCACCGCAGAAAGGTGCGTGTTTCGCGACGAAACCCATCGGCGACCCGAATCAATTCTTCGGGCGAACAGTCGGCCCACTGGGCCAACTCCGTGACCGTACGGGGCCGCCGAACCAACTGCCCTTGA
>Ga0315899_10010009_pt1 | contig 10156 bp, 8 predicted proteins | sample LakEriMetagenome_2_FD_203518 | JGI IMG/M metagenome (GOLD analysis project Ga0315899, IMG submission 203518) | Freshwater fungal communities from buoy surface, Lake Erie, Ohio, United States - Buoy 4 MA112 | ecosystem: Environmental > Aquatic > Freshwater > Lake | place: USA: Lake Erie, Ohio...
TACTGGTGCTGCATCCGCTATCGAAGGACGAATTACTTACGCTGATCAGTTGGCGACATTTTCTTCTTGCGGATTAATTATTGAAGCTATCGTAGAAAACATCGACGTCAAGCGCAAAGTGTTTGCTGAAGTGGAACAAATTGTAAGCGCGGATACGATTTTGGCTTCCAACACATCGTCATTGTCCATTACTTCTATTGCTGCGGCATGTAATAAACCGGAACGTTTTTTAGGAATTCATTTTTTCAATCCGGCTCCGTTGATGCCTTTGGTCGAGGTAATTCCGGGTGTTGCTACGGATGCTGCGGTGTTCGCAGATGCTCGCGCTTTAATTGATTCCTGGGGCAAGAGCACAGTTGCGTGTAAGGATACACCGGGCTTTATCGTGAATCGTGTGGCTCGTTCGTATTACGGCGAATCCATTCGCATGTACGAAGAAGGCATTGCGGATTTTGCCACAATCGACTGGGCGATGAAAACGCTTGGCGGATTTAAAATGGGGCCGTTCGAGTTGATGGACTTTATCGGCAATGACGTGAATTATAAAGTAACGGAAACGGTGTGGGAACAGTTTTTCTACGAACCACGATTCAAGCCTTCATTAACACAAAAACGTTTGTTTGAAGCAAACATGTTCGGCAGAAAAAGCGGTCGCGGTTACTATGACTATCGTGAAGGTGCTGTGTTGCCGCAACCAAAGCAGGATGAAGTTTTAGGCAAACGTATGTTGATGCGTGTGCTGGCTATGCTCATCAATGAAGCAGCGGATACGTTGTATTTGGGTGTTGCTTCGCGCGAAGATCTCGACACGGCAATGATCAAAGGAGTTAACTATCCGAAAGGTTTGTTGAAGTGGGCCGACGAAATCGGAATTCACACAATAGTGGAACAGTTGCAAACGTTATTCGAAGAGTACGGTGAAGATCGCTATCGTCCGTGTGTGCTATTGAAACGCATGGCTGCTGCAGGACAAACTTTTTATTAACGTTATCTCTTCGTTTTTTATGATGCGTGTTGTGTTGCTGTTGTTGCTGTTACATGCAACTACTTCCTCGTTTGCGCAAACCGCCTACATCGAGGGGCAGATGAATAGTAACTCGGTAACCGTTGCACGTTATTCAGTGCCACGCATCGAAGGAACGCACGCACTGATCTATATTCCCTGTACGTTTGCTCAAAGTCAACTGAATTTTTCGGAATGGCCGAAAAACATGAACGAGTATGTGGTGGAGCAAGTGACACTGGTATATACGAAGTACCGTCAATCAGATGATTTTAATCAGCAGCAACTCAATCGTACACGCACACAACAACTTCTGAATAAAGGTGGTACGGTGTTGAAATCGCCGATGATTGCCTGGGAACAGTGTATTCAAACCGGAGCCACATCTCCGGAAGAAGGCCGCGATTATTTTCACGGATTCGTTTTGTTAGTGCGAAAGCCCATTACTCCGGAGGATCGTAAGACGGAAATAACGTACATCGATTCGTTAACACGATTATTTCGTCCCGGTGGTAGCACTACTTTTTCCGGAAGTACAACAACATCGGGAAGTACAACAACAACATCGGGAGGAAGTTCTTCAGGATCTGACATACGCGTGATGGTAGGAGCAGACGGTTCACTTATACGTATCAGCAAGAATACGCCTGAAGATAGTTTGCGTTTTATTCTTCGACCTTCTTCTCCCGGTGCGACAATTATTACTGCTCGTTACGCGGATACTGCACGAATGTCTGTGGTTGTTACCGAGCGTTTTCAGAATCATACCCGTAAACGGTATTGGAAACTGGAAGAGCACAAAGGCGGTCCTTTTTTGCCCGTAGTTACGCATTACGATTCTGTTGTAATTACTACTACCAAACGCAATAATTTCAATAACTATATTGTTGTGGTTGATGTTACGGGAAGCATGTCCCCGTTTGCGAGTCAGGTGTTGTTGCGTATTCCCAATTTTATTAACGACAGCAATTGCAGAGGTTTTGTGTTTTTTAATGATGGTGATGAAAAGGGTGGAGGCAGAAAGGAAATCGGAAAAACGGGTGGTGTGTATTGGACAACAGCGCGCAGTTATGACAGCATCGCGCGGGTGATGCATACCTGCATGTATAACGGAACGGGCGGTGATAATCCGGAGAATGATCTGGAAGCGATCATTACAGGATTAAATAAAATTAACCCGAACTGTGAAGTAGTTTTAATTGCTGATAATCACTCTCCGCCGCGTGATTTGGCGTTATATAATAAAATCAAAAATCCTGTTCATGTGGTGTTGTGTACGGGAATTAAAACTACCAATCCCGACTATTTGTTCCTTGCACGCGTAACGAAAGGTTCTCTTCATAATCGTGATTATGATATTTACGATTTGCATTTGTTGAAGGAAGGTGAAACGATTGCCATCGGCCCTCAAAAGTTTATTGTAAAAGACAATCACTTTGTGTTGATGCAGTAGGTTTACTTGCCACTGCGGCGATTTGCACGTTCCTCTTCAAACGCTACTTCTTGTATTTTCTTTTCCCGTGCCCGGTAATTCTGTAGCGTCATGCCTTGCGGAATCAGCCATTCTCGTTTGTTTTCGGATGCTTGCATAATTTCCGTCGGTACGCGAAAGTAATCGAACCAATAACTTCCTGAGCGGTCGGCATAATGCATCACCGTACTCATGTGTTTTGTTTTTAACCAACGCAATGTTTTTTCAGGATCAAAGAGTACAGGCATAACCTCCGTTTTGTTTTGAATAACATCTGCAGCTTCTGTGGTAAGTATCGTGAAGTAGGATTTGTCTTTTAACGTGGTAACTACACCTCCCATCAGCATGGTGCGGTGTTGTATTACGCGCAGTAACCAAGGACTTTGAGGTGTTCCAACGAAAAAACAATTCACCGGTACAGCACAACGTTGTTGACGTATCAATATATTCCACGGACGATTTTTTAATACACGATGCATGGGATAAAAATGAGGTGCATGAAACGGCGGCAATCCCCACACTGCATTACTACAGTGAATTTTATCGTTTTGTAATGTGAATATCGGTAAGCGCATGCCGGGGCGTGCCTGATAACAGGTTGTATAATCTGCAGGAATGGACCACAGATCTTCCCAGAATTTCGGCGCTGTTGCTATGGTATATAACGGCAACAAGTTCATGATAATCCTAAAGGTGATTGCTGATAATAGCTGAGCGTGTTTCGTAAGCGTATAGATCCTGCTTCAATACTGCGTGTCGGCAACCGGTGCATTTCACGAACTTCAATACTCATAAAGCCGTAGTCGTTTACTGCAATACCTTTCACTACATAACATCCTGGCCCGCGAAAAGGAAACGCTTTAGCGGAAGGCGGGAAGTGAACCGAATCTACCCAGTTGCCGTCTTCATCGAACCAGGTGGCGAAATACATGCGCTCTCCACCGGAAGTGCTGGTGTGTTTGGTGTTGATGTGATACAACAACATGGTGACTTCACGGCGATGATTGGCTGCTAAATCTTTTGCCCGTAAAGGCAAGTCGGGAATTTCTTCGAGTAAATCAAACGGCGTACAACTTACCGTGAAGCCCAGTAATTCGAGCTCGTCGTAAGCATCTTCCAACTCGTGCGACCAAAATTGCGGTAACTGAAATTGTTGGGCTTCTACTTCAAATAAATTGGCTTCGGGTGTAGTGCGTTTATGCTCCGATAACATGAAGTGTGCATCCCAAAGCAGTGCTTTTTTCGATTGACCCGTAAACCGAAATGCACCAATGCGAATAAAAGGTCGTAGTTGTTCTACGGTAATGGATACGCGTTTCATGAAGTCGCGCAAATCTTTATAAGGACCGCCGCGCTCGCGCTCTTTTACAATCTGCAATACGGTTTGCCATTCTACGCTATCAATAAACCCGAGTCCGATAAAAATATTTTTACCGTCGGTTCGGCATAAACCTTCGCTGTTGTTAATGCAAGGCAATTGAATGATGCCGCCTTGTTTTTTCGCTTCATGCAAATACACTTCTTTGCGATAAAATCCTCCGCCGTTGTTCACTGTTGCTGTCATGTATTGCAGGGGATAATATGTTTTGAGATACAGCGCCTGATAACTTTCCACGGCGTAGCTGGCCGAATGTCCTTTCGCAAAAGCGTAGTTGGCAAAACTTTCAATTTGTCGCCAGATGCCGTTAATCGTCGATTCCGCGTAACCTTTCTCGCGGCAGTTGGAGAAGAATTTTTCTTTCACCAAATCAAATCGTGTGCGTTCGCGGTATTTCCACGACATGCCCCTGCGCAAAATATCTGCTTCCGAAAGTGTAAGTCCTGCAAAATAATGCGCCACCTTAATAACATCTTCCTGATACACCATCACGCCGTAAGTTTCTTCGAGTATCTGATACAATTCAGGAAGTTCTTTTCGCGCTTTTTCACGACGTGCTTCATCATGAAAGCGTAAAATATATTCGTGCATCATACCGCTTTCCGACACACCGGGACGTATAATGGAACTGGCTGCTACCAAACGCAGGTAATCGTCGGCGCGCAACTTGGTGAGTAACATACGCATGGCCGGCGACTCAATATAAAAGCAACCGATCGCTTCACCCGATTTTAATTGACGTTTAATTTCAGGATCGTCTTTGTATTGTTTGATGTCGTGCAAATCGAGATGAGTTCCGGTGGCAGCATACACCATATCAATGCTGTCTTTTATTTTTCCAAGACCGCGTTGTCCGAGTACGTCAAATTTATTCAGCCCCATATCTTCTGCTTCCAACATGCTGAAATGCACGGTAGGAAAGCCTTTCGGTGGAAGCATGGTAGCACTGTAACAGTTCATCGGAGCATCGGAAATAATTATGCCGCTGGAATGTACACTCAGATGACTCGGAAATCCTTTGATGTGTTCATAGTAACGCATCACCAAACGTCCCATCTCATCCACCTGATGCAACTCCCGCGCATCCTGCAATCGATTGATGTCGTCATTCGTTAATCCGAATACTTTTCCCAGTTCGCGAATAACTGCACGTCCCTGAAATGTATTGTAAGCTCCTACCAAAGCTGTCTTGTCCCAGCCGTGACGATCGAAAATATATTTCTTGACATCATTGCGTTCGTAGGAAGAAAAGTCAATATCAAAATCGGGTGGAGTAGTGCGGTAAGGATTGATGAAACGTTCGAAATACAAATCCAGTTCAATCGGATCTACATCTGTAATTCGTAACAGATACGCGACCATGCTATTGGCACCACTGCCGCGTCCTACGTAAAAATAATTTTTACTGCGGGCATAGTTTACCATGTCCCAGTTGATTAGGAAATACGTACAAAATCCTAAATCACGGATGAGGTATAATTCTTTTTGCACACGCTCCAATACATTCGGAGGTGTTATACCGTAACGGTATTTCATGCCGCGCACACATTCTTGTTGTATCAATTCAAAATCTTCGGCATGCGATCCGGTAAATGTTTTTTTGTTGCGTGTAATGCCTTGCTCAAAATGAATGTTACAATCATTCAGTATACGCCGACTGTTTTCGAGTAGTTCCGGAAAAGGCAAACACAATTCCTGCAATTGTTCGGGTGTGTACATCAATTCATCTTCCCGCGCTTGCTCGTTAACGTCCAGCTTGCTGAGTAAGGTGTTGTGATTAATCGCGCGCAACAAGCGGTGTGCGTTAAAATCTTTTTTGCACGAAAAAGTAACGGGCGCCAGCAACACCAATTTCGACAAGCGCTGCCGCCACGGAGAAAATTGTAATTGTACCAATTGATGCGGACGTATACCGACGAATTCGTTCTCGCGCAATAACTGTGGCGTATCTGCTGTCCAGGGATAAATAATGTAGGCCTGATTCATTTCCGGTGCACGATTCGAAAAAGGCATTCCTGCATGTGCGTGTACGGAAAGATGTTCGTTGAGTTCCCGAAATCCTTCCGGGTTACGGGCTAAACCAATGTAACAACAAGCAGCTCCGTTCCGAAAATCGATTCCTGCAACGGGCTCCAGTTGTTGCTCCCGCGCCATGCGAATAAAATCGATACACGCAGAAGTGGAATTAATATCCGTCAGCGCCACACGTTGATGTCCTTTTTGTCGTGCTTCATCCAGCAACTGTTGTACCGACAAGGTGCCGAACTTATAGCTGTAGTAGGTGTGACAGTTTAACAACATACGCTCGTAAATGAATGTGGAGATTAAAGACGACGATGTGCCGGAACCATATTCGGTTCACCGTTAAACGGATTCGAAAAATGACCGATGCCCGTTTTGTCCATGGCTACTGCACGTTGCACGGCATCTTGTCCGTACTTGTTGCGAATTTTATCCATAGCTTGATACAATCGTATCATTGCTTCGCTGTCATCGAACAAATCAATTTGATGACCGCCTTCCACCAAATGACTGAAACGTACACCTACCAAACGGCACAACACTCGACGGTCGTACAGTTTTTCGAAAAGATCAAGCGTTGTTTCAATCAGCAAATGGTCACAAGAAGTGTATGCCACGCGTTCCTGACGTGTGCGTGTATCGAAGTCGGAATAGCGCACCGTTACCGTAACGCAGCCGGTTAATTTATTTCCCATGCGCAAATAGTAACACAGCTTTTCGGACATCGTCGTTAAAATTTCTTTCAGCCGTGTAACGTCAATCGTGTCGCGTTCAAAGGTGAGCGAAGAAGAAATCGATTGGCGATCGTGAAACGGAATAACTTCGGAGTGATCGATGCCGTTGGCTTTTTTCCACAGCACGATGCCGTTTTTTCCGAGCACACGTTCTAAAATTTCCGGAGGCATTTCCTGCACGGTTTTAATATGCTCAATGCCCATGCTGCGCAACATCTTGTAGGTTTGATCGCCAACGCCGGGAATTTTTTTTATGGACAAGGGAGCCAGAAAATTTTTCTCCGCACCTGCCGGAATTTCCTTGTGGTTGTTGGGTTTAGCTTCTCCGGTGGTAATTTTAGAAACCGTTTTGCTGGTGCTTAATCCGAACGAAAGCGGAAGTCCGGTTTGTTTTTTAATTTTTTCCCGCAGCTCTTGTGCCCATTTGTAACAACCAAAAAATCGATCCATGCCCGTTACGTCGATGTAAAATTCATCAATGGACGACTTCTCGAACAACGGTGCTTCTTCTTTAATAATTGAAGTAACGGCATCACTGAATTTCGCATACGTGCCTCCGTTTCCGCGAATCACCACCGCGTGCGGACACAATTGTTTGGCTAGTTTCATGGGCATGGCCGAGTGAATGCCGTACTGTCGCGCTTCGTAGCTGCAACTGGCCACTACGCCACGATCGGAGGTGCCGCCAATAAGCACCGGTTTCCCTTCCAAACGCTTGTCCAATAAGCGCTCGCACGACACGAAAAAAGTGTCTAAGTCAATGTGTACGATAGAACGCCTGCTCATAAAATACTGTGTGTTGTGTGGTGTTGTAAAATTGACTAATTTTATGAGTCGTAAAAACTAATTATATTAGTTTGTGAATAACCTGTAATGCATTAAAAATCAGTCTTTAAGTATGAGCGGACGAATTATTTACCTCTCGAAAAACATTGCGCACCTGCGTAAGTTGCGTAAAATGACACAGGAAGACATGGCCGATGAGTTGGGCGTGAAGAAATCGCGTTTGGGCGCCTGGGAAGAAAATCGTGGTACCCCTGCGCCCGATTTACTGGTGCAGTTGTCCGACTATTTTCGTTTGCCTATAGATATTTTGTTGCGCAACGATTTAACGCGCTCCGACCAATGGCCTGCCGTTAAAGTGGGCGATCGCCGCTTGTTATTTCCCATGCAGGTGAACTCGTCCGGTCCTGATCCTATCGAGTACGTGTCGGCGAAAGCTTCTGCGGGTTATCTGAACGGTTATGCCGATCCGGAGTATGTGGGTGACTTGCCGGTGCTGCAGTTGCCGTTTTTGCGTCACGGTAAGTTTCGTGCGTTTACCATTAAAGGCGATTCAATGTTGCCGTTACCTTCGGGCTCAACAGTAGTAGGGCGTTTTGTAGAACACCGCCGCGATATTGTTTTTGGTGAACGTTATGTGGTACTTACGCAGTCGGAAGGTGTGGTATTTAAGCGTTTGCATGCCGATAAAAATAAGCGTGTAGTGCAGTTGCATTCGGATAACAATACGTACGAACCATATTCCATAGCGTGGAGTGAAGTGTTGGAGTTGTGGCAATTTACGTGCGCCATCACTACCGATCTGGAAGTCCCGCAACCCGACGATGAAATCAAGCAGCTGTTGCAGCAGTTGGAAAAGAAGTTGAAGAAGTGAAACTTAAATAAACAGATTGCTCTCATGAATATTCATCATCATATCGAAGGAAGCAAAGGCCGTTTTGTGGCTGGAGAAAACAATGCTGAAGCAGGTTTTATGACCTACTCTCAGGCCGGTGCGGATAAATCATCATCGACCACACCGAAGTGAATCCGGCACTTAACGGAAACGGTGTAGGCAAACAATTGGTGATGGCCGCTGTACACTACGCCAGAGAAAAGCAGCTTAAAATAATGCCCCTCTGTCCGTTCGCTAAAAGTGTATTCGATAAAACCCCGGAGATACGGGACGTAGAGTTTTAGAAGAATGCTGCAACTTATTTAGTTGTTATACGTATATTTGAAATAAAGATACGTGTAATGACTACCAAGCTAACAATTACTTTAGAAGCAGAAATTATAGCCAGAGCCAAACGATATGCTAAAAAATCAGGGCGCAGCGTTTCTGATATTGTAGAGTCGTACCTGGCTGTGCTTACAGAGGAAGAAGAAGAAACGGAAAAGCTATCACCAAAGTTGAAGCGCTTAAAAGGTGCAATTAAATTACCGAAGGACTTTGATGAAGATGCGACTTTGCTCGATGCCATTACTAAAAAGCACGGGTAATGAAATTATTTATCGATACGAACATCATCATCGACTTGCTAGGCAATCGTGAACCTTTCAGTAAGTTCGCGGTAACCATTTTTTCAGGCGCAGAACAGAAACGTTGGAAATTATACACATCGTCACACGCCATTGCCACGGCTTATTACTTATTGAAACGCTATGGAACTGAACGGGAGTTGAGGCGAACCTTGTTAGCGCTTCTGGATCTGGTAGAAGTGATTGCTGTTGATGAAACCGTTATTCGACGAGGATTACATGGCGCTCAACCGGATTTCGAAGATGCTGTGCAGGTGGAATGTGCAAGTAAAATCAGAGGCATGGATTACATTATTACCCGCAATGTTCGCGACTTTAAAAAAAGCCCAATTACCATAGCTGCACCCGATGCGTTCTGTTTGAAGTATGCATAACGACTTGCAATAAAAAACGCCATCAACTTGATGGCGTTTTCTTTTATTAAAACTATTTCTTATCGCAACGTAATCGTGTACGTATTGTTCCCGATAGTTACGGTTGCCGTATTATCGCAGGTTCCGGTACCAAAATCAACAGTACGCATCGGACGGTTGCCGGGTGTTAACTGAAACGTCCCTTGTACAAAGTGACGACGACATCCGAATGCCATGTTACGAATTAACGGACTGGTGATGTTTACCGTAAAATTTTCGCCGCTCGCAGAAGTTCCGTTTGCTGATCCGGTGATGGAGTACATGTCATCATCCCACTGCATGGTGCTTTCGCCTTGTGTCCATTCGCGCTGACGGGAAGATGTCCATGTAATTGTACCTCCGTTAGAAGCCAGAATAACAGAGCCGTTTACGTTAATGCTGTACACCAAATTCCCGGCTGCATTGTGACCGTTATTAGTTACGGTTTTAGTTCCTAAAATCTGGTTGTCGTTCACAAAATAATTGTCAAACGAAATGGTATGCGTACTTCCTGAATCGCGGTAAGCTCCGGAGTACTGCACGATTATTTTTCCGCGTCGATTGCGTCCGTCATTTCCCGTACAATTGGTGGTGCCGAAATCAATGGTCAGCGTATCGACGTCTGCGCCGTTAATAGAATCGAAAGTAATCGTAGCGCACTGACTTAAAATAGCGTTACTGTTCGGGTCGATGCGGTAGTTTGTTAAACTTCCCGTGCGTCCTGCTTCGTCGCTAATGTTCGTAACATCGGCAAACATAGCTTCTGCAAGGGCGTTATCGCCGGCTGCGTTGGTGTCGTTGTCTTCTTCATCGCGACGGCATCCGGTAAATACAGTTGCACTTAATGCGCTA
>Ga0315899_10010010_pt1 | contig 10156 bp, 10 predicted proteins | sample LakEriMetagenome_2_FD_203518 | JGI IMG/M metagenome (GOLD analysis project Ga0315899, IMG submission 203518) | Freshwater fungal communities from buoy surface, Lake Erie, Ohio, United States - Buoy 4 MA112 | ecosystem: Environmental > Aquatic > Freshwater > Lake | place: USA: Lake Erie, Ohio...
TGAGCCGGTTGATTTGGTCTGCGCGCTGGTTTCACCGGCGCAGGACGGCGCCTCGCATTTGCGTGCATTGGCAGAAGTTTCACGATTGTTTCGCGATGAGAAATTCCGCGCGCAATTGCGCGGTGCCGCAGATTCGTCGGCGATGTTTGCGGTGCTGACCTTTTCAGAAGAGCGTGACGCCGCTTGATTGAGCCTCGGCTTGCCAGCGGTGTTCTTATCTCCGCAATCAAGCGCATATTGGAAGCCGAAGGTGACTTCGCAACCGTTCTAAATAAGGGCGATGCGGTGTCCGGTGCCATATTGCTTATTGGGCAGGTTCGTGGTGCAGACCCAAAATTATACGAACGCTATCCCTCATTAGACGGCCAGACTGCATGGCAGGCGATAGATTTGAAGGAATCTAGCGGGCATGCGGTGCAGGAGTATTGGCAAAAACGCTGCGCCCGCGACCCGGATTTGTGGGTTTTTGAACTGGATGTCGCGTCCGCTGCACGGTTGGACGGACTATTGGCCATGTTTATTTGACTTTGCTGCGCTGCGCCATAGGTGCGCATCTATCGAGTAGCGAAGGTTGTCATTAAGGGCACAAATGGGGTGGCCTGACAAACACGCGAGTCGGATGCAACAAACGACGAACAACAATAAAGTAATAGAGTTTCGTCTGCTGGTGCCGCCGCTTTAATGTATGTTGCATGTTGAAATTTTTTAGGGCTGCCTCTTTGGTAGCTATATCTTGTACGCTGGTTTCTTCCGTTATTGCTGCAGATTCCAGATCTGCTTCGGGTAATGACCAAAGCGCAGAGTTAACCGCCAATACCACCATTATTGATTCTACCCAGATCGCTGACGAACAGGCGCAGATGGATTTGGCGCAAAGCGGTAAAGTGACCGCCACGATCGCCGACAATGGCGACATTATCTATGTTCCAAGCAACGGCGTTATGCCAAATTTGCCTCTAAACCTAACCGATGAAGATGCGGCAACCGTATCGTCACTCACCGATCTCGTGCGCACGCAAGCTGTCGATGACAGCTTAAGCAAAGAAGAGCGGTGCCTTGCTAGCGCGGTCTATTTCGAAGCCAAGGGCGAATCGCTTGCCGGCCAATTGGCGGTAGCACGCGTGGTGTTGGCCCGCGCGAATTCGGGTCGTTTTCCCAGCACATTATGCGGGGTTGTCTTCCAAAAAGGTCAGTTTTCCTTCGTGCGCGGCGCAAGCCTGCCATCAATCCAGATGGATAGCATGCATTGGCGCAACGCCGTCGCGATCAGCAATATTGCGCTGGACAATAAATGGAAAAGCCCAGTGGAAGGCGCATTATTCTTCCATGCCCGTCATGTTTCGCCAGGATGGCGTCTGACGCGGATTGGTAGTGTAGACAATCATATCTTCTACCGCTGACCGTAGCAACAGGAATGAAGGATAAGGGCCCCATATGGGGCCTTTATTTTGTTCGACTTTTGTTCTAAGTTTGAATGATGGATCAAGCCCTTCATTCTTCATCAGTATCCGGTGCGTCCGCGGTCGCTCGGGGCGTTTCGCGGTTGTTTTTGCGTAACCAGATTGTGGTGCAACCCGAGGTCAGCCTGCGCAACAATCGCCGCGCTGATCTCATGGGACTGAGCAACAAAGGCGAGATTATCATCGTCGAAATCAAATGTTCGCGCGCCGACCTTTTGGGTGATCAAAAATGGCCGGAATATCTTGAATATTGTGACCGTTTTTTCTGGGCCGTGCCGGCTGGGTTCGACATTAGCCCGCTGCAAAACCCTGCGTTCATGCCTGAACGCGCCGGGTTGATCATGGCTGACGCTTATGACGCCGAAATTGCACGGCCAGCAGCATTGGTGCCGCTGGCCCCGGCGCGCCGCAAAACCGAAACGCAGCGGCTCGCGCGGCTGGCTATGCGCCGCTTGATGGGGCTATCTGATCCTGACTCCGCGCTATCCGAGTTTGAATTCGAATAGAGTCTAGCTGGCTTTTTTGGGGTTATACCAGATCGGGGATGAATAGGCCCGCTCCTGCGCCTTTAACTCCGTCCCAGGCAGCAATTTTGCACCATAGCGCAAGGCATCGAACAACACCCAGCGCGGGGTTGGAATCTCGATGACCCGAACATAATAAAATGCGCGGACATTGCGGTTAAACTCTGGATCGGTCCACACCGTCCGCAATTCCGGATCACCAATGCTGTTGGTATAGCTGGCCTTTGCGATGTTTACCGTGTCGCCTACCTTAGGGACTTTGCCATTGGCGGCCTTGCGGCGCTTGTCGGCATCGCCCCAGACAACATCAAAGACTTTCTCCTGCAATTTGCCGGAGGAATCCACCCAGCCCTTGACCACTTGAACGCGATCAAGATTGGCGCCCATCGGGTCTTTCAACGCCGAAATCATGAACTTTGGCGCGCCGCTGCCGGGCTTAAGGTCCGCGCCCATGGGCACGCCCTTGGCATATCCGGCCTTTACCCAATCGCGTGCAAAATCCTTTTCATCGAAATCCCAGCCGCCAAAGAAACGCACTGTCATGCGGGGGCCAGTTGTGGCGTAAACTTCGCGCCGCATCATTGCGTCAAATATCGCAGCCCGTGTATTGGCTGTGGCCCAAACAGCGGCATAACCACCCGCCAGATAGTGCCAGCCGATACGTCCTTGCCGCGTGCCCAGGTTTTGGGCCTGCGACGCACGCAGGCTATTCGGTTCGCCGCCCGAATGCTTACCAAAAAAGTTGTTTTCGTCGCCCGTGGCCAGCGCCGTGTGGCTGTCGGTTGCACCGATGACACCGAATTTATAGGGGTTAACACCCGTGCGCGCCTCAATCGCCAAACCACGCTTTAACGCCTCACGAATATACTCGCCCGCATAATCCTGTGGCTTCTTCGCGGCCTGCATGGTCAAATTGCCAAGATCCCAACCCGCAGTGCCGAAACCGGAGAACTCGTCGTTCGGCGATAAAAACGGATGCGATTCACTGTCGCCCTTGATTTGTGTGATTTCGGTCACTGGCTCGCGCGCTGCGCGCCGCCGCGCATAGGCTGCGGTCATGGGACCACCGTCGGGACCAACCAATTCGAACATCAAGCCATTGGACAGGTTGCTATTATGTGGAATCGCTAGCACCTTACCGCCAGTGACCTTCTCATAATTGTCCATATAGTCCCACAATTGGCTGACCGGGGTGTCGCCTTGACCTGGGTCGTAGGGCAGGACCTTGTCCGTGCGGCTTTTGCCATCACGGAACATGACGACGCGGTGCAAATTATTGCCGCCGGGCATCAACGTATATTCAAAACCCATGAAGGCGGTGAACTTGCCGGGCTCATTATAGCGTTCGACAAGCGTGCTATGCCCCGTCCAGATGTTGGTTGCCGTCTTGCGTTGTGTTTCGGGATTAGTCAGCGCAGCGGGAAGCGTGTTGCGGCCCACGCGGTCGATGAGCTCGCCGGTTACGCGCTGCATGCCCTCTGGCCCCTTATGCATTTCGCTGTGCCAACGCTTCAAAGTTGGATCTTGGATGAGAAATCCGGGCGCATCGTACAGGGCCTTGGTTGCGCCAAGTCCGCCGGAGTGATCCGCGATCACAAGGAAATCAAGCGGACGTTCTAACTTGGCTTTCATCCCGCCAGTGGATGTCACTTCTTCCCCACGCGCAAAACGCAGCGCTTCTTCAGGTCCAAGCTTTACGCCAAAACCAAAGGCGTCGATCGAATTGGAGGTATGGAGATGGGTATCGCCCCATAGCAAAGTGTTCGCAGGACCAGACGTGACTTCCGCATCCGACGATATTTGCGCCGTGCGTGAATCGTCCATGATGCTTTTATCGCGATACTGCTGCCATCCGTAGGTTAACCCTGCGCCTATCGCTACGACGGCAACGCTGCCCAATATGATCTTGCGTATTCTGGCCATTTTACAATCTCCCCATATTAAAAATGCGCCTGAAAAATGGGTTGGTCAAGATGGCGTTATATTCCGTTACGTCATGGGTTGTTTCATGCTCCAGATGAACCCTGACGGACGGCTATCATCAATCTCGGCCAAGCCTATTTTCTGATTTTCCGCACCGAAAATGGACTCTGCCTGATAGGTGCCAAACAGGCGGTCCCAAAGCGTCAGCGCGAAACCGAAATTCTGTTTTTGTTCATCAACGCGGGTGCTGTGATGCACCATGTGCATGCCTGGCGTCACCAAAAACAGCCGCAACACCCGGTCAAACCTGCGGGGCAAACGGATGTTACTATGATTAAACAGTGCATTGGCATTGAGCCATAATTCAAATGCCAATGCGACCAGCAAAGGCACGCCCAACAAAGCGACAATCGCCGATTTGTAGAATGTCGAGACAATCAGTTCAAAAGGATGGAACCGCAGCGCGGTGGTAACATCCAGATCACGGTCGCTGTGATGGACCGCGTGCATGCGCCAGAGCAACGGGTTGCGATGCATCAAAAAATGTTGAAACCAAACCGCAAAATCAAGGAAGATAAAGGCAATTGCGGCTTGAACCCAAAGGGGCATGGCGACCAAATTCAGCGCGCCAAACCGGTGCGCCTCTGCCCAATTTGCAGCCACGCCGACAACGACCAAAAACGACAACAATCGGCCCACAACGGCGTTGCTCAAGAAGAATAAGGCATGCGTCCGCCATCTTGGGTTTCGCCCTAACACCAACGCGCGGCGCGGCCATATCGCTTCGGCGCTTGCGAGCAGGACAAGCAGCAAGGCGGGGATGGCTATCGCATAGTGGCCAAGCCCCGCCTGTATCATGCGCGTTATGCGTCCGCCTGATCAAGGAAAGGATAATCGGTATATCCTTCCGCAGCAGGCGCATACCAGGTCTTGAAGTTATCCGGTGTCAGCTCCGCCCCAACGCGCAACCGTTCTACAAGGTCGGGGTTGCTGATGTAAGGACGGCCAAAGCTGATTGCGTCGGCAAGCCCTGAGGCCAAATCGGCGTCCGCCAATTCCTTGGTATATTCTTGGTTAAGCACCAGCGGGCCTTTGAATATCTTGCGGATCTCAGGCGACACGCGCGGCACTTCGGTTTGTCCGAAATTGCCATAAGGTTTGATTTCGCGCAGCTCGAGGAAGGCGATACCGATATCCTGCAGCGCGGCGGCCGCGGCAGTGAACAATGCAACTGGGTTGCTGTCATCCGCGCCTTGCGTCTCGCCATTGGGGGACAGGCGAACAGATGTTCGGTCTGATCCGATGGCGTCCACTACGGCCTGTGTCACTTCGCGCAATAAACGGATACGATTTTCGATCGGGCCGCCATAATCGTCGGTACGCAAATTGGTGTTATCGCGCAGGAACTGGTCAATCAAATAACCATTGGCGGCGTGAATCTGCACGCCATCAAAACCAGCGGCCATCGCGTTTTTCGCGGCGTTGACATAATCCGACACGATGCGGGGAATTTCGGAAATATCGAGCGCGCGGGCTTCGGTATATTCCTTCTTGCCCTCTGCGGTATGCGCGTAGCCTGGCGCGGTGGTGGCCGAAGCCGAAACACAGGGCGCGCCGCCCAAGAAATCTGGGTGCACAAGGCGGCCCATGTGCCACAATTGCAGGATGATCCGTCCGCCCGCGTCATGGACGGCTTGCGTCACGGGTTTCCATGCAGTGATTTGTGCGTCGGACCAGATGCCGGGCGCCGATGGCCAGCCAAGGCCTTCTTGGCTAATGCCTGTTGCTTCCGCGATGATCAGGCCCGCACTGCTGCGCTGGCTGTAATATTCTGCCTTTAGGTCTGACAAAGGCACATGCTCGCCTTTGCTCCGTCCGCGCGTTAACGGCGCCATCAATATGCGATTAGGCGCGGCGATAGCACCAAGTGTAATTGGATCGAACAAAGTTGCAGTCATAGGATTTCCTGTCATTAAGGCGATGCTTTGAAGCTTAGGGTCAGGACCTATTAAATCCACCTTCGCGGTTTGAGGCCATACTGTTCAGTGCAAGGCGGCAAAGCGCAGGCTTAGTGGTTCTAAGTCTAGCTTTGCCAACGCGGCAATGGACAGTATGGGTCAAATCCGAAGGACGTCAAAATGGCTTCGATCTCAAAGCAAAATGTCCTTGCAGGCAGAATAACTGCCTGCGGCGGACATTTTGCCTCGATATCTTTGCCATTTTGACGCCGCGATGGTGGATTTAATGGGTCCTGACCCTAAATGCGGATGAAAGTTGCAAATTGCAACGGGGGTTTATGCAGCAGAAGATTTTCCATCGCCAATCGCCAAGCCTGCTTGCCTTTGCCGCGTTGCTTGCGGGTAACATCGCGATTGCTTTTGGCCCGCTGCTTGTGCGCTATGCTGATAGTGGGCCCATCGCGACGGGCTTCTGGCGCTTGGCACTCGCGACGCCGTTTTTGTTCTTCGTCGGTTATCGATTCGGGTTTCGCTTTTCTGCGGTCAGCCGCCCCACTTATTGGGTCGCTATCGTCGCGGGGCTGTTTTTCGGTGTCGATATCATCTTGTGGCATATTGGTATTTTTCAAACAAAAATGGCCAATGCGACGCTGTTCGCCAATTGTGCCAGCCTATTGCTGGTGATCTATGGGGTCATTGTCGCTCGCAAAATGCCGTCAAAATGGGAGAGCACGGCCGTATTGTTCGCTTTTGTGGGCGCGGCATTATTGATGGGACAAAGCCTTGAGCTCTCGCCGCGCCACTTTACGGGCGACCTTTTGTCGCTTGGCGCTGGGCTAACCTATACCGTCTATTTAGTGCTCATGATGAAGATGCGGCAAAACACCGAAAGCTGGGGCGCACTTGGCATGGCCAGTGCTATCGCGGCCGTTGTTCTTTTTGCGGGCGCCGTGTTTGCAGGGGAACAGATTATTCCAACGGTTTGGTGGCCCGTCCTCCTGCTCGCCTTTACCTCGCAATTTTTCGGCCAGGGTTGCCTTACTTATGCATTGCCGCATTTCAGCCCATTGGTGATTGGCTTGGCCTTGCTGTTGCAACCCGCTTTGTCCGCGACAGCGGGCTGGTTGGCTTTTGGCGAGATGCTGACCGCGATGGATTTTACGGGCAGTGCGCTGATCATGATCGCGTTGGTTCTTGTGCGTAAGCAATAGACCTTTTCTTGATCGCGCGGAACGCCTACATAACATTCATGTCAAAAAACGCCCTTCCTTCTGACCCAACGCTCGACGAAATCCGCGACGCCCTTGCGTCCGTCATTGGCCGTCATGCGGGCTTTGACGGATGGACTGAAGCGGCGGTTCATGCCGCCGCCGATGAGATGGGCGTAGACCGCGACGTTGCCATGCTGGCGTTCAAAGGCAAGGCCATCGACATGATTGACGCGTGGATCGAAGGTGTTGATCTGGAACTCGCCCGCCGCCAGCCAGCCGAAAAGCTAAATGCGATGAAGATCCGGGACCGGATCACTGCATTGTTAGCTACGCGGCTGGAAATCATGGCGGCAGATCGGGAATCATTGCGCCGCGCGCTTGCTATCATGGCAATGCCACAGAATCTGCCGCGGGCTACAAAAATGGGCTGGCGTTCGGCGGATCGCATGTGGCGATTGGCGGGTGATACGGCCACCGACCTCAACCATTATACCAAACGCATGACGCTATCGGCTGTATATGGAAGCACCTTGAGCGTGTTCGTCAATGACGACAGTGAAAATTTTGCCGACACACGCGCTTTTCTGGACCGTCGGATCGACAATGTGATGCAGATTGAAAAGGTCAAATATCAGGCGAAACAGCGCCAAGAATATACGCCAAGCCTGTCGCGCTTCATTGGTCGGCTGCGCTATCCCGCGCGCTAACGCAAATCTCTATTGATGTTATTGCGAATCTTTTGCAAATAGCGTTCGTGCAACTTGACCATCTTCCGTTGAACCAAATCGCCATCATCCGGGCCATTGATTGGGAATCCTTACCCGATCAAGAGGGGCATCGTTTGCGCTCGCTGGGTTTTGAACCTGGGATGACCATAGAGGCGTTGCATAAGGGCATATTGATGTGGCGTGACCCATTGGCGGTGCGCGTTGGCCGAATGACCGTCGCGTTGCGCACGAATGTTGCCGCCGCGATTGATTGCGAGTTATCCGCATGACGCAAATGCCGCCTCTTGTCGCATTGGTCGGCAACCCCAATGCCGGCAAAAGCGCATTGTTCAACGCGCTGACAGGCGCACGGCAGAAAATTGCCAATTATCCCGGCGTGACAGTGGAACGGAAATCGGGTCGCGCTGCCTTTGCCGACGGGCGTCCGGTCGAAATGATCGACTTGCCCGGCGCATATAGTCTGGATCCCGACAGCCTTGATGAAGCCGTCACGCGCGATGTTGTTTTGGGCAAATTGGAAGGGCATCGCCGCCCTGACGCATTGGTTATCGTGCTGGACGCTGGCAATCTGGACAATCATTTGCGCTTTGCGCTCGAACTGATTGCGCAGGGCCTGCCGACGGTGGTCGCGCTGAACATGATCGATCTTGCAGAACGCGATGGCCTTCGACTTGATGCGCAGGCACTCTCTCGCGCACTTGGCGTGCCGGTGATTGAAACCGTCGCTGTCCGTCGTCGCGGCCTTGAACCCTTGATGTCTGCGCTGGATGGCGCGCTCAAAAGTCCCGTTGCGCCCATTGAACCCGTTGCGCCGTCTTTTGGTGCCCAGAATCAGCGCGCACGCGACATCGCCCGCGCAGCAATCATCAGCGAAACCGCTGGCCGCCAATGGACACGCAGGCTGGACGCGATCCTGCTGCATCCGGTGGGCGGCGTCGTCATATTGCTGGCGCTGTTGTTCCTGATGTTTCAGGCGGTGTACGGCTGGTCCGAAGCGCCGATTGGTTGGATCGAAAGTGGCTTTGCTTTGCTAAGCGATGGCATCAAAAATGTCATGCCCGACGGACTGCTGCGCTCGTTTCTCACAGATGGCGTCATCGCCGGCGTTGGGTCGGTTGTCGTATTTTTACCGCAAATTCTAATCCTGTTCCTCTTCATCTTGTTGCTTGAGGCATCCGGCTACATGACCCGAGCGGCTTTTGTTATGGACCGCCTTATGGCCGCAGTTGGGCTGTCAGGGCACAGTTTCATTCCCTTATTGTCGTCATTCGCTTGTGCGATTCCGGGCATCATGGCGACGCGGACGATCATGGATCAAAAGGAGCGTTTGGCAACGATCCTGATTGCGCCTTTGATGACCTGCTCGGCGCGTCTGCCGGTCTATACCGTCATTATCGGGGCGTTTATTCCAGCGTCCAGCGTTGGCCCCGGAATCGGGCTTCAGGGCCTTGTCCTTTTCGGCTTGTATATCGCAGGCATATTAGGCGCCATGCTCGCCGCAGCAGTTATCCAACGCTTTGTGACGCAAAGCCGGACGAGCAGTTTCCTTATCGAAATGCCACGCTACCAATGGCCACGGCCAGGCGACATTGCGATCAACCTATGGCAGCGCGCATGGGTATTTTTGCGCCGCGCAGGGACGATCATCTTTGCCGCCACGGTTATCTTATGGGCGCTGTTGAGTTTTCCCAAAGCGCCCGACGGTAGCAATGTTTCGCAAGTTGAATATTCGGTTGCGGGCCGCATTGCCGACGGGCTTGAACCAATTGTTCGCCCGATTGGGTTCAACCATGATATTGCGCTCGCCCTTATTCCAGCGATGGCTGCGCGCGAAGTTGCGGTATCGGCACTCGCCACAGTCTATGCCATTGACGCGGCGGATGAAGATGCCGCAGCGACCAGCCTTGGTCCAAAGCTTGCGGCCGACTGGTCGCTGGCGACGGCCTTGGCCTTCCTCGCCTGGTTCGTTTTTGCGCCGCAATGCATCTCGACCATCGCTGTGACACGGCGGGAAACCAATGGTTGGAAATGGCCCATCTTCATGGTCAGCTATCTTTTTTTGCTAGCTTATGCGGCGGCTGGGATTACATATTGGACAGCGCGTTCCTTCGGCTTATAGCGGTCCGATAGAAATTTAATTCAAAGGACGGGAACATGGCGGGAAGCGTCAATAAAGTCATCATCGTTGGCAATTTGGGCGCGGATCCTGAAGTCAAATCATTCCAGAATGGCGGCCGCATCTGCAATTTGCGGATCGCAACGTCGGAAGATTGGAAAGACCGCACCACGGGCGAGAAAAAAGAACGTACCGAATGGCACAGCGTCGTGCTCAATTCGGACGGCCTAGTCGGC
>Ga0315899_10010011_pt1 | contig 10155 bp, 7 predicted proteins | sample LakEriMetagenome_2_FD_203518 | JGI IMG/M metagenome (GOLD analysis project Ga0315899, IMG submission 203518) | Freshwater fungal communities from buoy surface, Lake Erie, Ohio, United States - Buoy 4 MA112 | ecosystem: Environmental > Aquatic > Freshwater > Lake | place: USA: Lake Erie, Ohio...
GAGGCAATAATGTTTGGGCACAGGAAGACCGAAATGGTAACAATGGCACCGGATTGCCAGCCAATTCCACCACTGCTGCAGATCCATTGAGTTTTGATTACGCTCCCAACTTCACCGTTACCCCTACACAAACCACACCTACTCCCAATCAACAATTCAACACCACCAATCTTTTTTACTGGAACAACATCATCCATGATGTTATGTACCAATATGGTTTTGATGAAGTTTCGGGAAATTTCCAAGCCAGTAACTTAGGCAGAGGTGGTCAGGAGAATGATTTCGTTTACGCAGATGCTCAGGATGGCAGCGGTACCAACAATGCTAATTTCGCTACACCGGCAGACGGAGGCAACGGACGCATGCAGATGTATCTGTGGAGCGGTACCCCTCAGAAAGACGGTGATGTGGACAACGGCATCATTACCCATGAATTCTCTCATGGCACCAGCAACAGACTTACCGGTGGACCTGCACAAGCAGGCTGTTTGTCGAATGCCGAGCAGATGGGTGAAGGCTGGAGCGATTATTACGCCTTGATGTTCACACAAAACTGGGGTACAGCCACCGTGAATACAGGCTTCAATTCTCCCAGATCTATAGGCACTTACGTTGTAGGACAAACGCCAACTGGCACCGGTATCCGCTCACAGAGATACTGTACCAACTTTGCGGTCAACAACAGAGTATATGGGGCCACCATACCCGCTCAGGTTCATGATCGTGGCGAAATCTGGTGTGCCACTTTGTGGGATATGACTTGGAACATCATCAACCAAGTAGGCAGCATTACACCCAATCTTTATGATGCCGCTGGAACAGGAGGCAACGTAATCGCTTTGAAGCTGGTGACTGAGGGAATGAAATTGCAACCTTGCAGTCCGGGTTTCATTGACGGACGAAACGCTATCCTTCAAGCTGATGAAATATTATACGGAGGTGCACACAGATGCGCTATTTGGGAAGCATTCAGAAGAAGAGGTATGGGTGCTTTTGCATCGCAAGGATCTTCTGGCAGCGTCACCGACCAGGTGGCAGATTATACCATAGGTTCTGCTACACTTCAACTTACACAAAGTTTGAGGGAAGTACCCGAAGGACAGCAGATTACTTATTACAATACAGTATCTACAGACAATTGTGGCAGCATCGCCAATTTCCTGTTGACCGATACGTTGCCAACCAATGTGACCTATGTCAGCGGTGGAACATACAATGCAGCCAATCGGGTGGTTAGTTTTCCTATAAGCATGGCCGCTGGTCAAACACAGGTTTATACATTCACTGTACTGGTCAACAACGGTTCCTACTTCCCGACAGTAAGTCTGTTCCAGGATTCTGCAAATGGACCCATCGGCACTTACTGGAGCAGATCCAATACTGTTCCTGCAGGCAACTGGACCCTTTCCAATGCCAGATCTTTCAGTCCAACAAGTTCATATTTCGCCAATAATCTTGATACCACTTCGGATCAGCGACTTACTTTAACCAACGCGATCAGTCTTGGAGCTACGCCACCCCCATTGACATTCCGTCACTGGTACAGCACAGAAAGCACCTACGATGGTGGCGTGCTGGAGGCCAGTACAGATGGTGGCACCACCTGGAACGATATGCAAGCCAATATCTTACTTGGGGGATACATCGCAACCATGGATGCTACCACATTGCTCAATGGCAGAAGAGCTTGGTCGGGCAGTAGTGGTAATAAATTCATCAGAACCAAAGTGAATCTTACCCCTTACGCCAACCAAAGTTTGAAAGTCCGTTTCAGATTCACGTCAGATGTTGGTACACAATTAGAAGGTTGGTACGTGGATGATATTGCCATCAGAAGTCAAGCCGTAGTGGAAATGCAAAGCAATCTCTTCAATAATTCGGGCGCGCTTATTGGAGTGAGTGACACCTTCACTATTATTCTACCCGGCAATGCATGTGCTACCGCCGCAATCACGAGCCCACCATCAAATGTCACAGTGTGTGCAGGAGCTGACGCCTCTTTCAGTGTATCCGCCACCGGTAGCAGCCTCAATTATCAGTGGCAAGTAAGCACCAATGGCGGCACTACTTTTTCGGATATTTCCGGCGCTTCAGCCAGCACGTACACTGTTGCTGGAGCGAACAGCGCACAAAACAACAACAGATATAGGGTAATTGTAAGCAACGCTTGTCCATCTTCTGTGACTTCTTCAGCAGCAATACTTACAGTGAGTACACCGCCCACTATTATAACACAACCTGTCAATCAGACAACTTGTGCGCCCATCTCTACTTTGTTTAGCGTAAATGCCAATGGCACCAATCTCTCGTATCAGTGGCAGGTAAGTACAGACGGCGGCACTACATTCAGCGACATCATTGGCGCGACAAGCTCTTCCTACGCCATCAGCAATGCGGGTGTCGCACTCAACAACAACCTCTATCATGTAGTAATCACAGGCTGCAATCCCAATCCATTGATTTCTTCCAATGCATTATTAACTGTCAATACTAGAGCAACCATCACCAGTCAGCCCGAAAATACCAATGTTTGTCCGGGAGGCAATGCCAGTTTCACACCAACCTATACAGGTTCCAATCTCACTTATCAATGGCAAGTCAGTACTGATGGAGGGGTTACCTATAACGATATTTCCGGCGCCAATGCAGCCGCACTCAATATCAATGGCGTTAATGCTTCCATGAACAACAACAAATACCGTGTAGTCGTTAATAGCAGTTCTTGTCCATCACCTGTTACTTCCACAGCAGCCACCTTGCTCATAAGTACTGGCGTATTGGTTGCAGTACAACCTCAAGCTCAAACGGCTTGTGACGGCAGTTCGGTCAGTTTTAGCGTAAGTGCTTCAGGATCCGGCCTCACGTATCAGTGGCAAGTGAGCACCAATGGAGGTGGTTCTTTTACCGACATCAACGGAGCTAACGGCAATACCTACACTTTCAATTGCAGTGCAGGTTCCAACGGATATCTTTATCAAGTACTGATGAGTACCGCCTGTTCAGCAACTGCAATCGCCTCGGATGCTGTTGGCCTCACGGTACTGGCTAACCCTTCTATAAGCATTCAGCCCAACAATACAACCGTATGTGCAGGCGCTGATGCGGTGTTCAGCACTACTGCTACGGGAAGTAATCTCAATTATCAGTGGCAAGTAAGCAACGACGGAGGAAACACATTCACCAATATCAGTGGCGCAAACAGCAACACATTGACGATCGCAAATACTACCACATCACTCAATGGATCTGCTTACCAATTGGTTTTGAGTACCGCCACCTGTGGTAGCATCACCTCAACACCAGCCACACTCAACATTTCGAATCCTGCTAATATCAATGTACAGCCATCGGATATTGGCGCCTGTGAAAATAGTAACGTGTCATTGACCATCAGTGCTTCCGGATCGAATCTAAGCTACCAATGGCAGTTGAGTACAGATGGAGGTGCCAATTTCAGTAATATCAGCGGCGAAACAAATGCCACACTCAATCTCAACAATATTACCAACGCCATGAATCAAAACCGCTACAGGGTGATTGTTACAGAAGCAGTTTGTGGAGCAGTCAATTCCTCTGCAGCGCTACTCACTGTGAATCCGATACCTCAAGTAAGTATTGCCGCGAGTCCCTCTAATGTGATCACTCAAGGCACCAGCATCACACTTACCGCCAGCACCACTGGATCCGGAAATATTTTCAGCTGGTATAACAATAATGTACAGATCAGTGGACAAAATGGAAACAGCATCTCTATATCCTCCGGCAACGGCGGTGGCTATACCGTAACAGTAACTGATGCCAATGGTTGTATCAACAGTTCGAACACCATCACTGTGCGTGATTCCGTGAACAACATCACCTTTATATACCCCAATCCTAATAAAGGGCAATTTCAGGTAAGATTCGAAGGTGTGCCTTACAATGGCTATCCCAGAATCATCACCATGTATGATGCCAAGGGAGCACGGGTGTACAGAAAATCTTACACCGTCACGTCTTCCTACGAAATCATGAATGTGAATGTTCCTCAGTTCAGTAGCGGCACCTATTCCTTGGTGTTATCTGACATCAACGGAACCACACTTGCCACAGGACAAGTGGTGATTCAGTAACGACAACTCCTTGAATAAATAGAAGAGCCATCATTATTGATGGCTCTTCTATTATAAATTATTCGTCATTTTTAGGAGCGAAGCAGATTGACGATATTGACGTCTTTATAAAATTCAGGGTTGGGTTTGCTGTTGATTTTTCTGTCGAGCCATATCTTGAAAGTAATAGGCAGCATCTTTTTGATTTTTGCCTTCAGCCCCGACTGATTCTTTTTGTTTTTGGAGCCGTAAGCGCCTTCCTCCCAGGCAGCCTGATAATCTGACTGCTGCGGCGTTGTTTCAAACAAATTTTTAATGGATTCGCGCTGGGCCAGCAAGATCAGCATCACCGGTTTATCATTAATCAAAGTCACGCGCTTTCTTACTTTATCGGGATCGGCAACCGACTTCCAATTCGGACTAAATTTATCATCATAATAATACATCAACTTCATGGCAAACCCATTATCGGCATTGAGCACTCTGTAGAACAATTCGGGACTAAACTGGTAAAATCCATGGCCGAAATTATTGTTGGAAGGTGTGATGGAAATAAAATGTCCGCCAACTCCCGTCATTTCCATGCAATTTCTCATTGCTACAGGGAAATTGAATATGTGTTCCAGAGAGCCTCCGTCAATGACGAGCGTATATTTGTTTTTATGCTCGCCTGAAATAGGCGCATTAAAATCATGGACGAATGTTGCTTGTTCGTAATCAGAAAAATCAAAAGAATGAGCGGTCTCCGCACCAAGAAATTTTAACAACTTTTCGGTATAACGCCCCTCATAAAGATGCTTCCAGGTTTCGGCTGGTTCAGCCATGCCCGACTCTTTGCTCATCACCTCGATAAAATGGGATTCCGGCATATTCAACGTCTGTCTCCCAATCATGGCCGTTCTGCTGAAATCAACACCCGTTTTTTTGGCAAGTAAGAGAAACCTTAAGCTGTTTTTATTGATACCCATCGTTAGTATGCTTTTTCTTATTTATCACCAAACTTCCGAAACTTTCATGACTCCGCCATAATTTTTATACCGCTATGTGAAAATCACATTCGTATTGCAGAAATGTCTATTTGTTTAGGATGCCAGATCATGTTATGTTTTTTACCATGAACTCAGGGTTCACGATAACATTTTTTATCTTTGCTCAAATCTCATAAAAATCCAAAATTTTCATTGAAAAAAATATTTCTAATCACCAAGCTCAAGACGAGCAATATCGGCAACGAAGCGCTTTCTCACGAAATCATTCGTATGTTCAAAGACGTGGCGAAAGACGATGTGATTCATGTGAATGGGAGGCCTTTCGGACTCGATGGCTATTTGCCTAAACGGCTACTGACAGTCGCCGATCCCATTCAGGAATTTGAAAAATGGACCGACCAGATTGTCAAAAAAATAAAGGCAGAACCTGTAGTTCCTTTCTTGGCAAACGATGGAAAGGTGACTTTGTACCAAGGTTCCGCCGTTCACAAAAAAGATAAATGGAAATCCAAACTCAGACCTGTTAAAAGGTTTATCAATTCGCTACGCATTTATTCCAATGAGTATAAAAAAAGAGCAAGCATATTGAAAGGTGCCGATTGGCTCATTTACAGCGGTGCGGGTGAAGTGACCGATGGCTATCACAATGATTTCAACGATGCCCATGTATTGCTTCGTCAGCTGATTGAACTTCGCGTAGCGCAAAAACTGGGTCTGAAAACAGCTGCTGTCAACCAATCCATCTTCGTCAATATTCCCTTGTCTCAAAAGATTCTAGGTCATGTGTATCGCAACATGGAAAAAATTGTCATACGCGGTATCGCCTCCAGAGACATTCTGTTGCAATGTGGTGTGCCTGACCATCTCATCGAAATGGCGCCTGATTCGGCCATCAATACTGCTTTTGAAAATGCCGGACATCAAGCCAAAAATAAAAATCTTGTCGGTCTCAATTTTTCCAATCATGTGAAAATAGATGATGCAGGCATTCAAAAAATTCTAGACCATTTGCACAGCATCGGAAAAAAAGTGGTTTACTGCACAAACGAGTCTATCGGAGATGCTCACATCATTGAGCGCCTGAAAAGTAAGTTCAACATTCCTTTGCTCTCCGGACACAGCAACTACAAGGAATATGCACAGCGCCTTGCGGAAATGGATTTCGTGATTAGCGCACGAGTACACACCAATATGCTTTCCATGGTATCACACACCAAAGTAATTCCGATTGAGGGCAACGATTTCAGACTGGAAGAATTACTCAAAGGATTTGGATACCCGCTGATGCCTGTAAAATCTCAGGAAGATGGCTGGGTGGATCGTTTGATACAAAACATTGAGGCGGTAAGAAACAATCAATACGACTTCGAAAGCTTTTTTAAGAATCAATTTCCTGAACAAATCAAAGCTTCAAGAAAAAATGCTGCGTGGATCAATAGTTTCTGATGGTTCTCAGTCGATCACGTTGTTGATGTATCCTTCCGTTGGATTTTCTCTGGAGATGATTTTCGCGGGATTGCCGATAACAATGGATTGATCCGGCACATCCATGTTTACATAAGTATTCGGTGCAATCAGCACGTTGGAGCCAATTTTCACTTGTCCCACCACCACAGCCCCGGTGCCAATCCATACAAAATCTCCGAACACAGGAATCCCTTTTTTCTCTCCTCTGTTGGCCTGTCCAATGGTGACGCCGTGAGAGAGGTTGCAGTTTTTGCCCATCACCACGCCTTTGTTTATCACCACTGTGCCAAAATGTGCGATATGCAAACCAGGACCTATTCTTGTTCCTGCCGGAATTTGAAATCCGAATTTGTATTTGTAATGCCTCAGCATCAACCTATAAAAAAGGCCGAGTGGATTGTATTTGGAAGTAGTGGAACTCTTTCTGAAAAAATAAGTGTAGCAAAATCCGGGATACCTCAAAGCTTTCAGCAGACCTGTAAAACCTGTTGAGCGGTGATAACGGTAAAGATCGGATCGTAAAGTGGGATTCATGAGCAGTCAATTGGATTGCTAAATGTACTAAATAAAAAATTGCTGTCGCGAAACAGCAATTGTAGTATAAAATAATTTAAAGCTGAGTGATTCCTATTTGATATTGTGAATGTACTCGTTATTTTGGAATTGTTTCTTCACATCGTTGAGATCTCTCAGAATGGAAGCATCTATCAAGTTCCCTTCATATTCCATGGTAAATCCACCGATGAGTTCATCTTTAACAGCTGTCTCCAACTCGATTTTTTTCATCGGTGTGGTGGCAGTGATTTTATCGGCAATTGATTTTTTCAATGCATCGGTGATGGGCACTGCAGTCACCAGTTTGATCTGGTGAATATCGTTGAGCTTGTTGTATTGTTCGATAAATGCGCTCACAATTTCAGGTAAATTGTATTCTCTTGTTTTTCTGATCAGGAGTTTGAGGAAAGATTGTGTCAATGGCTGCAGCTTCCCTTCGAGCACGGCATCCATAATCTTTTCTTTCTTGTCACCTGTAACCACGGGGCTCTTCAGCATACCCACAAAATCAGCATTTTCACGGCATACGGCTTGCAACAACCTGATGTCGCTGTGTATGGCATCCAGTTGGTTTTGTTCTATGGCAAGATCCAGTAAACTCTTGGCGTATCTTCCCGCCAGTCTTGGATTGGTCATGGTTTTCTTTTTAGTTCAGTTTGATTTCTTCAGCCAGTTTGCTGATGTAGCTTTCCTGATTGGCTTTGTCTGAAAGTTCTTTTCTGAGAATTTTCTCACTCACTTCCACAACCATTTTACCCACCTGATTTTTGATATCGGTAAGAGCAGCCATTTTTTGTGTGTGAATGGAAGCTTGTGCGTCGGCGATGATTTTGGCAGCCTGCGATTTGGCCTCATCCTTCGCATCATTAATCATTTTCTCTTTGAGCTCTTTGGCTTCTTTGAGCATAGCAGCTCTTTCTTCTCTTGCAGTTTGAAGTAAAGCTTCGTTATCACTTTTCAGTTGCGCCATTTCCTGTTTCACTTTTTCTGCGCTGGCAATGGAGTTGGCAATGTTGGACTCACGCTCGTTCAATCCTTTGAGAATAGCGCCCCAGGCGTATTTTTTGAGGATGAACAAAACGATGATGAAGGCCAGGAAGGTCCATACAATCAATCCAAGATGCGGTAACAATAAACTCATGGTCGTAAATATTGAAGGTCGTTTGTAATCTTTTTTAAAATTACTGCATCCGCCGCCCTGTGCTTTGGATGCAGTAAAATCGGTCGGGCAATTAGGCTTTCAATACAGCCAACAATCCAGCGATTACCGCGAAAAGGGCAACACCCTCTACGAACGCGGCAGTCAGGATCATGTTTGCACGAATGTCGTTGGATGCTTCCGGCTGACGGGCAATAGCTTCCACAGCGCCTTTACCGATTTGTCCGATACCAATACCGGCACCGATTGCGGCAAGGCCTGCGCCTATTGCACCACCCATGTGCGAAAAACCAACTTCTGCCAACATAGTCATCAAAGTCATGATACTTGTTTTTTATGAGTGAATAAAGAATTGATTATGCATGTGCATGGTGTCCGTCTGCTTCATCGTGGTGGTGCTCCCCTTCAAAAGCCTGTCCAATGAATACCGCGGTCAGGTTGGTGAAGATGAAGGCTTGGATGAAAGCCACCAGAATTTCTATGAAGTAGATGAACACTGTAAATAAGATAGATACAGGAGAAAAGCCCCATCCAGCAGTAGTACTCATCGCACCGAAAATGAAAATCAGTGAAATGAAACTGAGGATGATGATGTGCCCGGCAACCATGTTGGCGAAAAGACGAATGATGAGGGCTGCAGGTTTGATGATCAGCACACCGGCCAGTTCCACCGGAATCAAGATCAGTTTGACCATGAAAGGAACTCCGGGAGGCCAAAGGATGTGCATCCAGAAATGGCCGTTGCTGCTGGCTAAAATCACCACGGCGGAAATCAATCCCATCACAATGGTGAAAGCTGTATTACCGGTTACATTCGCAGAACCAGGAATCAACCCGAAAATATTATTGATCAAAATAAAGAAAAATACGGTCAACAGGTAAGGCAAATATTTCTCCCATTTGTGTCCCAGATTGGGTTTGGCCACATCGTCACGTACAAACGTAATCACCGGCTCAATCGCATTCTGCCATCCTTTGGGTGCAGAAGTCACACCTTGTCCATTACGGTATTTTTTAGCGATACTCAACATCAGCCATACAAGTATGGTGAGCGCAAGTATCATTTGTACCACATTCTTGGTCATGGAAAAATCATAGACCGCATTGTCTTTTTGAAGTGTTTCCAATGCAGCTTCTTCTTTTTCTATAACTTCTTTTGGCGCATTCGATTTTTTCAGTGCTTCCACCTTCACCAGTTGGTCGGCCACGGGCGCAGCATAGATGTCGCCTTCATAAACTTTGTATCCTTCATAACCTTCTTCTTCATTTTCTTCCAGTTTGGAGAATGAAAAGAATGAAAGGCCTTTAGAAGGCGAATAAAGAATTACGGGTAAAGGAATTTTCGCGTGGAAAGATTGCTTCGGATTTTCTTCATTGTCAATACTGAAAAAATGGAATTCATGGGCATCTTTGATGTGGTCCATGATGATTTTGGCAGGATCCAGCTTGTGTTCTTCTTCATGCGGTGCTTTTTCCGCGTGTTCTTCATTTGTTTGTGCAGACACATTGATGGAGAGTGCGCTCAATATTAAGGCCCAAACCATTGTCCGGATGTATGTAAAACGAAAACCTGCCATATCTCTCCTGAATTTTGGCGCAAAGATAAGGCCGTGTGGCGGAAATTAAAAATTAAAGGGGCTTTTTATAGAGGATTTCATCCCCGTTTCAGGGTTTTTGTGTGGCGGAAAACTGGTTTTGGCAAAGCTGCAGGTATTGTCCGCCTGCCGCAAGGAGTTCTTCATGGGTGCCACGCTCCATGATCTTCCCTTTTTCCATCACTAGTATCAGGTCGGCCTTGCGGATGGTGCTCAATCTGTGGGCGATAATGATAGCACTGCGACCATGAATCGCCTTGTCGATGGCTTGTTGTATCAGTTGTTCGCTTTCTAAGTCG
>Ga0315899_10010012_pt1 | contig 10155 bp, 10 predicted proteins | sample LakEriMetagenome_2_FD_203518 | JGI IMG/M metagenome (GOLD analysis project Ga0315899, IMG submission 203518) | Freshwater fungal communities from buoy surface, Lake Erie, Ohio, United States - Buoy 4 MA112 | ecosystem: Environmental > Aquatic > Freshwater > Lake | place: USA: Lake Erie, Ohio...
GACTCAACCATGCCGTTGGTTGAGAAGCAAGTTCTCAACCACTGCTAGCTGTCAGAATTTCTGAAAACTCAGACTTTCTGAAAACATTTCTCTGCAGTCTGGCGGGGGGCGGGTGTGTGTGGGTGCGGGTGTGAGTATGCGTGTGGGTGTGGCAGGGGATGGAGTTGATACGTGTGTCAAAGAGAGAGATTGTGTGCTGATGTGCGTGTGTGCGTGCGTGTGTGCGTGCGTGGGGGAGCAGTCGTTGAAAGAGGAATTCAAAGAGAAGAAGGACAAGAGATGCACAGTCATGTGACAAGTGAGGCACTGTCAAGAGCTTTCAAGAAGGGCAGGGAGCGTGCCCAAAGGCAAGTCATGCGAAAGGACAAGAAAACAAGTGCCTATGATTCGAATGATGACGAAAAAATGAAGCCTCATACTTGACTGGACGTTTCGTGTGCTCCTGCAGAGCGCACTTGCATCGAGAGCGCACTTGCTTGCGTGCCGCAGGCATGCGGCATGCGTCAGGCTCGTTCACATTGCAGGGAACGGGTGGAAGAGGAAATGGTGTTCGGTCATTAGGCGCAAGAGGAATGTGTGTCAGGTGGCGGGGGGATGTACGCAGAATCAGAGACAGCGTCTTGCTGGGTTTATGATTGTTGGTGAACATGTACGAGGCTCTCACATGATGCAGGTCAAGGCGCTTTGTCTCGTGCGTGCATGCATTGCGCGTCAGTCCGCCGCCTTTTCCACGCGCGAGGGCTCTGAGCTTCAAGTCAGCAGCGCGCGCCCAGAATTCTCGCGAGATGCACGAGGGAAGGTGAGGTGGGCGACAGCTCGGAAGGCGGGCCGCGGTGGCGCCATGCTACATGTCCGTCGGGCCGCACCAGCAATGCCCCTCCCCCGAGTAACCCCTTCGATCCGCGATCCCCTTGGCGATGAGCCCACAGCTGCCAGCACTGTTGTATGCTCGGGGCCGGATACAGGGCCACGTGCGGAAGTGGGTTGAGCACGGTCGAGGCAGCGGTGTGTGTCAAGGGTGGAGAGTCAGGGCTTGCCTCCACCTCACACAAGAATCCTCCGCGTCCTTGACCCTTACACAAGACATCTACCTCACGCAAGACATCTACCTCACACAAGACTGCGCCCGTCAGGGGCTTGCCCTCGCATGCCCAGGTGGACGCACTGCCACGCGAGGAGCGGGATTCCGAGGAAGAGGAAGCAAAGATGGAGTAGGAGGTCGAGGAAAGTGATGAGGCTAGAGTGCAGCCCGATGGGACTACGGGGACCACAAGGGAGGCCAAGTGTCCCCAGACTCGCCCCTCGTCTACAGCCTCTGTCTCTGCACCCTTGGCCCCTCCCACGCCGCTCCTCCCCGCGCGCTGCCGTTCCTTCTTGCGTAAGTCGAGTAGAGCTGCCTGAGGCGGAGCAGAGGGGTCTTGCGAAAGAGTGATGACGCCCCGCCACTCTTCTCGTGCTGCTTCCAGTAGTTCGTGGGTCACGAGGTCTTGTGAGGTAGACGGGGCGAGGCAGAGGAGAACAAATTGGGGACTGCCGTCGCCCCCCGTAGACAGCTCACATATAGCATCGAGAGACGAGAGAATCTTATCGCTGTGGGGAGCGTCAGCGCGGCGAAGCCACACATGTGGCAGCCGCGCTCCCGGCCCTGCCCATGCCTCGTATAGCTCGTGCCCTTTTGTAGGGGGCGGGGGCGGGGCATCAGGGGGGGGCGGCGGCGGTGCCACCAAGGGCCCAGCAAAGTACCTTGATCCTAAATCCCATGCCGGGAACAGCATGGGTATCGATGCGCGCTCAACTGCCTGCTGCGACATGGTGCGAGCCATGGCCGAACCAACCAAGTGCTGAGTCACACTCGCCCACCCTTTCCGCCCCACACCTCCCCCCTTCTCCAAAAGCCCCTTTGCTGTCTCGGTTTGTGCAGGCTGGAGCAGGGAGAGGGGAGCTTGTGCTAGGGCGAGAGCAGACTCTAAGGCCTGTCGGCGTAGGTGAGACGGCAGGAGGGAGGAGAGAGGCGCGAGCTTGTCCGGGAGGGCCAGCAGCGCTGAGACCCCGTCCACCATATCCCGCTCCATCCCGATCGAGGCAGGCACAGAGAGGCCACGGGCGTGGTTTTCAATGCTGAGGCGCGCCGTGGCGTGGGCGACCACGGCACGCTCGGCCTCGTATGACGCCAGCAGTTGCCCCACGTACGCCGCGGAGTGCTCAGGCGCTTGCACCGCCGCGCTGAGTTTCCACGCGAGATTGTGTGCGTCAATGAGTCCGGTGTTGAGACCAAAGCCACCTGACGGAGGGAACTGATGAGCAGCATCACCCACCAGAAACACGCGCGACGCCCCCGCTTTTGTGTGATAAGCTGCCGCAGCTGCCGCACCGCTCGTCTGTGCGCCAGCTGCCGCATGCGCCGCCAGTGACGACACATGTGACGACATCCTGTCCGCTACCATCGCATCCATTGACCACGGCCGGTGACTGCAGATAGTCCAAGTTAAACCACGGCAGGATGCGCGCGCCTTGTTGGCGCTTTGTCCGTCGTGCCCTTTATCGTGCTCTACCAGCGCCTCGCCGTCTGCGCCGAAAATGCAAGCTGCCACCAGTTTGTGCGCTTGCTCTAGCGAGATTTGTCCGTTTTGAAGAGGCGGAAAGAAGGGTACTTGGGCCACCCACGTGCCGCGCTCTACATGGTGCGCTACCATGCAAGCAATCACCTGGGGGTTGAAGATGAAGTAGAGCATCGCCCCCCGCGCGTCCATGAGCCTCCAGAGCTCAGGGCATTCAAAGTGAATGGAGATGAAGTTTTCGATGCCGCGGCGCCCCTGCAATTGGATGCCGCACATGCGGCGCACCTCAGATCGTGCGCCATCGGCGCCCACCACGTACTTGAAGCGCATGCTCAGCCGCGCGGGCGTGTGAGCAGGCGTGTGCACAGGCGCGTCGAGGGAGTCGGCAGCGCCCTCGACACCGAGGATTCCGGCCTCGACGTGGTCAGCATGGCCGCGGAGATGCTCGAGCCGATGTCGCGGCAGGAAGCGCGCGCGCTGCGCGGTCGGCGACTCGCGCGCCTTGCGCCAGAGCAGGCCCTCGAGCGTGGGCTGCGAGAGGTGCGCGACAAAGGCGGCGCTGTTGCCGCGCAGGTTGGCGCTCGCGCCGTCGCTGTTGTCGCAGTGGTCAACGGCAGCCAGCTCCGTGCCCACAAGCGCGGTGCAGTAGCGGAAGTGGCGCCACTGCTGGAGCGGCGGCATCTCCTGCTGGATGGCCTCGGCGAGCCCGATCTCACGCATGAGCTCCATGCTGCGCGTGTGCAGCACATGAGCGCGCGGGTGGGCACGCCGCGCGTCGCCGCCCGCCGCGCTGCCCGTGTCCGTGTGCTCGATCACGACGCTCGACACACCCAGTCGCGCGAGCAAGATGCTCAGGTACACGCCGACGGGGCCGGCGCCCACGATCAGTACGTCGTCGACCGCCCCCGCACCCCCGCTGAGCCCGCGCGATGAGCATCCAGACGACGGCCACAAGAGGCCGCCGGGCGAGAAGAGGCGCGCCGGCATGAACGCCCGCCGCCATGCCATGAGTTTGTTTTAGGTCGTTGCTCAACACATGAGTACAGGGTACAGCTTAATTACTTTTGTTCGTGTTTTGTCACTGAACCGCGTTTTGGTACCAATTGGGTACAAATTTTGAACCGTTGCGTTTTCGGTCCTCCCCCGATTTTTCAATCATTTTTGCCCCCCAATGTATCTGGATTATTCCCAAAACACACTATTTCCAATTTTAAAACCCCCCGAAATCGTTTGTTTTTGCGAAATTTCAAAGTGCTTTAAGTCCATAACGTCAATCCACGTCAATCTAGATCTCGTGCAGATTCCCGGTCGTAAGTCACAAGTATCAAGCCTAGGTCTTCGAGCATGGCTGGGGAGACGATAGCTGGCGCAGCCGCCAGCGCGAAGCGCTCGGCGGACGAGGCGGGCCAGGAGGAAGCAACGCCATCACACCACAAGTACGCGGAAATGGCGCGCGTCCGCGCGCGCGTGCGTTCGTTCAAAAGGGGCAACTGCTTTGTGAAGAAAGCCTCGCGCACCGAGCAGCGCACGCGCTGACGCGGCGGGCGTGGCGAGCAGGTACTGCCACTTTTGCCAGCACGTCAAGATTCGCAGCAGCAGCATGCTTGGGTGTCAGAACCCGTCGTGCATGCGGCGTTTCTGCCGCCACTGCCTCTTGACACACCTCGGCGAAGAAGAGCACGAGATGGTGCCCACCCCCCCCTGATGAGCATGGGTTGCAGAGGCAGTAATCTCGCGCTCCGAGCCGCGCTCTGGACTCGCACCCCGGCTCCCGCTCGCTACCGTGTCTTCTTTTCCGTGTGCGTTGCGGGTTCTTGCTGCCTGGGGAGCTTTTGTGTTGTTTGAAGACGCGGTGGAGCACTTTTGTGTTGTTTGGAGAACCGTGTGCCAGTGTGGAGTAGTGCTCAACAAATGCTCATTGTTAAACTTCGACGCTCGGGCTAGTCTGGTGCCTGCTCTCACGCACTGGCTAACACGTGTGACATACGCACGAACGTGGAAATGGCAGTTGGAAGGCAATGATGCACAGCCGTGGTACTGCCCCATTTGCAGGAGTAAGTGCTGCTGCGCCAAGAGTGAATGCACGGTAACCCCTCTTGCTCTCTGTGGCTGCAAGACCTACGGCAGCGATACCTACTGTTCGCGCAGGCTGCGCGTGCATAAGATGCCATCTTGTGCATAAGATGTGCACGCGTTTGGGCAAGCGTGCCGCGATTGTGCGTGCTTGTGCGTCTAAGGCTGGTGTTGATACGTACCTGCACGTGCTCTTTGGATGCGAGTTTTACTTGATTTGATGGATGCTTTTGTGGGGATGCAGGTGGAGCACAGGCACTGCAAGGCATACCGGTACCGCTGCAGCCGCGCTGAGAAGTCCATCAAGGGCGTCAAGTACGTGTATGTAGTGAGAGACCCAGGGAGGGTGCGGTTTTACGGAGGGAGGGAGGGCTTGTGCGTGTCTGGTGTGCGGCCAACACACGCCCACACAACACAGCCACAACACACTCACAACATGCGCGCACACACGACAGCGGGAACAAGAAGAAGAGGACGGTGACGACGAATAAGCGCTTACCTTGCGCACCGAATAGCACCGAGAGCGCAGGGTTGGCTGCTCGAGGCGCCGGCGGCATGCGAATGGCGCGTTCAATGACAGACTCGGGGGCTCTTGAAGACGCACACGACCTGTGGAATGAGATGCTAAGACCCGATGATGATGCCAGGATCCTCCGCTCCGACGATGAGTCCAGGTCCTTAAACCGTTTAGCCTAATCCCTAGTCCCTGTCCCCTAAGGATCAAACCCTACCGGAGGATTACGGGTGGATGCTGGGCCCTCGGATGAGTGAAGCTTAGGATAGTGATGCGTCAAGCTTCGGATCGTCAAGCGTCAAGCTTTGGATGGTCAAGCGTCAAGCGTCAAGCGTCAAGCTTTCGATAGTCAAGAGTCAAGCGTTTCTTTGTCTTGCAAACATGATGGCTTTCCATATCTTGCAGACATGCTGATGGCTTTCCATAGAGTCTCTTGCAAACATGACTTGATTCCAGAAAGTGGAGTTACTGATTGCAGAAAGGGGGGTTGGAGACTCTCTACACATTGGTGCTGTTGCTCTCTTGTGAATGACTCTATTCTTGTTGCCGTTGCTCTCCACACTCTAGTGCCGTCACTCTCTACTGAATGGTCTTGCAACAGGCTCAACGACTCAACGGAAAGGTCTCTGAACTGACAAGTGCGTGTTCGCTGCGTGTTTCTGGCAGCCCTCCGCCGTTGACTGTATACGAGTCCGGGGCCGAGAGTGCGCAGCTGCATGGCGGCTATGGCTCCGCGTGCGACTTTGACGCGCAATCGCAGATGGAAGATGACGAGTCTTTGGACGAACGCTTCATGAGCCACCTCCTCGGCCGTATGCACGCTATCCAGTGAGTTGCTTCAGTTGCTCACTCTTGAATTCATGCTCCCAACCCGATTCTGTCTCCACCCAACCGAATTCTGTCTGTGCCTTTTTTTCAAGAGCCTTAGAGTCCTAGAGCGCCTGTGCCGCAGAAGGAAGGAGCGAGGGGGAGGGAAGCAGAGAGGGGGAGGGAAGGAGAGTGGACGCGCACGTGCATGGTTGAGTCTGCTTGAGTGAAGATGGTTGGGTCATGATGCTTGTCTGCCACTCATGGTGGGTCTGCCAGGCCGCGATGCCTCAAGGATTCAGACGACGGCAATGAAATCGAGTGGCTCCGACAGGTGCCCGTAGCGCCCTTGCATACGAGAAAGAGAGAGAGAGAGAGAGAGAGAGAGAGCACGAGGATGCATACGGGCGAGGCGATGCCGACGCGCGAGGCGCGCGTGGAGTCTGCAATTTGAGACCGATTGTTTGGTAGGAACAGTGAACAGTTTGGTAGGAAGAAACTTACGATGGTTTCCGGTGCGCGAGCAGAGATCGTGCATTCTGCCTCTAGTGCGTGCACGTGTGCGGATGCGGGGGAGGAGAGCTACTTGCTCTCACGCATATGCACACATACACGCTTGAAACAACTTGCGCGCGCACACACACACACACATACACACACACACACACACACACACACACAGAGCTACTTGCTGGTCTACCAACAGCAGCCGCACTCGGAAGCAGACGCGGGTATGGTTTAACCCTCAAGTATTGAGAGCAAGGGGCAGTCACTGCGCGCGCGACAGCAATATGTGCGCAAGTCACGGCAGTCTGTGCACAAGCCACCCAGGCGCAAGCGCCAGTTTTTTCGAACACGTGGCAGAATTTTGATGAGAGGCGCTCTACGACGAAGTTGGAGGTGCGGTCGTGGGCTGATGGATGGCGGTGGAAATGGCGGGAGGGCGCTGGACCTCGACACTCTATGCTAGACCTCCACAGTCTGTGCCGTCGTGAACCCAAGAGCAGGCAGGCGGCTGCTTTCGAGTGCAATCCTCAATCTGGGGGGCGTGGAGGATAGGTGTTTGAATCAAGCGCGGGGGTTGTGGAGGATGGGGGTGGAAGAAGGGCGTGGAAAATGACGGCGGGGGGCGCACGGATGAGTGACATGACCCGTACCGCGTCTTTAGTTCTTTAGGTACCGCGTGATAGTTCTTTGGGTAGCACGTCTTTGTTTACTTGCAGCTTCTAAATACGAGGTTTAGTTTTAGGTTTAGGTTTAGGTACCGTGTGATTATTTGCAGCTTCTAAGGACGGGGTACGCCGTCTTTACTTGCAGCTTAGCTTGCGCAGCTTGCTAGTTGCCGTGACTGCTGCGTAAGCATGCACTTGCGCGCGGTTTGCTTCGAGCTAGGTCGGAGGAAGAGGAGTGGGTGTCGAGAAGGGCGTGGGGTGAGCTTGGGGGTCTGAATGGGCGTGTCCAGCACCCCGCACACCGCGCAGCTGAATGTTCGGCGCGGAATTGGCCGTAGTGTGCCCGCCTGAATGTGCGGCGCGCAAATGGCGGTGTGCACCGGGGGGGGGTGGGGGTTGTTTCAAGCAGACTAGTAAGAATGTGGGGCGAAAAAAAAATGGTAGGATATGTTGGTGGCAAGCAGGGAGTCTCAAGATAGATTGCTTGAGATACTGCAGTAAAATGAAGGAGAAAACGATAGGCCCGAGTTGGCAGCACTACCGTTACATTGGGGCACTTTGAAAGCTGGTACAAGTTCTCAACCCATCAGTACTACGTCAGTGCCACACACACACCGGTAGCTCCGCCCACCGAAGTTGCTACGCGCATGCAGCTCCTCGGCAGCCTTAACAGCTGCCGGATTACACACTCATGTTCGCACACATCGGACGTCAAGCGATGCTGCATATCTCCACACGCTTATTTGAACATGCGAGAAGAAAAAGAAAGATGTTGATATTTCCGGAATCCGGGCCTAAAAAGACCAATCCGGGTTAACGGTTTCACTAAAACCGTGACCTGAGTCATCAGCGGCCCTACGGTGATGGGGCTCTTTGGGAAATCTGGGCTGCAGGGGCTTCCAGTCTTCCCACGCGGGTGGCTCTTCTTCTCCGGGACATTCAGCTGCGGCTGACCCAGTGGGGCTACTGGGTCCCCCTATTCACAATATGGGACTTTGTAGCAGGCCCCGGGAGGACCCCAATGCCTGCAAACAATTCGGGCCGGAGCCGACCTGGGCAATAGAGCCTCGGTATAGGCCGCCTGGGCAGCAATGGATTCCGGGTGAGGGACTACGGGGGGGGGTTCCGAGTAGGTCGCCCTTTTGGCGCACGCCGGAGGAATCCTGTAAAGGGCTCGGCTCGGTGACCTTGAAAAATAAACACTCAACACACACTCTACACCTACGCTCAATCGGTCCTGACATCCAACGGCCTACTTCGCTCGCCCGAGAGGAGGGGCTATGGCAGTGGAAGGAGACAGGAAGTTCGAATCTCGCTAAACCCGGTTTTGGTTGGACCTAATTTGAGCAAACTCATCAACTGATTTTTGATACACTTGGCCGCCGCGCCCCTCCTGCTCGGCGCTGGTCTCCGAGTACTGTCCAAGGCTCAGCCTCGTGTTTATCCGGTCAAGGTCACCTGGCTCGGTCAAGGTAAGGTCACCGGGCCCAGCCCCTTGCGGAGCTAACCGGCGTACACAGCCTACACGGACCCCCCGAGTCACGGTGGAGTACGCACGACGGACGCGTCGGCAGTGAAGCGGGTCCTGGCGTTCGAGAAGCGCTTGAGACACGGCCTGAGACACGGCCTGAGACACGGCCTGAGACACGCTACACGCCTGGCAACCTCGTAACCAGCTTCGCCCAAAAGTACAAAAACAACAGTTTTTTGTTTTATTAATGCTTTTTTTTGTGCTCAGGCGACATCGGTGAGGACAACGGTACAAGGATATCCTGGTACAAGAACCCCAGCCCAAGGCTATATACCATACTGGGTATCTCCCTTAGATGACAAAGAAATGATATTGGATGATGCTGTTATCATGTCCCTTATGATGCCATAATATTTCTTTTTCTCCTCCGGTTGACGTGGTGCTACTCTCATCTGCACCCACACCTCCACCTCACTCGGTGTCCATGTATAGAAGTGATGGGCACTGATGTGAGAAGTGATGGACACTGAGATGATACTCTTTCCTATCTGCACTAGACGCATCTTGCTCTCTCTCCCCGCCGGGGCCTTGCCCTGCACCCGCCGCGACGTCGGCACCAGCCTGTCATCCTCGTCGTTGAGGCCCAGTGGCCGTGCTCTCCTTTGCCAAACGCCCACACCACGCCCTCCTCCGTCGCCACCAGGCGTGTGGCCGCCCCTGCAGGCAGCCATCCGCACGAGGACCCGCCAAAACACCTCCCCAGCCCCCAGCCGCGTCGGCACCAGCCGATATTCTCTGTCGCCCAACCCCAGCTGCCCGTAGTGTCCACAACACCACACCCACAGCGCCCCGCCCTTGGACAGCGCCACCGTGTGCAAACACCCGGCGGCCACAAACACGATCTTGCCCCTCCAACTGCTCCCTTGCCCAGCCGTGCCGGCGCCAGCGTGTATGTCCTGTCGCCGTGGCCGAGCTGGCCGGAGTCGTTGTTGCCGCACGCCCAGACGCAACCCCCGCCCACTCACCGCCATCGTGTGATACCAGCCGCAGGCCACGAGCACGACGGGCAAGCCCCCAAACGCCTCGGCATTTGGGGGCTCATCCGCAGCAGCCTGTCCTTCGCATCGCAATGGCGATGTCCCCAGCTTGGCGTAGCTGCAGCGGCCAGCCTGCTCGACCTTCTTGACCTTCTTGGTCTGCTTCTTAGTCAGCTCCAGCGGGGCCGGAGCCTTCAGCCAAGAGGCGGCGGCGGCTCCTCTGAAGGAGCATGCTGCTGCGAAGAGAGAATCTGAGACAGCATCCACTCCTCTTTCTGCGCTGGCGTGTGCACACCAATGAGCTCAAACACGCCATCCTCTGCCTGCTCCAACGCGCGCTGGCGAGCAATGATCTCACGACGTTGCTCAGCACTGCTTTCAATCAGGCTCGCTCGCTGCACCACCTGCCGCACACGAGCGCGCACCTGCCGCAGCATAGCTGAGTTGTAGCGCAGGAAACTCAGCACCAGCTCCTCGCAGAGCTCTGACATCCTCTCAGCGGTCACCACTTCCAGGACAACGC
>Ga0315899_10010014_pt1 | contig 10154 bp, 2 predicted proteins | sample LakEriMetagenome_2_FD_203518 | JGI IMG/M metagenome (GOLD analysis project Ga0315899, IMG submission 203518) | Freshwater fungal communities from buoy surface, Lake Erie, Ohio, United States - Buoy 4 MA112 | ecosystem: Environmental > Aquatic > Freshwater > Lake | place: USA: Lake Erie, Ohio...
TAGGGCTACTAGTACCTACTCAGTAGTACTACTAGTACTATCTACTAAGCTAGATTCCTAGTATGTAGTAGGATCCTACGTGACGAAATGGAGGCGCTCTTGAAACGGCACGTCTCTGAGGTTGCACTGCTCAACGCGAACATCAAATCCATGGCCCCAAAGGCGCGTTTTGGTCGCGCGCCCTCCTCTGAGGCGCTCGCCGCTGCGGAGCGCGTTGCCGCGGAGCAGCGCGAAGCGCTGGCGGCGAGGCACGCCGCGGAGGTGGCGGGGTTTTCGGCGGCGCTGGCGGCGGAAGCTGTTGTGGAGCGGGATAAGGACGCGTTGGCTGCGATGGCGGCGTCGGATGGGGTGGAAGACGAAGAGGGCGAGGGTGCTGTTGTTGCTGTTAGCGGCGGCGGCGGCGGCGGCGGAGCCAAGCTGTCCCGCGCGGAGCGGCGGCGCTTGAAGAAGGAGGGGCTTGCCGCCGCGGAGGCGGCGTTTAACGCAGAGTGGGAGGCCCCCTCTGAGGCCCTTCGTGGCGGCGACGCGGGCGCGCGGCCCCCCGCGCGCGACGAGTTTGACACGCGGGGGCTCCCCCGCGGCGAGCGGGAGATGCTGGCGATCCTGCAGCAGCTGCGGCCGCTGCGGCTCACCATAAAAAAGGTGCCCGGCGACGGCAGCTGCTTGTTCCGCTCGGTAGCGGACCAGCTGGCGCTGCGGAGCGGCGGCGGCGGCGCGCACAGCCACGGCGCGCTGCGCACCCGCACTGCGGACTTTATCCGCGCGTTTTGGGAGGAGTTTGCGCCCTTCCTGCCTTACGAGCCCGAGGACGGCTTCCCGAGCACGGGCAGCGGCGCGTCCGTGCGGGACGCGGTGGGCCGCTACTGCGGCCGCCTGGCGGGCACCAACATGTGGGGCGGGCACCCGGAGATACGCTCCCTCGCTAACGTCCTGGGCTGCAGCATCGTGGTGTACAGGGAGGGCGCGCCGCCGCTGCAGTTCCACCCGCGCGGCGAGGAGCTAGAGGGCGACGCCGCCGCCACGCGCACCGTGCTGCGCGTTAGCTTCCACGCGCACCTCTTCGATAACGCGGAGCACTATAACTCCGTTGTGCCCGCAACATAGGGGAAAAATGTGATACTTAGAACGCGCCCGGTTTGTGTGTATTTTCGCTGGTCTCTCTAATCAAGCTCCACGGGGAGCATGCGGGGCTGGGAGCGGGGCTGGACTTTGGGCGGCGTTTGCCCGGGCAGCGGCGCCGGCACGCGGCGGCTCTGGAAAGAGACGCGCAGGTCGGGCACGGGCGCGCCCGGGGAGGTGGTGCCTTCCTGGGCGCTGCCCCCCCGGGAGTGCTGCAAGCGGGGCATCTGCACGGCGGCCACCCCGGGCGTCAGCGGGTTGTGAAGCGCGTCAAACACGCCCCTGTGGTCCCTCATGGGGTCGCTCTGCGCCCACACACCCTTTTCCCTTTTGGGGGAGCTGGAGGCGGAGCGGGGCAGGAGCGACTCGCCGCGTTGCTGCGGGGTGAGCCCGAACTTAATGGAGTGCAAGGGGGCGCGCTGCGGCGCGAGCGCGACGCTGGACAGCCGCTGCGCCTCCCGCCGCGCCGCCGCCGCTCGCTCCGCCGCCGACAACGCCGTTGCCTCCGCGGCAGCGGCCGTCGCGGAGGCGGCTGCCGCCGCCGCGGTGCCCGCCAGCGCGACAGGCGCGCGCACCACCACAGTGGGCGTGGGCTGTGTCCGGCGCTCCCCAAACGTGGCGCCGCCGGGGAGGGGGGGGTGGATGAGCGGTTTTGGGCTGTGCAAGGGGCTACCCGCGGCGCGCCGCGAGGCGCGCAGCTGCCAAAGGAGCACCGTCCCCGCAAGCAGCGCGCACGCGCCGATGGGCACCAGCACCGAGATGACAACCACCTCGGCGGTGCCTAGCGTGGAGGCGTGCGCGGGCGGGGGCGCCTGGGGCGTCACCATGGTGATGCGCAGCGCTCCTTTGTCGCAGGAGAGCGCGCTTGCGGGGGAAAGCGCACTCGCCGCGGAAAAGGCCGCAAAAAAGGGTCCAAGGGGCGACAGCAGCTGCGCGCTCACGCCCGCGCCGGGCGCACCACCGCCGCTGGCGCCGCAGCCCATGGCGCCGCCCACTTCCTGCGCGAGCAGCAGCGCGGATAGGGAAGACACCTCCAGCAGGGCGGGCATTCCCGCAAGCGCGGGGTCGGGCGGGCCGCCCACAAAAAAGTCGCCAGGGCTGTTGTTGGGCTTCTGATTGCTGGCAATCAAGTCGCCAGCTTTCGAGGTGAACTCGTCCACGCTCGCCACCGTGACGCTGAGCCGCATGCTGATCCCCGCCACAATATTGCGACTGCCGCCGCTTGCGACGCCCGTGGCAGGATCAAACGTGGCGAGCTTGTCCTCGGCGCCCAGCGCGCGGCCCCGGCGCCCAAGGCACACCGCGGAGGTGAAGGCCACCGCGCTCGCCGGCACGCCCGCCGCCGCCTGCGCGAGGCCCGCGCGCAGCGATGGGCCCAGCGCGCCGTCCGAGCTGAGCGCGCCCGGCGCGCACCAGGGCAGCGTGAGCTCCAGCTGTGCCACGGGCGCGGGCAGGGGCGACGCGGAGGCGGGCGCGCCCGCCGAGCCGCTAGGGGAGGGCGTGCGGGTGCGGGAGCGGGTGCCCGTCAGCGTGATGGTATAGGAGCGCGTGGAGCTGGCGCTAAGGGAGGACGACGCGGTGGCAGAGGGCTGGTGGGGCAGGGACGGCGAGGGCGTCCGGGTGGGGAGGGCGGTGCCTGAGGCGGAGGGGCTGGAGGAGGCGGTGGAGTTGCGCGAGGGCGCCGCAAAGAGCGTAGCGGACGCAGAAGGGGTGGCGCTGTAGGAGGCCACGGACGGCGTGGCGTGGGGGCTGGTGCCCACGGTGGCGGTGGACGTGTGCGACGCGGACGCGGAGCGCGTGGAGGTGTCGGAGACCGCAGCGGTGGAGGAGCTGGACGCGGAGGGCGTGTTGCGGGGGGAGGAAGACGCCACCGAGGACGCGCTTGGGCTGACCGAGGCGGCGGTGGACCAGGTGAAGGACGGGGACAGCGACGCCGTGGAGGAAACGGACGTTGTGTACGAGGAGCGCGCCGAGGTGGAGGCGAAAGACGTCGCGGAGCTCGAGGGGGACGGGGTGTCCGAGGACCGCATGGACGCCGTGGTGACTAGGGAGTAGGACGCGGTGGGAGTGCCCGTGGCGATAGCGCTGCCAGACGCGCTGAAGGAGTTGCAGCCGGTGGGGGATGTGGAGCGAGAAGGGGAGGAGGTGGGGGAGGGCGGCGGGGAAATGTAGCGCGTAAAGGTGGAGGAGCCGGTGGGCATCGCAGAGGCGGTGGCGGAGGCGGTGGTGGAAGCGGTGGCGGAGGCGGTGGACGTGGACACGGACGTGACGCCACTGGATGCGGAGCCCGTAGCGGTGATGGTGCTAGAGGAGGAGGCGGTGCGGCTGGCGGCGGCCGTTACAGAGAACGGGAAGCAGGTGGTGGCGCCGGGGGCGCTGGTGAACCCAAAGCCGCAGAGCGTGCAGGAAGCACCCGCAGTGGTTGCCTGGTACGAGCCCGCAAGACACGGAGTGGGGGCGCCAGAGCCGGCAGGGCAGAAATGGCCTACAGGGCACGCGGTTTGCATACTACTGGTGGAGCCCGCGGGGCAGAAGTAGCCGGATTCGCACGGCCCGGTGCAATCAGCGTTTGGCCGGTCGGGGCTCGAGCCGTATCTACCCGCGGGGCAGGGGTACTGCGTGGAGCTGCAGGTGCCTGCTGGGCAAAAGTGGCCCGCAGGGCACGGCATCTCGGGTTCTCCCGCAGTACAGAATTTGCCCTCCGAACAAAAACCGGCGCATGTAGCACTAGTTTGTCCTGCCTGCACTCCTATTTTTTTACCGCACTCGCATTTCCCCGAGCACGATGACGTTGTCAGCCCAGTGGTAGCCCCGTAGCGGCCGACTTCACAGTTGACGCAACGCCAACCGCGCGTGAAGAAAGTGGTGTTAGCCAGGACCACCGTTTGCGGGGTCACCGTGTACACTCCTATCGCAGGTGGCTGGGGATATGCCACCGTGATATAAGTCGACGGTGCAAGTGCCACGCCGGAACCGAAAATCACTTCTGAGGAGCTGGCGGCGGGCATATAGGTGGTGATAGCGGTCACGGTGAGCGTGGTACCTGAGATGTGGCCGACAAAAACGGCGGAAGATTGGGCGTATTTTCCCAGCGGGCACGGCACGGGGGTGGCGCTGGTGGAGCCCGAGGGGCAGGAGTAACCCGCGGCGCAGGGGCCCTCACATGAAGGCGCTTTTTGGCCCGGAGTGGAGCCGTAGAAGTCTTCACCGCAGGGACCAGTGCAAAATGCGTTGATTTGGCCCACTTCGCCGTAGCGGCCTGCAGGGCACGGGTTCTGCGTGGCGCTGGTGGAGCCGGGAAGGCAGTAGTAGCCCGCCACGCACTGCCCATTGCACGTACTCTCGTAGTTTCCCCCCAAGCTACCATAATGGCCCGCTACACACGGGGTGCAAGCAGGCACAGACCCAGCTGAGTAGAAACCTGGGGGGCAGATTAGCCTTCGGATACCGTTCTTATCCGACACGTATAAAGCGGCAGATCTCGAGCCGGACTGACTGGCTGAAATGAGCGCAACGCCATAAGGGCTAAAGAACTTCGCGCCAGTGCCCACGCCGTCGTTGAAACCCTGTTCGCCGTTGCCTGCGAGCGTAGTCACGACACCGCTGGGCGTCACCATGCGCACGCGGTAGTTGCCCGCGTCCGCGACCACCACATTGCCGTTGTTGTCCACGTCCACACCGGAGGGGGATGAAAAGGAGGCGCCCGCGCCAAATCCGTCCAAAAACTTAGACTCACCGCTCCCTGCGAGGGTGGTTACCTGTCCAAGTGTAGTAGGTTCGAGAGAAACCTTACGAATGCGGTGGTTAGACTGGTCCGCCACGTACAGGTGGTTGCTGCTGTAAGCCAAACTAACGGGGCCGTTGAAGGAGGCGCCCGCGCCCGTGCCATCAAAGAAACGGGCGACCCCATCCCCCGCCAGTGAGGACACCGTCCATACTTCAGGAGGTCCCGCAGCGGAGGACACTTTGCGGATGCGGTTGTTGCCCGTGTCGGCCACGTACACTGTCGTGGGGTTCGCCGTGGCGTCCACGGCCACTCCACAGGGAAGGTTAAATGTCGCGCTCGTGCCGTCCGCTGATCCCGCAGCCCCAGTGCCCGCAATGGAGGTCACCGCACCGGCGGGCGTCACTTTGCGGAGGCGGTTGTTGGCGGAGTCCGCAACGTACAGGTTCCCCCCCGTGTCCAGCACCACGTCAGTGGGGGAGGAGAAGCGCGCGTTCGTGCCTACGCCGTCCAAAAACCCCCCTGAAAAAGGCCACTCCGTTGAGCTGCCGCCCACGAACGTGGTCACCGCGCCGCTGAGGGCCACCAGCCGCACGCGGTGGTTGCTGGAGTCCGCCACAAACGCGTTCCCGTTCGCGTCAAAGGCCGCGCCCCGGGGCGACGAAAAGGACGCGCTCGTGCCCGCGCCGTCCGTGGCACCTGGGTTGTCGCCCCCCGCGAGGGTGCCCACCTGCAGAGTTTGCGCCGCGGCGCATGAAAAAAAGGCGCCCACGAGTAGCACGAGGAGCACCGTGCCACGCGGGCGCGCCGCGGGGGGGCGCGGTGTGTTCGTCTTGGACCCAGGGGGGGGGGGCATGCAAGGCCCGCCTCCCCCAGGGGTCGGGGGCATGTAAGGCCCACCCCCCCCTGGGTGGAGCGCCCCATATGAGGTGCCCCACGCACCGCCACTTCGCAAACTAATCGCACACAGGCCCATCTTCAAGGGTGCTGGGCTTTTGCTAAGCAAAATAAGCAGCCGCGGGAAGCCCTCGGATCCGAGCAGCGCGGCGCGCCGGCGCGCGCCGGCGCCGCCCGCTGGGCCGGCCTGCCGGCGGCCGGCCAGTGGCCGGCCCCTGCGAATACTGCGAACGTGGCGAACACCGCAGAGATGCGCGCACATGGATAAACAGCTGCTATTCGGAGGGCCTCCGCCCAGCGGCGCTATCTTATCTGACCGCGAGGCGCGTTGGGCTGCGAAGGCGAAGAGCCGCGGTGCTGCCGCGCCCGCGGCTGTTTCGGCAACTGCCGGTGATGGCTTGCCGTTTGCGGCGGCGGCGGAAGGCTCCCTGGCGGACGCGCTGCGCGCGGGCGGCGCATCTGGCGGCGCTTCCTTCCGCGCCGCCTTCCCTGCGCCCAGCGACTTCCCCCCTGGCCCGCCGCCCGCGACGTTGCCCGATGCGCCGCCGCCGCCGCCGCTGCCGCAGCCCGACATCTTCAAGGCGCCCTCCTTTGGCGGGTTCGACGCGCCCGTGGAGGAAGTGTCTGCGGACCCGCAGCCGCCCGCGCCCGCGCCTCTGCTGCCGCCGTCCGCCGCCGCCGTCGCCGCGGCGCGTGCCGCGTACGGCGTGGAGCTGCAGGCGCAGGCGGAGCAGGCGCGCGCAGCGCGGCTGCAGCACGCGGAGCGCGAACGCGCGGAGGTGAAGGCCGCGCACGGCCTGCTGCCACTTTCGCAGCACCCGCAGTCGCAGCCGCAGCCGCCGCCGCGCGCCGTGCCGCCCCTGGCGGACCTAAACCGCGACCTGGTGGCGCCGCTGGGCTCGCCCGTGGGCGCGCACACCGCCAACTACATGCCGCGGCGCACGCGCGCGGACGCCACCGCCGCCGCCTCCTACGCGGAGGAGCTGGAGGCGCAGGTGCGGGAAAAGGAGGCGGCGGAGAAGCGGCGGCGCGACTTTGAGCGCGCCACCGCGCAGTCGAGCGCGGGCATTTCGGACCTCATCGCCGCCAGCGGCAACCACGCGCGCGCCATTGCGAGCCACTTGGCGCGCGGCGGGGTAGGCAGCGCGGCGGCGGGGTCCGCGGGCGCGTGGGGGGCCGTCGCGCCGCCAGCGGGCGTGCCCTCACCACCAACGGCGAGGCTGCACCAGCCCCCACAGCAGCAGCAGCAGCGGTTTTCGTCGTGGCAAAGTGAGGCGCCGGCGGCGGGCGCGTTCCCCGCGGCGGCGGCGGTGAACCCCTTTACGTCCCTGGAGCGCCCCGCCGCGGCGCGCTCGCCGCTGGCGCTGGAAGCAGAGGCGCGGCGGCGTGCAGAGGCGGAGGCGCGCGCACGCGTAGACGCGGAGGAGCGCCAGCGGCAGGAGCACGACGTGAAGGTGGCAAAGCTTTCGTATGGCGCGGAGTTGGAGGCACAGATACAGGCGCGCGAGGCAGCAAAGGCGCGGGAGCGCGCCGCGCGCCTCACTGCCGCCGCGGTCAAGGGCGGCGTCAACGCGCTGCCCACGCTGTCAAACGCGCCCGCGCAGGGCCGCTCGCAAAACCTACGCGTTGCGGCCCTGGAAGCCGCGCGCGCCGCCGCGGCGGCCGCCTACGTGGATGGCCTAAGCGGCCAGCGCGCCGCGCCGCAGTACTATCAGCCGCCGCCGCTGCAGCAGCAGCAGTACCAGCAGTACGCGCCACCGTTTGATTTTCAGCCTCTGCCCCCGCTGCCACGGCAGCAGCAGCAGCAGCAGCAGCAGCAGCAGCAGCAGCAGCAGCAGCAGCCTGCGTACTACGAGCCCCCGCAGCCGCCGTACCAGCCGTACCCACAGCCCGCGCCGTACCCGCCGCCGCACACTGCGCAGTACGCACCGCAGCCCCCGCCGCAGCAGCCCTCTTTCCCCGGCGATCTGGCCCCGCCCTACTACTCTGCGCCCGTGGCTGCGCTCGCGCAGCTGCCTGGCGGCGGCGCCCCCCCCGGCGAGGCGGAGGCGGAGGCGGCGCGCCGCAAGGCTGCCTACGGCGCGGAGCTGGAGCGGCAGGCCGCTGAGAACAAGGCGCGCAAGGAGGCCGCCAAGCGGGACGCCGCCGCGGAAGAGGCGCGGCTGGAGCGCGCCAACCTTGCCCACCAGCGCGTCCTCATGAGCCGCAAGGCCATGGGCGGCGCGGGCGAGCCGCTGCGCGACGCAGAAGGCCGCGTTGTTGCGCAGCTGCGTGGCATGTCGCCGCCGCCCGCGGGGGCGGCGCAAGCGCCGCCGCACCTCCCTGCGCAAGCGGTAGCCACGGGGTGGCCCCCAGTGTCCGCAGAGGGCACGTGGGGCGAGGACCGCGGCGGCGGCGGCGGCGGCGGCGGCGCGCCGGCTCCCTACGCGCCCGGTTCGCCGCCGCGTGGAGCCGGCGCGCCCGGCGGGCGGGGCTCCCTCAAGGAGCTCATGGCGGGCCTGTCGCCCGACCAAGCCGCCCGCCGCGCGCGGCAGCGGGAGGAGACGGCGCGCGCCCTGGCGGCGCAGATCGCGGAGCGCGAAACGAAGAAGGCGGAGGAGGCGGCGAAGCGCGCGGCGCAGGAGGCGGAGGAGGAGGCGCGTCTTGCGCGCGAGCGCAGCGAGCTCGCAGACGCCTACGCAAAGGAGGAGACGAAGCGGAAGGAGAAGGAGGAGAACGAGCGGCGCGGGGCGCTGGAGGAGCAGATTGCGGCTAAGGCGCGCGCGCAGGCCGCCTCGGAGGCTTTTGATAAAGAGCAGGAGGAGCGCGCGGAGGCGCGGCTGGCCAAGCAGCGGCGCGAGCTCGCGGAACAGTTTGCGCGGGAGCGGGGCGGCGTGGAGGGCGGCGGCGGCGGCGCAGCGGGTGCTCCCTCCGGCGCCACGCCCACCGCGCCCGCGCCCGAGGCGCCGCCCGCCTCCGACACGGGCGGGCCGCGCCTGCCCGCTGCGATGCAGCCCGCGGGAAGCCCCCCGCGCGCGTCAAAGCCGGCGCGGGACCACCTTTTTGGCCCCGCCTCCCCGCCGCCCTTCCCCGGGGAGCCGTCTCTCGCTGACACGCTTGGCGGCCGGGCGCCCGGTGGCGGCGCGCCGCACCACGCCCCCCTGCCGCCGGCGCCCGCCTACGCGGACCCCTACGGCACCCTTTTTCCCGGCGTGGGCGGCGACACCACGCACCTGCAGCAGCAGCAGCAGCACTATTATGGCGCGCCGCCACCGCCGCCCGTGCCCTGGGGCGCTCCGCCGGCGCACCCCTTTCTCGCGCCGCCGCCGCCCATCATGGACCCCGCCCTGCCCCGCCGCCTCGTGCAGGCAGAGAGCGAGCTGGAGCGCCTCCGCTCTGCGCTCACCGCACTGCAGCTGCAGCAGTCCGACGCCGCCTTTGTGCAGGGCTTGGAGCGCATGGGGCTGAGCCGGGACACGGCCGCGGGCGGCGTGCCCCCCGCCCTCGCGGCGGCCTTTGCGGCGTCGCTGCCGGCGCGGGGCGGCGGCGGCGGCGGCGGCAGCGGCGGCGGCGGTGACACAGGCGGCGGCGGGGACGAGGAGGAGGCGCACGCGCGTCTCGCCGCGCTGCTCGCGGACGTGCCGGGCCTTGTGCTCCCCGGCGCGCCCTCCTCGCTGCGGCCGCTGGGCACCGCAGACTCCCGCCGCAGCGCCGCTGCCGCGGCGGACCCCATGGGCGCGTCCCTCCCCGGCCGCAGCGCCCACCACGCCATGCAGCCCCTCACCGTGGGCGGCCGGGGAACCGGCGCAGGCGGCGGTTGGGCGCCCGCAGAGCAGGACGCGGCGTCAGTGGAGGTGGCGGACCCCATGCTGGCCTTCCCTGAGCTCCAAACGCTGCTGGGGATGGAGGCAGCGGCTCGCGGCGACACGGCTGGGGGCGGGCAGGGGCAGCAGCCGCCGCGCACGGGCAGCGCGCAGTCCATCCGCGGGGATAGCCGCTTGCTGCCGCCCGCCAGGGGTGGCGCTTTTTCCCCCACGGACGGTGCCTCGCCCCCGCCTTTCCCCGCCCCGCCGCCCGTCGCAGGGCGGCAGCAGCAGCAGCAGCAGCAGCAGCAGCAGCTTCTGCGCGCCCCGCCCCTACCCGCGGTGCTGGAGGAGGCACGCGGCGACGGCGGTGACGATAGTGCCGGTTACCTGGAGGCCTCTGGCAACAGCGATGCGCTGGGAAGCAGCTTCATGGGCATTGACCGCGCGCTAGCCGCGCGGGACGCCAGCCTCGTGAACCCATGGGGCCCGGGGGAGAGCTTTGCCGCCGCGCCGCCCGCCAGCCGCCTTGCGGGCGCGGGCAGGGCGTCGCTGGAGCCGCAGCAGCAGCAGCCGCCCTTGCGCGACGCGGCGTCGCGTGCTTCCACACCCTCCAGCCACGGCACCCACAT
>Ga0315899_10010016_pt1 | contig 10153 bp, 6 predicted proteins | sample LakEriMetagenome_2_FD_203518 | JGI IMG/M metagenome (GOLD analysis project Ga0315899, IMG submission 203518) | Freshwater fungal communities from buoy surface, Lake Erie, Ohio, United States - Buoy 4 MA112 | ecosystem: Environmental > Aquatic > Freshwater > Lake | place: USA: Lake Erie, Ohio...
GGAGTTTGATGTTGCTTGGAAGTAGGTGGACTGGTTGACAGGTCCATAAACTAATGAGTTGCTAGTTGCATTTGGGATTGCAGTATATGGTCCATTGACATTTGTAGATGTAAACCATTGAACATTTCCGACATTTCCGATAAGTTGTAAGGCGTTTACAGAAGATCCCGGACACACATAACTTGGCCCCGAAATGGTTCCGGCGCTACTTGGTGGTGAAACGGTTATTGTAATGACATTTGATGGGGTGCTAGGGCATGAACCATTGGTTGAGACAAGACGGTAGTATCTTGTGGTTGATAAGGTGCCCATTTGACCTGAGGTTAACTGGCTAGAGTTGGCTCCAACAATATTGGTCCATGGCCCAGCGATGTTTGAAGCGTATTGCCATTGTAAGCTACCATTGTAATTATTTGTACTTAGACTAGCAGGCGCTGTCCCAGAACATATGGTTTGATTATTCGTGATTGAACCAGGGTTAGACAAAGGAGTAACGGTTATTAATATGACGTTTGAATATATTGGAGAACAGGGTTCACTCTTTACCATAACTCGGTAATAGGTTGAGGTAGCTAAACTCCCGATAGCTCCAGACGAAAGAGTTGAACTTGTTTGATTCGGAATATTAATCCAATTCACATTATCTGTACTTGACTGCCATTGTAAATTACCTACATAATTGCCACTGTGAACTAAAGTAGCTGGTGTAGAATTCTGACATATCGTTTGATTGCTACTAATGCTTCCAACGCTCGGTAATGGCGCGACATAAAGCGTGCATATCAAGGAGTAAACACCTGAACACGGAGAATTTTGTATGTAGGCTCTAATATACCTTGTACTCGTAATAGTGCCAATTAAGGAACCCAGAAGCGTGTTAGAGTTTGTACCAATTGCATTCCAAGTACTTCCATTGGTTGAAATTTGCCAACTGATGTTGGAACCGGTATAGTTGGTTAAAATAATGTTACTGGGCTGCGTATTGTAGCAAACCGTGTCATTTGGACTAATATTACCAGCATTGGATTGAGGCACCACAGTTATTGTTACGGTATTTGAGTTCACAGGAGCACAAACGGCCCCATTTGAAACTACAACCCGAAAGTAGGTAGTTGTTGTTAAATTTCCCCCCATCTGTGCGACGGTTAACGTTGAGGAAGTAGCTCCGATGATATTACTCCAATTTACGTTGTTCAAAGAGGATTGCCATTGGAGATTTCCAGTCCAAGAGTTTAGGGATAGGTTTGATTGTGTGCTTCCGATGCAAATGGTTTGAGACGAACTTGCTGTCCCTACGGTAGGATTTGGACTTACCGTGATTAAAATACTTGTTGTTACTTGTTGACTGCAGGGCCCATTGGTAACCAACACCCTATAATACCTATTACTTATGAGCGAACCCATTTGGGTAGGCAATAGGAAGGGATTGTTTGAATTCGAAATGGTTGTCCATGTACTGCCATTCGTTGATACTTGCCAGATAAAACTATTGCCTACATAACCATTTAAAATTAAAGTATCCGGGAAAGTTCCTGAGCAAATTGTTTGACTTGCAGAAATGGAGCCTGCAATAGAAAAATTATAAACGGTAAGGGTGGTTACAGTTGAAAATGCATTTGGACAATTACCCCAGGATAATTGTGCTCTGATATAGGTGGTTGTATTGAGCACTCCTATCGTATTCGTAATCGTGGTTGTATTAAGAGTGGCGGTGGTTGCTCCTGGAAAATTGGTCCATGGACCGTTGATGTTTGTGGCATACTGCCATTGGATTTGACCATAATGACCGGCTAAAGTAACATTGGATTGAACGGTTGATCCGACGCAATAAGACGTAATTGAGCTGGTACTTGTGCCACCTGTGGCACTTATTAAGGTAGAAATTGAGAGTTGATCCGTATTAGTACATCCGTTAATATCGGTTCCTGTCACCGTTAATGTTTGGGCTGCCGTTACCACGAACGGAACGTTATTAGAAATTCCGTTTGACCACACATACGAATTGGCGCCAGTGGCACTCACTGTCGTTTGGGAACCAATGCAAATAGTTTGATCTACACCTGCGTTTACGATTGGTAGTGGATTAACGGTTATTGTAACGATATTAGAATATACTGAGTTACATCCATTATTTGTCAATAATACCCTGTAATATCTTGTGGAAGTTAACACACCAATCTGGGCTCCGGATAAAGCAGGTGAAGTGGCACCGGGTATAGAAATCCATGGGCCTCCTGGTGCTGCTGAATACTCCCATTGAATATTTCCATTTAATCCTACAAAGTTTAAACCTTGCGGTGTACTATTAGCGCAAATCGTTTGGTTTGAACTGATGCTGCCTGCCGAAACGGGCTGCTGTATAGTTAAGGTAATCGGCGAGGCTTGAGAAACGCAGGGTTGCCCAATATTGTATGAAATTAAAACCTGAGCATAATTACCATTGGTACCGTTCATAGCGTTTGTTAAACCGAGGTTATTAGCGTTGGTAATTAAAAAGGTATTACTGCCATTTATATTCAAAAGTGCTGGATTCAAGGTGATTGTGTACGGTGTATACCCATTACAGGAGCAATTAGCAGTGGTTGTAAAAGATGGACTGGCTTGACCGTTGACTGTTGTAGTTTTAACTCCTGCGTTGCATTCAACTCCAATATTTAAAATAATTTGACAAGAGGTAATTACAGATCCCATTGGCAAATTATTGTTCCACGTTACCCCAACCGATCCGCTACCTTGGTAATTCCCTACGCCGCAATTATTCACATTGAAACCGATGAGTTGATTATTATTCGTTATGTTAACCGTAGAATTCAAGGCAGGTGGATTTATGTAGGACTGAACATAAACTGTTGTATCGTTATTTACTGAATTCAATACCCATTGATTCGTTCCTTGGTAGCTTGTGTCTTGAATTTGAGGAGACCACAAGTACCCATTCCCACTTCCTCCTTGGGCAGTTATAGTCGTATTTTGGCCACACGTAACATTTAGGTTTTGTACGGATGGTGCAACCAGTGCTGGATTCGTCGTGTAATCATAAAAAATCACATTGGATGAAACTGTTGTATTGGAGTATAAACAAGTTACCGTTAACCGAAAATAAGTATCTGAAAAACAATTATAGACAAGCGTGCTGTCATTTGCGTTGAGGATATTCGACCAAGGACCGTTAGCTCCGCTGCTTGATTGCCATTGATAACTAATTCCCAAGGTACTTTGAGGAGGTCCTGGTGCGAACATGGAAATTGCCCCACATCCTGAGTTTGAGTTTGAAGAAATCACAGGTGCTTGTAGGCTATTGCATTCATAATAATAAGTTAATCGCACTTTACCATTAGCCCCTTGACCACCAGCCCCCAAAGAATAATCATCTGTTCCACCACCTCCGCCACCAGGGGACACTCCAGGAAATCCAGCGCCATTAAAAAAGTTGCTACTACTACCATTTCCACCGTTTCCACCACCATAAGGTGCAGTTGCACCGTTTATATTTATACTGTTAATACCGTTTTGGTATAAACCTGCTGATGAGCCACCACCACCACCACCGTTTACATTTCCTTGAAATCCGGAACCTCCTGCTCGGATTGTATCTCCAAATGAATTTGTAATTTGACCTCCATTGTTAGGAAAAAAACTGTTATTGTTAAATCCAGCCCCTCCTCCACGAGCCTTACAAAATAAATTTGTTGTTGGAGCGGAGTTTGCACTATTAAACCAACTATCACCGCCAGATAAGGCATTGTTTTGTGAGCTTCCAGGGGCCCCATTTCCACCACCACCAACATTTAAATAATATGTAGTTCCTGCCCAAACATAAATCGTATTTTTTTTGGCATAAACTCCACCGCCACCGCCGCTTCCACCATTTACAAAATTGTTGGCGCTATTTCCACCACCACCGCCACCGCCCCAACATTGCACCGTAATTTGGGATACATTTGCAGGACACACCCAGGTTTGAGAACCGGGTGATGAGAAATCAATTATTACTGGTGATGCAGGAAAGTTATTTACTGGGCCTAATTGACCCAACCCCATAAAAGGTAAAAGCAAAACAAAAAGTAAGAAACGGATCAATCTCGGCATAAATAAATGTTTTTACGGCGATTATCGTTAATTTCCTTATTTACCAAACGCTGGATCCGTTTATTACCCGCTAATTGAATGCCATCGCTTTTGCACTTAATGTAACAACTTAAAATATCAGAAATGGAAATAAGTGGATAAATGCCCAAAGATACTATTCCTGCCTTGTGAAAAGAATTGGCTAACTCGTAATTCATGCTGTGCGGTTCGGTATTGATATTTCTAAGATAACTTTGATAGTAAACCTCTGAAACCGTAAATGATATTGCGGATAACACTAACGAAGTAATAGCCAAAGCCTTGTGGGTTCTATGAATGTTTCCAAATGATAATGCTTTTGAACCCAATCCAGGAAATACCAAAGATTTGAGCGGAGTTAAGGAGCTATTTAAAAGAAATTTACTTATAAAATATGAAGGGTTCTTTTGTAAAATATTATCAATATAGACCTCGTATTTAAATGGTTCTACTTTGATTTTGGAAGTTCTGTAGAAGCTATATTGGTTTTTAGAATATTCTATATTAATATTAGTGAAATGATTAACAGCGTAACTCGAATTGAAGAAATCTTTATATTCAAAAAGTTCGCTTTTCGTTTTGTCCAATTTCGAATTATCTTTCTTCTCGTACAAAATAATATTAAAAACATCCTTCGTTGCTGGAAAAATAGTTTCGTAAAAAGGGGGGGGGAGGTTCTCTTTGTTTTTTATTAACGGAATGAGTGAATTCCAAAATTCAAGGTTTGAATTAGCTGTTAGCGTTGAAATATTCTCCCCTGAATGATTAAACCCCAAGTTAAAAATTCCTTGGCTACCTACAAGGGAATTGTTTTCTGAGCGAAAAAGAACTTCTTGTGAAAGCTTTTGTTTTAGTTGATCGAATTTCTGAGGCATTAAACTTGCGTAAGAATATACATTGTTTTTTAAAGAATATGTCAAGTCTTCCACGCAACGGGTGGGTAGGAAGTCTGAAACTTCAAAAGTGCGTGCGGAAATTCCTTCTGATTTAAAAATTAGTGCTTCAAACTTAGAATCATCTGGCGCCTTTTCATTCAAATTAAAATTTCCAAGGAGAGGTCCGGATTCCATTGTCATTATTACAGTACTGTTTTCACAATTACTCTCTAAATCAATCCATATATTTTTTCGGGATAAATTTGTATTATCAAAACTTGAAGGTAATATTTTTCTTACGTCACTATATTGGATAACATGTTTGCCTGTTGGACATAATTTGGGATTATGTACGGCATAATAATTATATAAATATTCATTAGAGTTTATTACTACAATAAGCGGTTTTTTTTCAAGACCAAAATCACTCTTCCATTCAGGGAGGTTTACCCATGGTTCGCCAACAACCTCAATTTCCTCACCATTATTCAAATAAAGTGTTTTTAAATTATCATAATCGATTTTAGGATTTGGGATTTTTTCAATATTTGTTTGTTGCGCAAATATTGAAGTTGAAATAACAATAATAATAATAAATCGAACTAAAAACATCGTACAGGTCTTACGCGGTTTAGGGTTGTTTTTTGTTGGGTGTATGTTCCTGTTCCGGAAGGAGCTTGCAGCATGGCTTGTACCCATGCATTTTGTGCATACATCGGATCTTGGTTTGAAGACCAATAGATATTTCCATTCAAGGTTCCTTGATTTAAAGGAAGTAAATTTTGGTATAATTTGATGAGTTCATCTCGGGTGGGTAAATACCAGTCGGAAAATCCATTAATGGAATAGGTTTGGCATGCCATTGCAGCATTATTTCCATTCCCAATGGCGCTTAATATTTGAGCAGTATTTTCATCCCCTTTACCGAGCCCGTACTCAAGGTTGGGAATCATAGTAAGTTGATTGCTTGGTGCAAATATTTTCGAAGATGCAATATCGGAAGGGGCACATTCTAAAAAATTCCAGCCATCCAAGGTATCTGTTTTATTATAGAAAATGATCCCTCCTGCAGGCCCTAGCTCACCAATTTGATAGTAATTTTTGGTAACAAAGAAACTATGGGTAGAGTAGGAGGTACCAACCATATTTGTGGCAAAGGCTCGATAAAAATAGCAGGTATTTTCTTCCAAATCATTAAAAGTATGATCAAAATAAGATGCGCCTGCATTAAGGTTAATACTTGATAAAGTAGATCCTGTAAATGACGGATTTTTACAAATCTGAAATCCTCTGTTCGTTACAGGTAATCCTCCATCATAAACTACATTTCCTGTCAAATCCGCTTGAAAAAATTGTAAATTTTGTATTGAAATAATGTTAACAACCGGTTTATTCTGTGCATTTCCCGGCCAAATAACCAACAGATATTCTGAATAAACCGTTGCAACTTTATTTTTAATGAAGGCCCGACAAAACAATGGCGCGGTTGAATTCCAAGGTATGGTAGTAGATCCAATTCCCTCCATACCTTCAGATAGGTATATCACATCATCATTGAGGCTGGGGTTTTGGCTGTTTGTTGAAAAGCAAAAACCGTAAATGGCACTTGGATCATGACCGGCAGATTTGAAATGGGCACTGATTTCAACAGAAGTAATGGAGTTGGTGTTAACCATTATATTATCCACCTTAGGTGCAGCAATTAAATCCCAAGCTAATCGGTCCGATTTTTTACAACCGAATAGCAGTCCGATTAGTAGTACTATGAAAATGCACTGTCTCATTCTTTAAGCCAATTGAACTTTTTCTTTTTTTTGTTTTCCTCCTCTTTTATTGTATTTTCTTTTTTTTCAGCCGGGACCAATTTTTCCAAGCGACCCTGTATTTTAATTAATTCATTTTCCAAATTAGCAATTCGGGATTTTAAAAACTCAATTTCTTCTTTTTCAGAGTATTTCGGTGAAATAAGTTCCTTCATCATGTCGTTGTAATAAAAAAGCCTTTCTCCCAAATTTTGAGGACACATATTATCATATATTATGGCTTCTGTCACGTTATTATTATAATTTATAAACCAATACTTGTTTTTTAAATTTGCCCTACTCAATGTTGAATCAACGCGATCGCATGGGAAATTTACAGCAAAACATTGGAGGATTCCTTCTAATTTAATTATACTATCTAAGCCTGAAATACTTAACGCATTAAATTTCTTAGCAGATAATGATGGCTTATAGAATAATAAATGAACTTCCGCTATTTTTAAACGTTTGTCTGATTTTATTAAACTACTTGCCTTAGAGAAAAATACAGAGTCTGTATTAACTACATCCGTGGGACAAACAAATAAAAAGGCTTGACGATTAGTTTCAAAATGAAACGTATCTTGTGGGTTATTGATTTGATGTATTATTGGTTTTTGAGACCAAATATTTCCTAGAACGAATATTAGCCCAAAAGTAAAATAATATGTCTTGATGAATTTCATTATTCCTCATCTCCATTTATAGAACAAGACGAAAATTTTATTCGTTCTGTGATACTCTTGTTGTAACAATATACATTATTTACTATAGGAGTTATTTTTACGTTGGAGTAAACCCTGGGATTTTTTATAAAATTGTATTCGAGACTCAAGTCAATCAATATTTGCCAAGCCTCTGGATTTGTGAGTCTTTTCATGTCTTTTTTGTTAATAATTAATACAGGAGAAACCATGGGTGTTTTTTCATCGTTGGATTTGAATTCAAGTTCAATTTCATCGAAGCAGTCTGAATTTGGTTGAATAATCAAATAATATAGATTTTTCCCATTTTGTTGAGGGCTTATTTTCCATTTATAACCAACGCTGGGGTTTTTATTCTCTAAAACCTTCATTGTATTTAAATAGCTACGAGTTATCCCAAAATTTCCGATCAAAGTTTCGCAAGAACAATCTTTAGGAATTTCAATTTTTAAGGTATCGGTATTGGAGGCACATCCTAGGCCGTCGGTGTAGCTTAGGGTTGAAAAAGTGTTGGTTTCTGGTGTGAATTTCAAACTATTGGGACCGTTCAAACTGAAACCTTTTCCTAGGTTTAAAACGCTGTAAGGCGTAGTTGTTTTAAAACCAATAGTCTGATTTGTGGTGTTTTTTGTAACACTCTTGGTGTCAAGGATTATGTTGGGGGTTTGAAATGAAAAGTTCTTTTCTATGACAAGGAGATGGTGGTCTTTATCTGTTTTTAATTTGACCAGTTCTTTCAGTTTTTCCAAAAGAGATAGTTGTGAGGTCATTGAATTCGATTGAAAATCAAACGGAATATTTAAATCAATTTCATTGAAGGTGTTTTTGGTAGAAATCAAGGTGTTCTTGGTAGATGAGCTCAATTGGTTGATAATATTATCCTCCAGGTTTAATATTTGATTTAAATTACTGTTGCAAGGAATTTTGCTGTAGAAGAGTTTAATAACTTGTTTCTTGTTGTTCCATGTAGAATCGTTAAATTCCTTTTTACCAACGAAATAAAATGACATATTAATTTTAGAGAACTCTTTTTGTACTTCTAATGATTTTACAAATTCTAGGAACTCATTTTTGTTCTTAAGGGTATCCATTACCATGTAATGAATTTGGACTTTTTGGCCAAAGTAGTTAAATGACCAAAAGCCGATAAAGAAAAGTAGGCTAAATATTCTCATTCAATTAAGGTTTACATGCGCAAAATGTCTCAATTTTCGTTTTACCTGATATAGTTATTCCATTTTGGGAAACGATGATTAATTCCACAGAACAGGGAACCCCATCCCATTTAGCGTTTCCTGTTGAAAAGGTGTAAGAAGATTGGTTTGATACATCAACAGTAAAAGATGAAATCCCTTGTGAAGATATTTTTAATTTTACACTAGCCCCTTTTTCTGATAATTTACTACTCCAAGCGAATTTATTTTGTGAAGTTTCTCTCAGATTTACATCAATGCTTTCGGGTTTTTTGTCCGATATAGTTACACTTCCTGTTTTAGTTTTTCCTGAGTTATCTGTTACAGTTACCTTATAGGTGCCAGGTGCCAAATTGGTTATTTTTGAGCCGGAATCGCCGTTCGACCAATCGTACTGGTAAGGAGAGTTACCCCCGGTAACACTTACTTTTGCGGTACCATCTGATTTACCTGAGGCACTCACATTGGTGTGCGTGAAGGTGAGTTTTAGCGAAGTGGGAGGTGGAGGAGGAGGGGGTGTGTTTGTATCAGAAATTTTTACTGAGGCTTTTTTTGAATTTCCTGAATTATCTGTCACTGTAACTGTATACGTTCCAACTGTTAAATTGGTAATCCTGGAGTTTTTCTTACCATTGGACCATGAATACTGATAAGGTGGATTACCTCCTGAAACGCTTACTTTGGCAGTACCATCCGAACCACCAGAGACACTTACATTAGTTTTGGAGATGTTGATAGTTATTGAAGAAGGCGGTATACTAATGCAGTGTTTTTTTTTAAAAAGTAGAAGCTTCTGATTGTTTGGATAGGTTTGCAGTGCTTTATTACATTTATCACAAGCTTTACCATCATCATTAATGTATGAATTAAACACACCGTTTACTACCTTTTCTTCAGCCGTTTGAGCCCAAGAGAAATTGTAAAGAGTAAAGATCGAAAAGAGTAATAGGAAAGATTTCATGATTTTCAATTAACTGCTGTAACTTTATTTAATTTAATTCTATAATTTCTCGGATCCTACCAAGTTTTCCTTTAAGCTCTTTGTCCCTTGAAATATTGGAATTTTCTCTTAATTCTTGATCTAAAAAAAACGCGGCCCCTTCATAATCAGGGTTGTTTGGATTAATATATTTATTTAATTCGGCTTCCACTTCAGCTTTTGTTTTTTCCTTGTTCGAAACGACTCTAACAGCAACAAAACCAACAAAGAGTAAAAGCGTGGAAATCAATAGAATAGTAACTCGATTGTTCTTCATAGATTAGTTTTATACAAAATTAGTTATTTATATTATCAAAATCAAGATGCTACTTATTGAAATTGTCCCGGTATAAGTCGCGGTCTCTTAGTTTAAAGTAAATGAGTATAAAATAAAATAGCACATGAGCCAAAAGTACATAGTATTCGAATTCAACCGATTCGGCTGAAAATCCAAACTCATATTCATAAGTGGATCCCATATTTTCACGAAGTG
>Ga0315899_10010017_pt1 | contig 10152 bp, 19 predicted proteins | sample LakEriMetagenome_2_FD_203518 | JGI IMG/M metagenome (GOLD analysis project Ga0315899, IMG submission 203518) | Freshwater fungal communities from buoy surface, Lake Erie, Ohio, United States - Buoy 4 MA112 | ecosystem: Environmental > Aquatic > Freshwater > Lake | place: USA: Lake Erie, Ohio...
GCGTTCCAATATTATTCTCAATTTGTTGTTTAAGTTTCTTTAATGCAGGCAATCCTTTCATGAATGAATCGATTGCAGTTTTCCCTAGTTTACGCAAGACTTCTTCATTTTTTTCATCCGGATCAATAATGGTACCTGCTTTGACAGCACCACATCCATACAACATCCCATACAAAAGACGTTTGCTAATATCCCTGGTAGGCACACCAAACAATTGTTGATTAATTGTATGGATGTCTTCTTCTGGATTAACAACAAGTTTTGCATATTCACCGTTATCCCATAGAGCCAGATAACCAGCAAGACACCGCAACTCCAATGCTTTGGCATCAATACCAATCATGTCCCACCCTTGTGGCGCATGAAAGAGTTCACGGCATTCTTTACCGTACGGTGAATAGCCCGCTGGAACTTGACCCATGTTGGGGTAGCGGTGAGCACAACGACCAGTGATACAACCAGAAGTAACAACGTCACCGTGCATTCGACCAGTATCATGGTTAACCAACTTGAGCCAAGCATTGTTTCCATCAGCAATCTGACCAAGACGTTTTTTAATTAACATGTATTCTGCCAGAGGCTTTGCTTCTGGATAAGGAAGCTTCTCTAATACTTCATCATCAATACTTGGATTTCCTTTCTCAGTTGTTTTCTCTGGCTGCCATCCGTACTTACTTTTAAGTCGATCAATAATCTGGTCACGAGATCCAGGATTGAACTCTTCGAGTCTGGTTTTTTCAAAAGGAACTCCTTTGACGTAACCACGTTTAGTGTTATTAACTTTTGGTACAAACCAAGACTTATGTTCAATTGGCGGAAAGATTTCTTTTAGATGTGATTCAAGTTGTTCTTTCTTTGCTCGCAGATCATCCACGAGATCAAGACATGCATCCACATCAAAAGGAACACCTGCTCTAATTTGTTTGTTAATTGCAAGAGCAAAGTCGTGCTCAAGTTTAAGAGCGGGTTCGGGATAATTTTCTTTGCTGATGTGGCCCCAAAGTTTTGTAGTAATTGCAACGTCCTGCTGGCAGTATTCCAACATTTCTTGCGAATACTCTGAGAAGTCTTTAAAGCTGATCTTGTGATCGGCCAATCGCCATCCCCAAGTCTTAAGTGATGCGGATCCACGCAGCTCCTTTGGAACTTGCGGATATTGTTCAATGTCAAGGTCATAGAGTTTTTCTTTAGGCCAGATCAATCGTGTGCAGACAAGTGTGTCAATAATACGTGCTTTGCAGTCAAATGAATGCAGCTTTTGCAGAACAGGGCAATCGTAAAAAAGAATATTGTGGCCAATTAAAACATCAGCGGTTGCCAGATAAGCAATAGCATCAGTAATGCGATCAGGCCCATAGCTAAAAGTTTGGTCGGCTGTAATGTCATGGATCACAATGCAATGGATCTTAGTGACCTTGTCATAAAGCCCATCGCTCTCAAGGTCAAAGACAAGGTACCGATCATTTACGGAAGCGGGACTCATCTTGAATTGAGAGTTCTTTACAGGCAAGGTCTTCATCATTGTCATTAATCCAAGTCAAGATCTGTTGTGCTCCTGCCCTATACGGATGGGAAAAGATCTTGTTCAAAGCTACATCAGAGTCTAGTGGAATGAGTTCAAATTGATTGGTTTCTTTGTTAGCGGTGATGGCATGTGGCGTGCCCCACCGCCAACAAGCAATAACGTAACTCATGGGATCAAGTAAAAGACGGATGCATACTATCCGATTTCACCTGATCCGCAAGAGGCTACAGGTTTATTTCCTATTTTTGGTACTGTAACCAACAAACTTGCCTTCTTTCTTACGTTGCGTTATCGCTTTCATGGCATCAGACCCAGCCCTCTGGGAGCCATGAACCAAGAGTGCAAACGGTTTGTCACCAAGACAGTGGCTGTCGTCGTGATCTATTTGCAAACCACGTTCTGCTGCTTCCTCTTCTGTGTAAACCACATAAGCAATGCGCTGAAACACCTCGGGATACTTGGGAATCAGGTAATCAAGAGTCCCACCTTGCGACGCAGTGAGATAGAAGTTAGGTGGGATGATGTCCTTAAGGTTCAGCCACATGCCAAGCGACTTGGTGTAGGCATAGAACTTTTGATGAGGACGACTTGCTGCGACCATGAACCAAGCCCGCATGTACTGCTCAGTCCAGAAGTCACCTGCTTCATGGACTCGAACAAGATCCTCCTCAGGTTGAACCATGAGTGAAAGATCAATCAGGTCACGAATCAACATAGCCTGATCACCACCCATATACATAACTTCACGGAGTAGATCCCAGTTGTGCCAACGAGCTTCTCGTACTGTAGGTCTGGTCTCTGCCATGGCAGCAAAGCAGCGATACTCATCTGCTTGTGTACCAGTGAACTGAGGTAGATCCATGATCTTGCCAGTGACCCGATCAGCCATGGTCTTACAGACACCAGCGTGTGGGCATGCATAGCCTGCTGGGATGTTGAAGATCAAACGGTTCTTGAGCTTGCCGTTACCTGTGGAGAACTTGAGGAGTTTCATGTTGTTGAGTTGAGTTGATTGATAAGCGGGGCTTATAAGTAGTTTAAGGACTTGCTTAGGTCCATCTTCCTGTTCGAGAATATTAGTTAATCGGACGCGCTTCCTTCTTGGTATTTATGGATAGCAGTAAAGATGCGCCTAACGCGGTCAGGACCAAGCCCTCTACACTCCATAACGTCTTCGGGGCCAGCTTCAAGCACTTGCTCAACACTAGTGTAGCCGTTCCGCCTGAGAGGATTGCACAAGTCTTTCTCCATACCAACCGCTTCAAGCAAAGTCTTACCTTGGATACATGCACGCACTTTGTCGACAAGCGCGGCATCATTCTCATGTAGAGGTGCATATTGTTCCAGTATCTCAATTAACTGAATGCAAAACTTTCGATAATTAAGGATCATGGTTGTTAATGCGTAGAACTAATTTGTGGTTGTGTTACCAGGCGAACAACATCATTTACCACAACGGTCATATACTTTCCGTATAAACCGCTACAGAATAATGACGCTTACATACCGTGGTGTCAAGTACGAACAGGAGGATCAGGCCAAGGCGGACAAAGCCTGGTGGAACTTAGCCCACCGTCCCTGGCTTTGCTTGACGTACCGTAACGTCTGCTACTTTCCATACGTCACTGGAGGCCAGATCAAATGAACAAAGCATTGATTGTCTACCTGGTAGATAGGAAAAAGAAAGTGGCACGCAAGGATGTGGAGTCCAAGCATGCTATTGCTGAATTAAAAAAACAAAGCGCCGCGACCTTCTGATCGCCACTTGTCTAGTTCATCTTGTGGATCGGGTTGATAGGGTGGCATTAAGTTGCCATCCTTATCAATAATCCCTGCATTCACAAGAAACTCTCTAGCTTTTTCTGGTTCGCTGTACTTCTCAATTAGTTGTTGAATCTGTTGAGAACATAGCTTCTCCGATGATGGGGAATTGTTCACAGAAGATTCGCTTGATTTCTCTTGCGATTTGTTGGTGTTCAAGTTGGGTTCCATTGGAGCAGCGAAGATCAAGATAGTGGATCCATGAACGCAGTGTACCGTTCATGAACAAACGTGTCTGTGTCGATAATGGCAGAATGGCACGAGCACATTCCTTTGCAATACCATTGCTTACCATCTCGCGATACAGATGTTCTGCATCTTCATACAGCTCACTGATACGTCGATAGTAATTAGCAACAACATCAGCAGATAGATCATCAATACTGTTCTGCCGATTCTTTTGATCTTGCCTACGTAGATGCGGAATAACAGCTGAGCCAAGCTCACTTGTGTCTGCATAACGCTGACTAAATTCCTGGAACGAGAAGGAACGATGACGCAAAATCTGTGGTGAAATTGCACGTGTTGTTTCAATCTCAACAGTCATGTTGGCCATCTCAAACGGCGACCAGTGTTTGTGTTGAATTAAATAACGCAACAACCGTGGAGCTGTATCCATGTTGTCTTGGTTCTTCGGGGCTGAAACACGCGCCATTCTCGTAATCATTTCCTCTGCATTGGGTGTTGCCCAAACAAGCTGTACGTTCATGAGCACTTAAGGAAGTAATGCCAACGAGTTGTGGGATCAGTGTAACGGATTACTGAACAACCTTCGTACTGATCAAGGACTTCAAACTTAGAGTTGTTCTTAGGTTCATCAGGTGACAAAAAGATTGCAGCGATTAAACCACTAGCCGCAAACGCAAGGATTGTTGCACAGCAACCACGGAGAAATTGAATTTGATTCTCAGTCATTGGGCAGTGCCTCCAGCTCGTCGGCGATGGCAAGGATGTTTTTCTCAGTGATGCCAAAGTATTTAAGTTCTTTTGTAACAGCACGCAGAACGGCGGCAGCACAGCGATAACCTTTTTCGAGAGGGCCATCTAGCCAGCCACAGTTAGCCATGTAGGCATCTAACACCGCATCAGCGGCGGGGGAAAGGTCAGTCATCGAGTTGCTCCAATGCGTGGCGAATGATGTTTGCTGCATCTTGTTCAAACGAAGCAATGGAAATATCGTCCAATGCTTTCAGCGCCTGCTCCTTCAAGCTCGGCGGTTTGGGGCGACGGAAGGCGGGGGAGAGATTAGTCATTGTCGTACAAACCCACAGCTTCCAACTCATTCACGATGTCAAGCACGTCTTGGCGAATGCCGTCAGCGCTCTTAATGCGGACAGCCAACGCGGTCAGCGCTGCAGCTAAACAAGCTTCCTGCCAATAGTCGGGAAAAGGACCAGGACGCAGCGTTTCTGTGTAACGCTCACGGAATGCAGTTACGACTGCAGTTGTCGCGGGGGAGAGAGTAGTCATGGCGTTTAGTGGTTGCCGGGGAGTTGTTCGAGGGCGCGGCGGATGGTGTCGGAGTTGCAAGTTCCCATGCTCTCCAATGCGTCTAATTCACTGAGTGCACGCTCCTTTAAGCTCGGCGGCTTGGGGCGCATTGCTTGTCTCAATGCATCTCCAGATGGTGTGATTATTAAGTGTTCACTGAACAAAGCACAGGTGTCAAGCCACTTTGCAGCTTGTTCCAATTGTTGATCAGCACCAGCTTGGTAAGCTTGGAATAGCATTACGTCATAGTTTTCACCTTCGTCGAGCTGGTCTTCCCAGTGCTTGAGTAACTCCAGTGACGGAGTGATTGGGTAGTTGTTGTTAGTCATGTCATTCACCAGGGACAAGGACTTCTTTGGTCAGACGCTCCAACTCTGACACAGGACAAATACGCATGGTGGCATGTTCAGTAGGGCTCATCAAATGATCCCACTTAACAAGTAAAAACTTTTGTGCAGCACCACGGGAATTCTTTTTGTAGTTGACGCCAACAACTTCACCATAACGCTGATTTCTGTATTGAGCAATGCGCTCTCTTGTTTGTTGGTTGTGCGTATAGATCCCATGAGGTTTGGGACGTTCAGCAACACGATCACCAATCTTGTAATCAAATTGACGTTTAGTTGACATTGTTAAGAAAAATGAATGCGTAAAAAACCAGGTAGACGTTTCATTTTGTCTTGGCCACGACTATGCTTTGCAGCATCAGGTGGCAATTCAACCTCCAACGTAAATGTTTTGTAACCACAATCACTACATTTGCGTTGTCGCAAAATAGTTTCTGCGGTATCACGATGGGTGCGATCAACGTCAAAACGAGATGAATCACACTTGGCACATCTCATTGTTGTGAATTAGATAGGTTTAAACAACTAAGCAATTCAAGACAATTGGCTGCACCCATAATTTTGAATGCATCAACAATTAAATCTTGCTGTTTATCAGGAAGCTGGTAGTAATCGTACAGAATTCCTTCTGCTCGATCAAAGTTGTCGTAGCTACCAGTCAATGTTTCAAGTACAGAACCAGGCATGTTATCAACCAAGGTTGTAACAATAACCTGCTGCACTTGAGGCCAGTCTTGTTCTGGAATTAATGCAATTGTTTTGTCAACTAAATCAAGATCAATGAGTTCAGATGTCATAGAGAAAGACCCCCGCTTGCGCAGGGGCCAAACATTCCGTGCTGATCTTAGGCTGGTTCTGCGCTAGTGTCCACTACAGGGTTGATGATCCCTGCATCTTGTAACTTATTGAGCATGCCGACCATGATGGACGCGTGAGCCTGGGTCTGATCCATGAAGTGCTTAGCACGCTCAGGGCTAATGACATGGATGTTGCCATTAGGTTCCACGTACTTCCAGCTTCCATCCGGCTGTGGATCACCTTGGAGCGCAAGACGCTCAGAGTTATGGACATACCTCAGCTCAAGGTTGTGGTGATCTCTTAATCCCTGTGCATCTGTCCAAGTAGCCCCAATGTTATAGCGTTTATCCTCATCAGAAAACGCATGGAATTCAGGAATGATTGATTTAAATGCAGCAAAGAATTGCATGGTGTTAAATAAATGATTGAGTTTGGTAGGAGCGACAGGACTTGCACCTGCACGGTCAAAGACCAACGCATTTTAAGTGCGTCATGGCTACTAATTACATCACGCTCCCTCACTTGGACTTACACTCACATCAATTGATGCGTGCTGCCAAGTGTGATCATGAGGCAGGACTTCCATTCCGTAAGTCCAGCTATCGTAGTCATCCTCATTACGAGGATCGTCTTCGATCAGGATGTACTGTGGTAAATTGTCATGGATGTATTCACCAATATTAGCCATGGCCATGGCGAGCAGTTGCTCATCGGTATAATTAGACATAGTTAAAAGGGGTCCTTTAACGAGGATAGGACCCCCATGCTGTGGCTTCAGCTATCAGATGCTAGCTGTTTTTCACGAGATTGCAAGGCTTCCTTGAATGCTGTGGAGTACTGCTCATGTTGATCAACAGACAGGCGCTGGTTCGCTACGCCAGCAATCTGTACGACGTTCATGACACCCATAGATACATCCAGTTGGATGGTGAAGGTGGGCTTACCATCAATCATGCAGAGCACAATGAAGTGCTTGCGTTTCTTAATGTCATCTGCATAGCGTCCTGCAGAACCCACACAGTTACGGACTGCTTGTCCCCACTGTGCTAGCTGGTGTGTATCCACAGGCTGGAAGAATGTCCAGTCACTACCGCTGACGTTGACTTTGATCGGAGTAGGAAACAAATCCTGGTGCAGTGATTCCTTGCGGTTGGTTACTTTCCATGCTTCGGCTTGCACGTAGTCATGGAAGTCAGGCATGCGCCAGCGCTTAGGTGCCTCGATTTGTTTGTCATTCTCCAAGATGCGCATGATCATGGAGAAGGTATCATTCATTTCAAAGAATGATTTGACGTGGTAATCATAGTCACTGTATGAACTGCGATGAGAGGTAGGTTCTGCCTCATTGAACTTACGCAGCATGTTGAAGAACGATGCAACAGGCATGTTGGTGCGTAGCCATTCGACAAGACGTTCGTCATACCTCAGGTTGTTCAAATTGATACAACGCAGCTCATTGAAGTAAGTACGGTAGTGATCAATAGGGCAGTCAGGCCAGATCCGAATAATGAATTCAATAGAGTTACAGGTTTGCTCAAATTCCTTGAAGCCATACTTAATAGCTTTGCGTTGTGTATTCTCTGGATTTCTGTACTCAGCAGTTGAACGATCAAGCATTGCTTGAAGCTGCTTCTTGATATACGGAGTAGTAATGATTGCTTCAGTCTTGGCTAAAGATGTACCGTAAGAAGAATATCCATAGTCATTCTTCAGTAGCTTAGATGTTGCAATCAAGTTATCAACTGTCAGTTCATACTTGGTTTTATCAGGTATAGGCTTGCTAAAGAATGCCGGCATGTCTAGTGCATCAACGATGTTGTTGCAACGCAAGCGATCAAAGATACTACGACAATCACTCCATTGAGGAATGGTTGTCATCAGCTGTGATTCAAACGCATTGATTGCTTCGTTGATATCACGAGCCTTCTGGTAATAACTAGCTATACCCATGGCACGCCAGTTGCGACCGTCCTTACCGTTGATAATATCTTGCTTAGTTACTGTTGCAGAGTAAGTAAAGACCTGTGCACCACGACCAATGGCGTGTTCAGTGCATTGTTCTTTACTATTCCAAATATGACGTGGAGCTGCCTTAGCAGTGGCTGAGGTGTTCTTGAATGCGTAGGCGTAGCCATAGACATAGTCTTCGCCTCGTTGTGGGAGCCATGCTGCGTACCAGCATTGCTCGAAGTGATAGATAACAGCGATAGGTACAGTGCGTGCTTGTGAAGTCGCTACATCCACAAGCTTGGTAAACAAACGGAAGCGCCCTGGTGCTAGCTGTGAGTTGATGTAGTCGATTGCATCCTGTTGATAGCTGGAACGTACAATATCTTCAGGGATCAGATGAGGGATGTTGCCAAGGGGATACTTGGCTTTCTTAGCAGGCTTCTTGTTGTCATCCTGCTTAACCAAAGCCTTGAGCTTTGGATCATAAGCCAGGAGTTCTTGTTGCAGGTTGGAAGGTAAGTGGAACTGCATGAGTTGAATAGGTAAAAGGAATGGACAGTTTAACGTCATATCCAGGACGATGTGTTAAAGAATCGGGATTCCTTTAACGTATGTTTCTTAACGTGTCAAGAAGTTCTTCATCTTAACTGTTTCCTCACTAGCCCATGTGTCAATGCACTGGTCAAGTGTGTATGTACCTGTCGGTGTCATGACTAACATGCGTTTAGCAAAGCCAGTTGCCAAATACACTCGACCTTTGGGACCACGCAGTACAAAGTACCAGCGTTTGAATTCAATTGAAAAGCCAATCATTCGTCTGAGGTGTCAACGAGTTGCCATTGAGGATCGAGGTAATCAAGATAGGCACAGAAGCCATCTTCATCAAGAGGGATTGGTTCCTCTGGATCCAACTCAATAGTTGTTTGACAAAGAGCAGGAGCCCACTCTTCAGGGTCGAAGCGAGTCGCCCGATAGAGCAGGCGCATGTCGTCAACAACTGCTGTAACTGTGACATGAGTTTGTGTGAAGTAAGTATCTTCGATTGCAAGGACTGTCATCAGTTGTCTTCGACGTAGGAATGCTGGGTGGTCTTAATGAGGCGGTACTTCATCCACAGACGTGCTGTGTCGTACTCGCCATTGAATCGTGTTTCATCTACAACATTTGCACTTGCTCTGCGCTTTGCGCAGTCAGCAAGATTGATGCGATCAAACATGTTGAGGTAGTCAAGTGTTGCAGACATGAGTTGAGTTGAGTAGTTAGACTAAAGCCTGGGACTTACACTGCCTCCTTCTGTGCTATTTGCACAGCGAGTACAGATGCCCAGATCTTTAGATTATCTTAAGGTTTGGAATACTCAAGCCGGTGCCAGGAATACTGACTGATCCTTTAACACCATTGGGATTGGCGTTGACAGTCAGTTGAAATGGACCAAGCTTGATCTGTTTACTCACTGACTTGATGCCATGTTCAGTGATGTTCACACCATGAATGGTGCGATCAAAACTAATGGGAGATTTCTTAGTCATAACAAATGCTCTTGAATAGTAGAGGACCTTGTTTTCTGTTGCCTTGAACAATGTAAAAGTTGTTCAAAACATTTGTGTTTACATAAAGAGGAGCAGGAAGAACAATGTTGTTTTCCTTGATAGCTTGCATGCGGTGCCTTAAGTGCCGATCAAAACTATCCTTAGTTCTCTTAACATCTTTTGAATGAGTAGCAGAACAAATAAACACTAAAAGCTCTTCGTAACTATAAAAAGTTTCAATTTGCTTTCGTTTGATTTGAAAAGTAACGGTCGTTACTGTTGTCTTTATGTATTCTTTACCCTCAATAATGACATCTTCTTCTGTAATAGTTTGTGTCACTTAAGGTCCTCCGGCATGAGTGTCATGGCGTCATCGTCGTCCATGTTTGTCATTACAAACTTATCTCCATTGGGGGCAATAAAGCCCCCAATGAAGCCGATGCCATGACGTTCAGCTGATTCTTTCATCTTGGCTACAAGCTGCATAGCTTGGAGACGTTGGATATCAATTGAATCAGGAATACGAGGAGTGTTGGGAGTTGTCATTGGTGTTGAGTTGATTGACTGTTGAAGTCTACCAGATGAGTCAAGGATTGATTGGTGTATTAAAAGATGTAATGCATAGGAAGTACTTATGTATATAGAAGAGTCCCCCCTGGTACTCCACTGGGGGAGTGTGAGGGGGAAATAC
>Ga0315899_10010018_pt1 | contig 10152 bp, 11 predicted proteins | sample LakEriMetagenome_2_FD_203518 | JGI IMG/M metagenome (GOLD analysis project Ga0315899, IMG submission 203518) | Freshwater fungal communities from buoy surface, Lake Erie, Ohio, United States - Buoy 4 MA112 | ecosystem: Environmental > Aquatic > Freshwater > Lake | place: USA: Lake Erie, Ohio...
ATCCATGTCGTCGCCCACGAATACTTCAACCGCTCCTGGCATCTGACCTATTTCGCGGATCTGGCCCGCAGCCTCGAGGCGGCGGGCCTGGGCTTTGCGTGTTCCGTCCACAAGAGTGATCTCGCAGGCCTGGTGGCCCACCGGCGCCGCGCCTGTCGCATCGACGATCTAGACCTCAATCCGGCTTTGCGTGAAACCACCCACGACTTCATCCTCAATCGGCGCTTCCGTCGCGACGTCTTCGTGCGCGGCGCCGAGCGTCTGAGCCCGCTGGAGCGCCAGGCGCGGCTCAAGGCGCTGGGTCTGCTGCTGCTGCGTCCCGCCAGCCTTGCGAACGCTGAGGTGCCCACGCCCTATGGGGCGGTGCAGCTCGATGCCACCTTGTGCCGTCAGCTGCTGGGCGCCCTGGAGTCGGCGCCCGCGCCGGTGCCGCTGGGGGATCTGATGGTGCAGGCGGGTCTGGCCGAAGCACCGGCCGAATCCGTATTCCAGACGGTCGCCGCGCTGGTGGCGCACAACACCCTGGGCGTGGTGTTCCCGGACGATACACGCCAGGCGGACTCGTCATGTGCGCACGCCCTGAACCAGGTGATCGCTCGTCGCGCCCAGGCGGGCGACTCGCTGCGTTACCTGGCCAGCCCCGTCACGGGCCAGGCGGTCGAGGCCAGCCTGGCCGAACGACTGTGCCTTCTGGCCTGGGAGCAGGGCGGGCGCTCGGCGAACGATCTGGCCGGAGCCCTGCACCTGGGGGGCGTGTCCGAGCCGCAGGCGCAGGCCGATTATTTCCTGCAACAGGTCGCCCCCGGCTGGCGCCGTCTGGGCCTGATTGCCTCGGAGGTTGCATGAGCCAGTTACAGCCCTGGATGGACAACCCCGCCTGGTGGGTCTTCGGACCCGAGCCCAGCCAAGCCCCGGCCTTTGCCCGCTTTCACACGCGCAATCGCTTCCACCTGCGCATGGCCATGACCCTGACCCCCGAGCTCGAAGACCCCGCCTACTGGGAGGCTGAACTCGTTCGTCGCCAGCAGGCGATGCAAGCAGGTCAGGCCGTACACCTGGTGGGCATACCGCGCGAAGCCCACCAGAGCGCACCCGCACTGGCCGACATCGGTGCCCTGGTCAGTTTCTGGAATATCGAGCATGGTGATTTCGAGGGCTGCAGCTTCAGCATCCTCCTGGACCGCTACCTCGAAGGGCGCGGCCTCATGTATGCCCTGACCGAACCGGCGGTGCGCGAGGTCATGGCCCGCCACCGACTGCACCGCGTCATGGCCAACCATCTGCCCGAAAACCTGCGTAGCGCGCGCCTGCTGCGGCGGCTCGGCTTTGCAGTCGAGGGGTATGCCCGCGACTTTCTGCGTATCAACGGCCGTTGGCGCGATACCGTGCTGCTGTCGCGGCTGGCCGAATAGGGGCGGATCGCGACTGCGTCGCGCGGCTCAGCGCCCGCCCGAGACCTCCAGCAGACTCATCGTGGTGTAGCTGGCTTCATCGGACAACAGCCACAGGATGGCGCGCGCCACCTCCTGGGCGCTGCCACCGCGTTGCATCGGCACCTGTTGCGCCAGCTGCTCCACGCGATCGGGCAGGCCACCCGAGGCGTGGATCTCGGTGTCGATCAGACCTGGTCGTACCGCGTTCACCCGGATACCGTCTGCAGCCACTTCTTTCGCCAGGCCCAGCGTGAACGCGTCGACCGCCCCCTTGGCTGCGGCGTAATCCACGTACTGGAAGGCCGACCCCAGGCGGGATGCAGCGCTGGAGACGTTGACGATCGCACCGCCAGTGCCCCCATGACGCGTGCTCATACGACGAATCGCTTCGCGTGAGCAGGTCAGGGTACCAATGACGTTGATATCGAACATGCGCTTCCAGCGCGCCACACTCATTTGCTCGATACGGGCGGGTCTGTCGACCACGCCCGCGTTGTTCACCAAGGCGTTCAAGCGGCCCAGTGTGTTGTCGATCGTCTCGAACATGGCGAGCACTTGCTCCTCGCGCGCGACATCGGCCTGCACCGCGATCGCTTCACCCCCGGCCGACCGGATACGGGCCACCACCGCATCGGCTGCCTGCGCATTTGCCGCGTAGTTCACCGCCACCGCATAGCCTTGCTGCGCGGCCAGCACCGCGGTGGCTGCGCCTATGCCTCGGCTGCTTCCGGTGATCAGCAGGACTTTTCTCATGGCGACTCCTCCAGCCCGATGGGGCATGTAAGCTTGGCCCCCGATTAAAACAAGGCCAGCATCTGCTCCTGCAGTGCGGCCCAACGACAAGGAGCAAGTCCATGGGTATCTCGATCCAGCTGCGGGCCGCCGACGGCCACGCCTTCCCGGCTTATGTGGCCCAACCCGCGGGCCCGGCCCGTGGTGCCGTCGTGGTGCTGCAGGAAATCTTCGGTGTCAATTCGCATATCCGTGCGGTCGCCGACGGTTATGCCGCCGAGGGCTACCTCGCGGTGGCGCCGTCCACCTTCCATCGCGTCAAGGCCGATGTCGAATTGGGCTACAGCCCGGACGACATGAGCGCAGGTATCGCGCTCAAGGGCGAGGTCGAAGCGCTGTCAGCGCCTGGCGTGCTGGCGGATATCCAGGCCGCCATCGACCATGCCGCGCAGGCGGGCAAGGTAGGCATCGTGGGCTATTGCTGGGGGGGGCTGCTCACATGGCGCGCGGCCTGCCTGCTCCAAGGCCTGTCGGCTGCGGTGCCTTATTACGGCGGTGGCACCACTAGTCCCCAGGAAATTGCCCGCACCCCACGCGTGCCGGTGCTGGCGCACTTCGGCGAGCGTGACCACTGGATCCCTCTGGAGGGTGTGCAGGCCCTGCAAAAAGCCCACCCCGGCATCGAGGTGCACGTCTACGCCGCCGACCACGGCTTCAACTGCGACCAGCGGGGCTCGTATGACGCGGCAGCGGCGCAACTGGCGCGCCAACGCACGCTGGCCTTCTTCGCCAAGCACCTGGCCTAACGGCCGCTGCGCGCCAGATAGCGCTTGCGCCAGAACACCAGGCCCAGGCCTGCGGCCAGCACGGCCATCGCGGCTATCGTGATCCAGAAGCCCTGCGCCTGATGCAGCAGGGGCATGCCATCGAAGTTCATCCCGAAGATGCCAGTCACCAGGTTCAGGGGCAGGAAGATGGCGGTGATCGCGGTCAGCGTGCGCATCACCGCATTGGTGCGATGGCTCTGCGCCGAGAAGTGGATCTGCACCGCAGCTTCGGCGCCTTGCTCCATCCGTCGGACCTGACTGATCACGCGCTGAATGTGTTCGATCACATCGTTGGCGCGTGCTACCAGGGCGTCTCGTTCGGACTGCGAGAGCATGGGAGGTGGCTGTTCGCGGACGTTGTCCAGCCACTCCTGCATGGCGTCAGCGTGCTCCTCGCACATGTCCTCCAGGTTGTGGATCTGCGCGCGCGCCAGCATCAGCGCGCTCCAGTCCGCCGTGCCCGCGCTGGGGCGCAGCAGCCGCTCCTGCCACGCGGTCAGCTCGGTGGTCAGATGGCGCCGCAACTCCAGGTAGCCGTCCACCAGGGTGTCGACCATGCGCAGCATCAGATCGGAAGGTCCGGTGGGTAAGCGGCTGCGCGCCGCAGCCTGTACGCCGTCGGTTTGCAGCGCGTCTCGCGCGTAGCGTTCGACCAGCGTGCGCATCATCGGGCAGGCTGGTGGATGCACCGTGATCAACAGACGATCGAATACCGCGAAGCCCATGGCCTGTGTGCGGATGCGGCGAAAGGTTTGCAGTGCGGGCGTCGCCCTGGCTCGCACAACCGGCGGTCCCATCTCCGCCTCGATCTCGCTCGCTGTCGACAGCCGTCGGAAGATCACCACGTCATAGATCGACGTGAAGTCGTAGCGTGAGGGGTGCAGCGCGTTATCCAGGTCCTTCACATGCAAGTCCAGCAGGGGCGATCCTCCGAGGGTTTGCGCTGCTGCCTGAAGGCGCGCCAGGTGTGTCTGCAGCTGATCGCGCGCCAGGCTGATCCAGACAAAGCCCCGGGCCGGCACTTGCTCAGGCACCTCCTGCACAAAGCGCAGCGTGCCCTCGGTGAATTCGACGATCTGCATCGTGGCCGCGTCGGGCAGGGCGGACATGAGGGCTTCTGGGCTCAGACTCGCAGCAGGCGCGCGGCGTCCCGCGCGAAATAGGTCAGGACACCGTCGGCACCAGCGCGCTTGAACGCCAGCAGGCTCTCCATCATCACTGCATCGTGATCGAGCCAGCCGTTTTGCGCAGCGGCCTTGAGCATCGCGTACTCGCCCGACACCTGGTAGGCGAAGGTGGGCACGCGAAATTCATCCTTCACGCGGCGCACGATGTCCAGGTAAGGCATGCCGGGCTTGACCATCACCATGTCAGCGCCCTCGGCGATGTCCATCGCCACTTCGCGCAGCGCTTCGTCGGTATTGGCCGGGTCCATCTGATAGACCTTCTTGTTGCTCTTACCCAGGTTGCCCGCTGAGCCCACCGCATCGCGAAAGGGCCCGTAGAACGCGCTGGCGTACTTGGCGCTGTAGGCCATGATGCGCGTGTGGAGCTGGCCGGCCTTTTCCAGGGCTTGTCGGATCGAGCCGATGCGCCCGTCCATCATGTCGCTGGGCGCCACGATGTCCACGCCAGCGGCCGCCTGTGCCAGCGCTTGACGCGTGAGCACATCGACTGTCTCGTCGTTCAGGATGTAGCCGGTGTCGTCCAGCAGACCGTCCTGGCCATGGCTGGTGTAGGGGTCCAGCGCCACATCGGTCATCACGCCCAGACCCGGGAAGCGCTTTTTCAGCTCGCCGACGACGCGTGGCACCAGACCCTCCGGATTGAACGCTTCGCGCCCGTCGGGTGTCTTGAGTGCGGGTTCGATCACCGGGAACAGCGCCATCACCGGGATCCCCAGGGCCACGCACTCCTCGGCCACGGGTAGCAACAGGTCCAGGCTCAGGCGTTCGACGCCAGGCATGGAAGCCACTGCATCGCGGCGCTGGCTGCCCTCCTGCACGAACACCGGATAAATCAGGTCGTGCGCGCGCAGGTGGTGCTCGCGCACCAGGTTGCGCGTGAAGTCGTCGCGTCGCAAGCGGCGGGGGCGGCCTTGGGGGTAGGGGGCATGCAGCGTCATGCAGAAATTTTGCCCGATCGTCTGGGTCTGCCCAACGAATCCAAAAGAACTCTTTTTAGCCTGCCTCTCGGGGTAAATCCCTGCCACGAAGCTTGAATCGCACATACCCCTTTGCTACATTCATTTCGGGCGGCTTGCCGCCCCCCGCTTTTCCTCCCTGAGCGGGTGCCTTAATGTGTGACAGCAAAAAGGCTTGTAACCCCGGCCCGATGGCCGGGGTTTTTTTTTGGGGCTTGCCCCCTGGCGGGTCACTACACTGGGCGCCATGCTGTGGGTCAAAGCCTTTCACATCGTCTTCGTGGCGAGCTGGTTCGCCGGACTTTTCTACCTGCCCCGGATCTTCGTCAACCTGGCGATGGTGGCCCCCGGCCCCTCGCCGGAGCGGGACCGCCTGCTCCTGATGGCGCGCAAGCTTCTGCGCTTCACCACGCTGCTGTCGGTGCCTGCGCTGGGGTTGGGCCTGTGGTTGTGGCTGGGTTACGGCATCGGCGCGGGCAGCGGCTGGATGCATGCCAAGCTGCTGATCGTCGTGCTCACCGTGGGCTACCACCATGTGTGCGCCCGCATGCTGCGGCGGTTCGAGGTGGATCAAGAACAGCGTGGTCATGTCTGGTTCCGCTGGTTCAACGAAGCGCCCGTGCTGATGATGGTCGCAGCCGTCGTTCTGGTGGTGGTCAAGCCCTTCTGACCCTCGCATCGCATGTCTGCCCACAAGACCTCGGCCTGGCCCCTCGCGCAGGCCTATGTGGCGCTGATTGCCTACGCCAGCCTCTACCCGTTTGAAGGCTGGCGCATCCAGGGCATTGCGCCCTGGGCTTTTCTCTGGAGCCCCTGGCCCCGCTACTGGACCGGCTTTGACGTGCTGGCCAACATCGCCGGCTATGCGCCCCTGGGCTTTCTCCTGGCGCTGGCCGTCCTGCGGCGGCGGGCAGACCATCCCCATGCCTCGGCGCTGGCGCTGGTCGGTGCGACCCTGGTGTCGGCGGTCCTGGCCTTTTTCATGGAGGCTTTGCAGACCTTTCTGCCCTCGCGCGTGCCGTCCAATGTCGACTTTGGCCTGAACGTCGCGGGCGCTCTGGGGGGCGCCTTGCTGGCAGCGGGCCTGGAGTGGGGCGGCGCCATCGCGCGCTGGACCCGCTTTCGTGAGCGCTGGTTCGTGCAGGACGCGCGCGGCGCGCTGGTGCTGCTGGCCCTGTGGCCTTTCGCCCTGCTGTTTCCCGCTTCGGTCCCTTTGGGCTTGGGTCAGGTGCTGCAGCGGCTTGAAAGCGCCTTGGCCGAATGGTTGCAGGGCACACCCTTTCTCGAGTGGCTGCCTGGGCGCGAGCTGGCCCTGCAGCCCTTGGCCCCCGGCGCCGAGCTTCTGAGCGTGGCGCTGGGCGCAGCGGTGCCCTGTCTGCTGGCGTTCTCGGTCATGACCTCCATCGGGCGCCGACTGGCCCTGGCCGTGTTCATCGTGGCCCTGGGTATTGGCGCGACGGCCTTGTCCACAGCACTGAGCTGGGGACCGATCCACGCTTGGGCCTGGTTGAGCCTGCCGGTGCGCCTGGGCCTGGCCGGTGGCCTGGCCTTGGCGCTGGTCCTCGCGCCCCTACCGCGGCACGCCATCATCGCGCTGGTCATGTTGGCTGTGGTGGTTCACCTGAGCCTGTTGAACCCGGCGCCCGCCAGCGCCTATTTCGCACACACCCTGCAGGCATGGGAGCAGGGCCGCTTCATCCGCTTCAATGGCTTGGCCCAGTGGCTGGGGTGGCTGTGGCCGTATGCGGTACTTGCCTATGCCTGGGTGCGCGTGTCCCGCGGCAGGCCACCGGCCTAGAGGGCCACCTAGAATCCGCGCATGTCGCAGCCCACCCCTTCCCCTTACTTTCAGCGCCACATCTTTTTTTGCCTGAACCAGCGAGCCAACGGCGAAGCTTGCTGCGCGCAGCACCAGGCCCAGCAGGCATTCGATCGCTGCAAGGCCCAGGTCAAGTCCCTGGGTCTGGCCGGCGCGGGCCAGGTCCGTGTGAACAAGGCGGGCTGTCTGGACCGCTGCGCCGCGGGTCCGGTCGCCGTGGTCTATCCCGAGGGCGTCTGGTACACCTACGTCGACACCCACGACATCGACGAGATCGTCGAGTTCCACCTGAAAAACGGCCAGATCGTCGAGCGCCTGCTCACGCCCCCCGAACTGGGTCGCTGAACGCATGAATACCCAGACCGAGCGGTTGCAGTTCGCCGGCGAAGCAGGCGTGATCGAGGCCCTGCGCGACGCGCCAGCGCCCGGAGTCGTATCGCGCGGCACCGCGGTGATCGCGCATCCCCACCCGCTGTTTGGCGGCACCATGGACAACAAGGTCGTCCAGACCCTGGCGCGGGCCTTCGTGCAATGTGGCTACACGGCGCTGCGCTTTAACTTTCGGGGTGTGGGTGCCAGCCTGGGCGCGCACGACGACGGCCGCGGCGAAGCCCGCGATATGCAGGCACTCATCGAACAGGTCGCGCCCGCAGGCCCCTTGGCCCTGGCCGGTTTCTCATTTGGTGCCTTCGTCGCCACGCAGGTGGCTGCGGCGCTGTGGCCTTCACGTCCCTGGGAGCGACTGGTGCTGGTGGGCACAGCCGCTGCCCGCTTCCCGGTTGCGACCCTGCCGGCCCAATCGCACGAACGCATCCTGGTTGTCCACGGTGAGGCCGACGACACCGTGCCCCTGTCGGCGGTCATGGACTGGGCCCGCCCGCAAGTACTGCCCGTCACCGTGATTCCAGGCGGCGGCCATTTCTTTCACGGACAATTGGCCCTCCTGAAGAGTCTGGTGGTCCGCCACCTGTCCTGATTGCCTTGGGGTTGCCTGTGATGCATCGTCTCCTACGGTCCTTGACCGTGTCCTTTCTGGCCCTGTGTGGCTTGGCTGCGCAAGCCCAGGCGCCAGCGGCTACCCCGGAGCCGGTGCAGGCCTTGCAGCCTCTGGAAATCGCGGCGCGCAGCTACCTGCTGGTGGACATCACGGCCAACCAGGTGCTGGCCGGCAAGGACATCGACACGCAGGTCGAGCCGGCCTCCCTGACCAAGCTCATGACCGCTTACCTGGTCTTTGACGCGGTCAAGTCCCGCAAGATCGGCCTCACCCAGCGGCTGGCAGTCAGCGACCGCGCCTGGAAGATGTCCGGTTCGCGCATGTTCATCGACCCCAAGATGCAGGTGACGGTCGAAGACCTGATCAAGGGAATGATCGTTCAATCCGGCAACGATGCCACGGTGGCTCTGGCGGAGGCTGTGGGCGGCAGCGTTGAGCGCTTTGTGCAGCTGATGAACGACCAGGCGCGCGCCCTGGGCATGACGTCCACCAGCTACCAGAACCCCGAGGGGCTGACTGCCCCTGGGCACTTCACCACGGCCCGCGACCTGAGCATCCTGGCCACGCGCCTGATGCAGGACTTCCCCGACCTCCTGGGCTACTACGCCATCAAGAAATACCGCCTCCCCGGTACGCCGGCGGCCAACGACAGCAACCGCAACCTTCTGCTGTTTCGTGATCCGTCCGTCGACGGGCTCAAGACCGGCCACACCGAGGCCGCGGGCTACTGCCTGGTGGCCACCGCCCGGCGAGACTTCCCGAACATCGGCAGCCGCCGACTGCTGTCCATCGTGCTGGGTGCAGCCAATGAAAACGCCCGCGCCAACGAGTCCCAAAAACTCCTGAACTGGGGCTACACCGCCTTCGAGGTCGTCAAGCTGTTCGAGGCCAACCATGCGGTGGTGACCCCGGAGGTCTGGAAAGGAAGCCAGCCCCGTGCCAAGCTGGGTCGGCCTCAGGCCATCCTGGTGGCCGTGCCCACCGGATCGGCCAGTCGCATCAAGACCCACGTGGCCCGCCCCGACCCCTTGGTCGCCCCGCTGGCCAAGGGTCAGGCCATCGCAACCCTCAAGGTCAGCTTGGGCGACCAGCCCTTGCCGGACCTGCCGCTGGTGGTGCTCGAGCCCGTCGCCCAGGCGGGGGTCCTGGGGCGTGCCTGGGACGCGATCCGGCTCTGGATTCGTTAATTCTTTTCACCTCTTTTCCCTGCCGGCTGGCGAAGATTTGGTCAGTCCGCCGCATCGGGCTATACTGGAGGGCTTTCCCGCTATTGGGGCGGGAGAGTTTTTTTGTCGCTTTTTCAAACGTTTAGGGACGTTTAATGCCAACCATCAATCAACTCGTGCGTCACGGGCGGGAGGTCGAAAAGACCAAATCCAAGAGCCCCGCGATGCAAAACAGTCCGCAGCGCCGCGGCGTGTGTACCCGCGTGTACACCACGACCCCCAAGAAGCCGAACTCCGCGCTTCGCAAGGTCGCCAAGGTGCGTCTGACCAACGGTTTCGAAGTCATCTCCTACATCGGCGGTGAAGGCCACAACCTGCAGGAGCACTCGGTGGTGCTCGTGCGCGGTGGTCGTGTCAAGGACCTGCCCGGTGTGCGCTATCACATCGTGCGCGGTTCACTCGATCTGCAAGGCGTCAAAGACCGCAAGCAGTCGCGTTCCAAGTACGGTGCGAAGCGGCCCAAGAAGGCCTGATCGTCCGTAGTTCGTCGGTTTTGTCGGTGCTCGTACAGCCCTGGCAGGTTGTTCGAAGCGTAGTGACCCCAAGCGCGGAATTGTCCGTGTGGGTCGAGTAAGCGGAGGGTCTGATGACTCTCTCGGCCCCCGGGGCCAGCTGAAGCAAATCAAGAGGTGAAAAAATGCCACGTCGTCGCGAAGTCCCTAAACGTGAAATCCTGCCGGATCCCAAGTTCGGCAACGTCGAGCTTGCCAAGTTCATGAACGTCATCATGCAAGGCGGCAAGAAGGCAGTCGCCGAGCGCATCGTCTACGGCGCGCTCGAGCAGATCGAGAAGAAAAACCCGGGCAAAGACCCCCTGGAAGCCTTCACGATCGCCATCAACAACGTCAAACCCATGGTGGAAGTCAAATCCCGCCGTGTGGGTGGCGCCAACTACCAGGTGCCGGTGGAAGTGCGCCCTGTGCGTCGCCTGGCCCTGTCCATGCGTTGGCTCAAAGAAGCCGCCAAAAAGCGCGG
>Ga0315899_10010019_pt1 | contig 10151 bp, 12 predicted proteins | sample LakEriMetagenome_2_FD_203518 | JGI IMG/M metagenome (GOLD analysis project Ga0315899, IMG submission 203518) | Freshwater fungal communities from buoy surface, Lake Erie, Ohio, United States - Buoy 4 MA112 | ecosystem: Environmental > Aquatic > Freshwater > Lake | place: USA: Lake Erie, Ohio...
TCGTCATGGTTGTCATCACTGCTCATGAGAACCTCCCCGTCGTAGCACCTGTCTTGAGCGCACTGTAGCCCTGGTCACAGCCCTTTGCAGGGGAAATACGGCGCCAGCTTGGCGCTATAACTGCGTTCAAATGGCAGATGCAAACGATTTGCATTAACCTTGGGCCATGCATATCCCTGATGGATTCATCGATATCCCGACCTCAGCCACCTTCGCCGCCCTATCGGCTGTGGGCGTAGCTGCCAGCCTTAAAGGCGCTGCACGCTCATTGGATGAGAAGACCGCGCCACTTGCAGGGCTTACGGCAACATTTATCTTCGCGGTTCAGATGCTCAACTTCCCTGTCGCAGCCGGAACAAGTGGACACCTATTAGGTGGAGCGCTCGCTGCAATTTTGGTCGGGCCCTACGTTGCAACGCTTTCACTGACGGTGGTCTTGCTCATGCAAGCTCTGCTATTTGCAGATGGTGGCCTGAGTGCAGCAGGTTTAAACATTTTCAACATGTCATTACTTGGAGTTTGGTTTGGCTACGGAGCGTTTCTCCTCGCAAAGAAGATTCTGCCTAAGAACAAGGTTTCGATCACAGCTGCTGCAGCCTTTGCAGGTCTTGCATCCGTACCTGCAGCAGCACTTGGATTTGTCTTGCAGTATGCACTTGGTGCAACAGCTACTTTTTCGTTAACCACAGTTCTAACCGCAATGGTCGGCACGCACCTTCTGATCGGTATCGGTGAAGCCATAATCACGGGTCTCTCAGTGAGCGCGGTAATGGCCAGTCGTCCAGATTTAGTCTTTGGGTATCGCGGAGCAAAGAAGAAGCTAGAAATTCGTGAGGGTCAAAAGTGAAGAATCCATTAGTTGCAGTCGGTTTGGTTCTTTCGCTCGTACTTGCTGGCGGAGTTTCTTATTACGCATCCTCCCAACCAGATGGTCTTGAAAAAGTTGCTGGCGATGTTGGATTTCTAGATTCAGCAGAAGAGAGCGCAGTTAAAGATAGCCCTCTCGCCGAATACGGTGTTGCTGGCATTGAGAACGAAAGACTCTCTGGCGGTCTTGCTGGCGTCATTGGCGTTGCATCAACTGCCGCCATTTCTTTTGGACTCTTCTATGCTCTCCGCCGATTTAAAAAGGAAGAGTCATAAGCACCGAGGTAGAGCACAAGCATCATCACGGTCATGATGTTGGTGAGCGTCTCTATATCCATCGCCATTCACTAGTACATCGCCTGCCTTCACACGTCAAAATTATCGCTGTTTTAGCCTTTATTGTGGTCTCTGTCGCCACACCGATAAATCGTTGGCAGGCATTTATCGCCTACTTCGCAGCCATCTTTGCCGTATCGCTTGTCGCAAAGATTCCGACGCTAACGCTTCTTACCCGCGCTCTCATTGAGATTCCATTTATCTTCTTCGCGATCTTGATGCCTTTTTTTGGAACCGGAGAGCGTTTTGAGATTGGGCCACTTAATCTCTACCGTGAGAGTTTGTTGGCGGCAGCTGCGATTGTCATAAAGGGAACTCTTGGTGTTCTCAGCGCTGTAGTTCTTTCTACAAGTACAACTGCACGCGAATTACTTCGTGGACTTGAAAAATTACATCTGCCAAAACTTATGGTTCAGATCGCAGCCTTTATGTTGCGCTATGTCAACGTAATTAATGATGAGATGGAACGCATGAAGGTTGCACGGGAGTCACGCGGCTTTATCGCAACCGGCATTAAGGATTGGAAAGTTCTTGCAACTGCAGCATCCGCACTCTTCATTCGTTCATACGAGCGAGGCGAACGTGTACACCTAGCAATGCTCTCTCGTGGATATACAGGCGTTCTCCCCCATGATCAGAGCGAAGGTGCAACTTTGCGCCTCTGGCTACAAGGTTTGGCTTTACCAATTTTTGCCGCCGCAATCCTTCTCATTACTACCGTGATCGGATAATCCATGACAACTCAACCTAGTCTGCTCATCGAAGAGTTAGCTTTCGCTTATCCCGATGGCAATCAAGCTCTCTTTGGTGTGAACCTTCGTATCGAACGCGGTGAACGAGTTGCGTTGCTAGGTCCAAATGGTGCAGGCAAGACAACTCTTGTCATGCATATGAACGGAATTCACCCAGCAGAACATGGCAAGGTCAGCGTTGCGGGAGAAGTTATAGATACAACTAATAAGGATCTTCTTCGCAGGATTCGCGGCAAGGTTGGCGTAGTTTTCCAAGACCCTGATGACCAGTTGTTTATGCCTACCGTGGGTGAGGATGTGGCCTTTGGCCCATACAACATGGGTATTCGCGGTGCTGAGCTAGATAAGGCTGTCGATGAAGCTCTGGCAATGGTTCACATGTCTGAATTTAAAGAACGCCCTCCACATCACCTTTCTTTTGGACAACGACGAAGAGTTGCCGTTGCCACTGTACTTGCGATGAAGCCAGAAATTCTCGTTCTCGATGAACCATCTTCGAATCTCGATCCGGCAGGCCGCCGCGAGCTTGCAGAAATCTTGCGATCACTTGATGTCACGATTGTCATGGTTACTCATGACTTGCCGTATGCATTTGAACTCTGCCAACGATCTGTAATTTTAAGTGGCGGCGTCATCGTGGCAGATGGAACGACCGGAGATATCTTGCGAGATGCCAACCTCTTGGCACAGCATCGTCTCGAGTTACCGGTCGGATTCTCTCTTTAAAGTTTTTTTGAGAGTCGAATTCTTCCCTGTGCTATCGCTGCACCGAGCAAAACGATGAGAGCGCCCACTGGCTCATACCAGTGTAATTTCTCTTGCAAGAAAATTAGTCCTACAACAACTGCCACAACTGGGGTTACATAGGTAACGCTACTTGCGATCGCACTACCGGCTGCGCGCATAATCGTGAAATTCCATATGTAGGCAAAGCCGCTGCCAAATACACCAAGGGTAATCATGGCAAGCACAGGTCCTATTCGGTATTCATTCTTAGCAATTCCATCAATAAGGAAAAATGGCAACAAAGTTATTGCCCCTAACGAAACTTGAGTTGCGGCCATAACTTCCGGTGCAAGCTGTGCTGGCAAGATAAACCTGCGACTGTAAGGAAAAGAGAATCCGTAACAAGTGACAGCTGCAAGTAGAACGAGAATTGCCCATAGTGGGTTATCCCCCAAACCTTTCCAAGCGCCGAGCACCGTGAGAACGCCAATAAAACCAAGCAGCAGACCAATTACCTGCGGCCCAGTTGGTTTTTCACCGCGGGAGACCAAGATGATCGCAATCAAAGTCATTAGGGGTGTCACAGCATTGATAATTCCAGCCAAAATCGACGTTACTTCGGTCTCGGCCCAAGCAAAGAAGATTCCAGGAATGACATTAAGCAATAGAGCAACAACCCAGAGGTGGCCAATCATTTTCCGATCGCGTACCAGCGACATTCTTTTAAATTTCAGATAAATCAGGAGTGCCAGTGCGCCTAATGCACAACGGCCAAATGCAACGCCGAACGGGGTAAGAAATTCAAGACCGAGTTTGATGAAGATGAACGAGCAGCCCCAGACGATGCCGAGTGCAATATAGAGTCCAAGCCAAGATTGCGATTTGCTTTTACTCATTAGTTGATCATGCCACAGAAGTGGTTTAGATCAGTGCCAGCGAAAGTGCTTTCTTTGCCGCTTCTTTGCGATCACTCACTGAGAGCGCCTGATAGATGCGCATTGTTTCGTGACGAATTGTGCTGACGCTAAATCCAAGCTCATTTGCAAGTTCATGATTAGTCTTACCTTCGACCATACCGCGCAAGATTGATATCTGACGTGGAGTTAGTTGATCTGAACCTGGCTCGATTCGTTCGGTGACATTACGCAATCCACTTGACTCTCGTTCATGAGAAAGTGAAAGATAGAGTCCTAGCGCTACAGCATAATTGCGTGCGATCTCCTCGACCGAAGCCGTATCTACAACAGGATGTGAAAAACGAATTACGAGATAACCATGAACTGCTCCGCGTTCGCGAAGCTGAATCATTAGTAAATTTCTAGTTGGGTTCCAAGGTTCAGAATTCTTACCCAATGCAATCAGAGCTTCGTCGTTCTCCCATGAACGCCAAACTTCGCTTGGGAAAGTTTGTTTAGCTTGCCCAGCATCGAATCCATACTCGCCTAAGAACTCAAGTGAATCATCGGCATGCAAGCGCCCAATTCGGGCACAACAGGCCCCCAGTGGTGCCATGTACTCCATGACTAAGGCGCGGGATATTTCATCGCAGGTTGGGTGATAACTCAACCAATCAATGAAGGCACGGATATCGTGCATGAAAGCCACCGCCCAGATCTCGGTCCGTGTAGACCGTCATTACAGTTACCGTTGAATGGTCACCTATTTATGCGGGGTTAGCCCTATCATGACCAGTCAAATCTCGACTGGTCGTGGGATGGTCAGGGGTGATCTTTTAGAGGCCGACCCATCCAAGGACTGTGCCAAGGAATGGGATCACAAAAAACATCTTGCCTGAGATCTCACTTGCCGTGACTTGCTCAGTAAATTGGCCGTTTGCGACGTCATATCGATCACCTGTTGCTCCTGAGATCTGTCCTAGCGTGTAAGAGTAAAAACCGGGATTTCGTAAATCTGTCCCTTGATAATTACGTAAGTAAGATGCAATCGTGTCTAAGTCTGCCGCAGGCGTAGGACCCGCAAAAGCTGAAGGAATTAGTTTTGGCGTAATCGCTGGAAAAGTAACGAAGAGTGTTGCTAGAAACGCACCGATAACCCACTTGTTAAGGCGGATGTACAAAGGCGACTTAACGTTAAGCATGGCTCCGGCTCGATAAGTAAGGAATGAACCCCAAGTCTAATTGAGGGTGAGGTGATAACCAAAAGGGTTTTCGTGAGAAAAGTGGCCTTGTCGGACTCGAAGTGCCGCGGAGAACTAGCTCTTCGTCAGAGTAAAGACCGCGCTTGTTATACCCGTGCTTTTGACGGTGAGTACATATGGTGCGCCCGGTAGCTTAAATGTCTCGCCTTCGAGAAAGCCTGTCAGGATCCAATCGGAGGGTTCGGCTTCGGGATCTAGATTTAGATCTACAACACTGGTCGGAAAATCTTCATCATGTCTATGGATCAATATCGGGCCAACAATTTTGCCTTTAGGTTTTGTCCAAGCGGGCCCAATCATTCTTACTTGAATTTGGGGTTTATCGAGAAAAGTATTGATTGAAATGCAACGATCTTCCCCCGGAATGTAGTACTCAAAGAAATACCAGTTACCTTTATATGGGAATTGATAAACAATGTTGTCCGAAGTCAGCCTTGATTCATCAACAGTTGTATCAACACCGATTGTGAGGTTCTTCGCTTTCGGTGTGGAAAAAGTCGTTGCACGTTGAGTGGCGCTTAGAGTGGCGCTCGGACACCAGTCGTCACTGCCCATCAAATCTCTAAAGTCTCCATACTCGTTAACCGAACAATTCGTTGCATTAAACTTGGTGTAATCGGAGTTGTCACAGTAGATATTTGAGGAGTGGTAAAAGTTAAAGTTATGGCCGAGTTCATGAATCAATGTTGTTGAATCAAAAGATTTAAGGTTTATAGAACCTCCCCCTTGCTCACCAAGTCCTGCATACCCGCACGAGTCATAGATATTCACAGCAATTAAGTGTGTTCCGGTTGGGATTGACTTGAGGCCTGCAATTTTCATTGCCGTCTTTGTATCGGCTATGAAATTGCAATGCTTCACCGCAGTGCCTGGTTTACCAAAAAAGAATTTGGAGGCCCCGAACTTCATTTTGCCGCGGGATGCTTGCTTCCAATATTTAATCGCTTCCGCAACAGTGCCCCTGGCATTGCTGGTCATTTCTCCCTCAGTAATTCCTGTGGTTGTCTCTCCATCGTATGCGGTCCAAAAATCAGACTGGTCTGCAGGAGTTAAGCCAACGTAAACAATCTTATGTGTTGTACTCCAGTTAATCTTGGGTGTGGCCGCTGTTGCGATAGGCATAAAGGAAACTGTGAGGGCGACCGAAGTGATTACAACCAGGAATCTCTTTAAGCGGTGCATTCACTCACTTTACTCTGCGAGTATTTCAATCCGATAGGGCTATCCGAGTACCAAAGTGGGCCCTGTCGGGCTCGAACCGACGACCCACGGATTAAAAGTCCGTTGCTCTACCGACTGAGCTAAAGGCCCCACTGCATCTTGAATGCTGGCAGATTCTAGCGGAGTTTTAGTGCTTCTAGCGCCCCCGGGAAGCGCGCTGCAAGCGGTCACAGATAGCGATGGCAAGGCCATCTCCTTCTGGTTGATCGATGCAGATGCGAGCGATCTTTTGCGAATCTCCTTCGCGAAGCGCGGCATAAAGTGTGTGCGCATAATCTTCAATTGATTCTGGTGATGCTAAACGAATAACGCCTGCTGGGGTTTTCTTATCGTTCATTGCGATGTATCCATCACCAGGTTGTGGCTCTGTATCAAGCACAACTGTGGCTTGTGGTGCATAATGATTTTCAAGTGAACCGCTGACGCGAATCTCAGATTGTGCTTCAGTGACTTTGAGTCCGGTCACTTCCTCGATCATCTCTTGCGTGATTGCACCAGGTCGCAAAATATGTGGAGTCTCTGATGTGCAATCAATAATGGTTGATTCAACGCCAACTTGTGATGGGCCACCATCAAGGATTACATCATCGGAGCTTAAGTATTCACTGAGTTCTTCACGAACCGCTTCGGCTGTTGTGGGTGAGACATGTCCGAATCGATTGGCACTAGGAGCTGCAATTCCTTCCACACCAATCTTTTTAGCTGATTCAAGCAGCGCTAAAGCAACAACATGATCAGGTACTCGTAGTCCTACAGTCTCTTGTCCACCAGTGATGAAATCTTTTGCAGCATCTGACCGCTTGCAGATTAGTGTCATCGGCCCTGGCCAAAATTCGCGACCGAGTGCGATCGCGTAATCGGAAATCTCATCAGCCCAATATCCCATTCCATCCATAGACGAGATGTGAACTATTAATGGATGATCTGCAGGGCGTCCTTTTGCGGCATAAATCTTTGCCACAGCATCGGCATTGGATGCATCCGCACCGAGTCCGTAGACAGTCTCGGTCGGGAATGCGACGAGATGACCTTGTGCAATAGAGCTAGCGGCAGATTGCATCGCATCTGCGGTGCAGCGCGATATGAATTGGCCGGTGCTCATGTCCGCAATTATCCCTGCTTTTGCGAGAAGATAACCACATGGCAAAGCAACCGGTGAAGGTCCTACAGATCATTGCCCGCATGAATGTGGGCGGTCCTGCAGTCATTGTTGCCGATTTAATGCGCAGTATCGATGCTTCAAAGGTCGAACAGGTTTTGATCACAGGTTATTGCGATTCTGATGAGGCTGATTATTTGGAGACAGTTGCAACAGATATCAAGGCAACACGGATTGCTGGCCTTGGACGCTCGGTCTCAGTGGTCTCAGATGTTCGCGCTTTTTTCGCCCTCGTTGCGATGATCAAAAAGATTGCACCTGATGTGATTCACACCCACACTGCCAAAGCTGGCGTTCTTGGCCGATTGGCTGCAATCTTGGCGGGGCGTAAAGCAAAGCGAGTACATACCTTTCATGGGCATCTCCTGCATGGGTATTTCAGCGGGTGGAAAGTAAAGCTTGTAATTGCTATCGAAAAATTCTTAGCTAAGCGCACGGATATCTTGGTCACTGTCGGAAACCAAGTCAAAAACGATTTGTTGGCAGCAGGAATTGGTAACGCTGATCAATATCGCGTCTTCTTTCCAGGCCTAGTTGAACCGGCGAAGATTTCAAAAGATGTTGCCCGCCAGCAATTTGCAATGGGTGCTAGCGATATCTATGTGGCATATGTAGGGCGAATGACTGGTATTAAAAGACCGGATCGATTGCTTAACACCGCTGCTGAAATCAAGGCACGCAATCTGCCTGTGAAATTTATCGTTGCCGGTGAGGGTGATCTTTTTGAGGCGGCTAAGAATGATGCGCAACGACGAGATCTACCCGTCACATTCTTGGGATGGCGCAAAGATATTGGTGCACTCTTTGCTGCAAGTGATATCGCCATTTTGACTAGCGATAACGAAGGTATTCCACTGACTTTGATTCAAGCAGCTCAGGCATCACTACCGATTGTGGCAACTGAAGTGGGTTCTATTGGCGACATCGTGGTCCATGAAGTGAATGGCTACCTGGTTGATAGTGAGCCTGCAGCACTTGCGGATGCTCTGCAGAAGCTAGCGATTGACCCAGTTTTGCGTGAAATCATGGGTAAAGCTGGGCGAGAAAGGACCAGTCGTTATTTCTCGCTAGAAAAAATGTGTGCAGATCACACAGAGTTGTATCAGTTGCTACACAGATAAACGTTATAAAGAAGTGCGATACTTACCTCATGAAACTTACAAAGAAGTACATCGCAATCCCAGTAGTCGCACTTGTCGCAGCAGCAGCTTTTGCCTTGCCGGCATCTGCTGCAACTCCAGCGCGCTATGTCACCGTTAATGCAGAGGGTGTCGTCCAGGTAACCCCTGATGCTGTCCGAATGAATGCAAATGTCACTCACATTGCTGGCACAAGTGCAGAAGCTCTTTCAAAGACTTCTGCTGCTGCAGCTAAGGTCCGTGCGGCTCTGATTGCTAAGAAGATTGCAACAAAAGACATTAAGACAACAAGTATCTCTGTCTATCCTGAGTACAACTACACACAAGATAAAGGTTCAGTGCAGATCGGTTACCGCGCAAGCCAGAGCTTTGAAGTCATTATCCGTAATGCAACAAGTGCGGGCGCAGTAGTCGATGATGTCGTTGCAGCTGCTGGAGATAGCATCCAGATCCAAGGCGCAACTCCATTTGTTCTTGATTCAGCGAAAGCAACGGCATCAGCCCGTGCTGCAGCAGTTGCGAATGCTCGCGCAAAGGCAAAGTCATATGCAGAGCTTCTCGGTGTAAAGCTTGGCAAAGTGACATACCTTGTTGAGAATTCAAGCCCAGCTTCATATTCACCGATTATGGGTGTTGCAAAGGCTGCAGATTCTGGAGCAACTGAGATTGATCTTGGAAACCAAGATGTCACGGTCTCGATCACAATTCGTTGGAGCTTGCTCTAACTCATGACAGAAACCAGAAAGCTTGATGCGGCACTCGATGCGCTCGTACATGACGGGTCTTTGAGCGCCGCTCAAGCTGATCTGGTTCGTACTCAATATCAAGCAACAGAAGAGCCCTCTGATTCACGCAAGAGCGTTTTAGCTGAAATCGCTGGATACCTCGGTGGCGCCTTTGTAGTTATCGCCGTAACAATTGTTACCGCCCGTCAATGGACAGCGTTCACAGAACTACAACGTGGAATCCTCTTTGGCGCACTCACCATTGCACTCTTTACGCTGGGCACCTTTGTTGGAACAAGTACTGCAGTGAAATCTCGTTTATCTGGTGTTCTCTTTGGATTATCTGCAGCAAGTACTACAGGAACCTTGGCAATTTTTAGTCCTAGCTCTGACGCCCCAACTATCGCCTTCTTGGCAGGTACTGCAATTGCCTTGATTGGTTATTACATCGTCCAAACTTTTGTTGGTCACGTCGTTCTCTATGGATACATATTCATCACCGGCATCATGGCACTTTCTGATCTGATGCCAGATGGATCTGGAACAGCGATCTATATCGGAACATACTTCCTAGGATTAGGTGGCGCGTGGATCTTCTTTACGTATCGCAACTATGTCGACAGATTGCTCGGATATATCTTCGGTGGTGGAACACTTTTTATTGCAACACAAGCTCTCTTCATCGATGCAGAACATTGGCTTTCATATCTTTCAATGATCGCAGTCGCCGGCGGAACTGCATGGCTCTACCTTCGCGTGCATGCATGGCCATTAGTTTTGACAGCGGTATTAACGACAACTGTTGGCGTTGGTGAATTCGTCGCAGAAACTTTGGGTGGATCCTTAGGCGCTGCCCTCGGACTCTTTGCAGCAGGTGCCGCCCTTGTCACAAGCTCGCTATTGGCCCTTCGAAATAAGCGAGAAAACCCAGTAGAAGCAGTGGAAATAGCGCAGTAAATCTCGTTTTGGTTTTAGGTCTTATCCACGGGTACGATAGGCCAGCCTTTAACGTCCCCATCGTCTAGGGGCCTAGGACATCGCCCTTTCACGGCGGTAACACGGGTTCGA
>Ga0315899_10010021_pt1 | contig 10151 bp, 9 predicted proteins | sample LakEriMetagenome_2_FD_203518 | JGI IMG/M metagenome (GOLD analysis project Ga0315899, IMG submission 203518) | Freshwater fungal communities from buoy surface, Lake Erie, Ohio, United States - Buoy 4 MA112 | ecosystem: Environmental > Aquatic > Freshwater > Lake | place: USA: Lake Erie, Ohio...
ATCAGGGTTGTCGGCTAATTTTAAATCGGAATAAAAAATTTGTTGACCGACAGGATAAGTCTTGAATTCACTGCCACTGGTAGAACGTAACTGAAAACTTAGTTTCCAAACTGGGTAGTCGTTATTGGTTTTTTGTGCAAGTAATACTTGATTCATTTGATCCAAGGGGTCCAAATTCAATTCCATTAAACCTTGGTTCAGTGTATCTACTTCTACAAATATCTTTTCTTTCGTAAAATAATAATATCCATTGGCTCTAAACAATTCAACTAATCGATCTAATTCATTATTAATGGATTCGTTGGAATAAGCCATTCCCTTTTTTACATAGGCAAAACTAGTATTCTTAATGGCGATAGTTTGCAACAAGGAATCACTTAATTCGTATACCACAGAATCAATTAGGGTTTTTTTATTCAAAAGAATTTCCATGGTAAGGCGTGCCCTCCATTCATTATTAACTGTATCTACTTTTACATAGGGGGTTAATACAGGATGATTATAACCCTTGGTGGCTAAATAGTTTTTCATAAACTGGATAGAAGGTTCCAATTTATCTTCCTGTAGTCGAATAGGTTGTAAAATGGTATTAAAAAATCCAAATTGGCGAACTTGCTTTGCTTTCGCACTATCGTCCCAGTAATTGGCTAATTCATTAGAAAGTGCTTGTGCCTCTATATTTTTGCCCGCATCCTTAATAACCACTTTATTATCATAGACAAAGCTCAATTGCTTGGGATAGTCATGAATTACTGCTTTTTTAATGTCTGCGCATGCATTTAATAAAAATAAAAGACCAAGAAGGTAAAATCTTGAGAAGAAACTAATATTTTTAAGCTTCCGTAATTGCATGTAAATGATAAGTAATAGTGAGCTCAAATATATTCAATCTTTTGCCCATAAAAAACATTGGGCGGAAGAATCTGTGTTTATTGTAGAAGGGCCTAAGATGTTAGAGGAATTATTGGCTTCTCATTGGGTCATTCGTAAAATTATTGCCCTGCCTGACTGGATTCAAGCAGAAGGCGCATTGCCTGCAGAAGTTGTGGAAGTAGATGAGATTATGCTAGGGCGATTAAGCCTACTGCAAACACCCAATAAGGTCATGGCCATTGTTGAAAAAAAGAAAGAGGAGCAGCCCTTGGTGTATAATGGAAAATTGACTTTATTATTAGATGGCATACAGGACCCTGGAAATTTAGGTACCATTATTAGAACAGCCGATTGGTTTGGTATAGATCAAATAGTAATTTCTGAAGATACAGCGGGCTGGTATAATCCTAAAGTCATTCAAAGTACGATGGGAAGTTGTTTTAGGGTCAATCTGCGTTCAATGGATCTTGAAACACTTCTTCAAGCCAATACAAAGTCTAAAAATAAATTACCTGTTTATGGTGCGCTATTAAATGGTAAGTCCATGCATGAAATAAAATGGGAGCCCTCTAATTTTATATTAATTGGTAATGAATCGAAAGGTATTAGAGAAAACTTAATGCCCTTTATATCGCATCCCATTTCTATTCCTAGAACGGGTGAAGCAGAATCATTGAATGCAGCAGTCGCAACGGGTATTATTTTAGCGAATGCAAAAGCTTGATTAAATTAATTAGCTTAATCGAACTGAATAGCTTTTGCCGGAGAGATTTTCTTAATCCATAAGGTAGGAACTAAGAAAGAGATATAACTTATAATGGCAGTGCCAATAAGAACGCTTATAATTTGAACAGCGTCCATTTTAATAGGTAATTCTTTTATAAAGTAGGCCGACTCGTCCATTTGTATCCAACCTGTTTTTGCTTGTAAGTAGGATAAGCCAAGACCTATAATAGCGCCGAGTAGTATGCCGGTCCAACAAATAAAACTTGCTTGGAATAAAAATATTTTTCTAATAAAATTTTGAGAAGCACCTAAGGTAGTGAGTGTACCTATCATGGTTATTCTCTCTAGCATTATAATAAATAAACAAGTAAGTAAATTAATGATGGCCACAATTAGCATTATAGTAATAGTTACATTTCTGTTTATAGTTTGAACACCTATCCAATCAAAAATTTGAGGATAATAATTTTTAATGGAAGTAGCTACCCAATTTTCAGGAAGTATTTTTTGTAGCGCTGATGTGGTAGCTTCAATGGGAGCATTTTCATGTAATACAATCGAATAACCTTCTACTAGTTCATTGTTATTTAATTGTTGTAGTAGTTTTATATCCACTAAAACAAACTGATTATCATATTCTTCAATACCAGAATGATAAATACCCACCACTTTTAATTTTCTTTGTTGAACAGCGCCTGTATTTAAAAAATAAAGCCGCACTGTTGCACCTAATTGAACATTTAATTTCTTAGAGGTATTATCTGAAATGATAATTTCATTCAGCATGCTATCTTTTGCAGGGGTAGTCCAACCTTTTCCTTTTCTTAAAAAAGGTATTTGAGTAGAAGTAGGTATTCCTCTTGCCACCACCCCTTCAATATCTTGCTCAAAAGAAAGCACTGTTGATTGACTCACAAAAGGAGTAATTGTTTTTACAGCTGTATTTTTTTGAAAGGCTGCTAAGGTATTTGCGTCTTGTTCTAAGGGTTCTCCACTTACGGAAGCGACTCTAATATGTCCCCAGAACTGATACACTTTATTTGCAATGGTTGCCTGAAACCCGTTCACTATAGAAAAAGTAAGTAATATAGCTGCCACACTAATGGCAGTTGCTGCAATAGATAGCCTTACTATAAAACGAGTATAGTTTTTTTGTTTTTGAAAACTTATTCTTTTAGCTATTTCAAAGGCGGTGGACAATGCGTAATTTTTAACAAATCTAGTTTTTTCTGTTTATAAATTAGGATTAAAAGGGTAGTTTCGTAGTGACCAATAACCAAGTTCATGTTAAAAAGATACTTATGGATGGCTTTACTAATAGGACTTCATGCAGTAAAGGGCCATGGTCAATCCAATCCTGATAGTATTTATCAAAATAGCATACATACTGTATTAATCCATCCTGTGAATAAGCCTCTAGCTATTCCTGTGGTACCTCTAAATGAATTCAGTCCGCTATTAATAAGCTTTGACGATTTCAAAAATGATTACCAAGACTATTATTATTCAGTAGAACTAAGAAATGCCGATTGGTCAGCCGTCCCCATGTCTGCCTTTGAATATTTACAAGGGTTTAATCAAAATAAAATTTCTAATTTTTCGGTTTCATCTATTGCCACGCAAAGGTATTATCATTACGAATTTAATTTTCCCAATGCACAGGCTAGGCCAACACAGTCTGGAAATTATATTTTAAAAGTGTTTAAAAATGGCAATGCCAATGAGTTGGTTTTTACCAGACGATTTTTTGTAACAGAAGACCAAGTGAGCATGGCTCCTACTGTGCAAGAACCTTTCGATGCTCAAATTTCTAAGACACATCAAAAAATACAGTTGGTATTAGATGTTAAGAAAATTCCTTTCTTCCAAACCGATCAAATCAAGGCTACTATTATACAAAACTACAGATACAATGATGCGCTTACATTAGCAGCACCCACTTTCATAAGAGGTAACTTATTAGAATACAATAGTGAAGATCAATTTATTTTTCCTGCAGGTAAGGAAGCTAGGTGGTTAGATATTCAAAATTTAAGATTAAGATCGGATAGAGTTACAGATATCAATTCAAAAGCAGATAGAGCCATTATAAGTGTTAAGCCCGATTTATCAAGAGCGAGCACTGCTTATTATACATTTAACGACTTGAATGGAAATTTTATCATTTCCAATACAGAGTCTCTACAAAGTGAAAATCAAAACGATTATGCGACAGTGAATTTCACTTATTTTCCTAAAGATAAAATTCCGTTTATAGGTATGAAATTATATTTAGCAGGGGCACTTACAAATAATATATTGAATAAAGATGCTGAAATGATTTTTGACCCAGCCCTGGGTTATTATAAAAAGTCATTACTATTAAAACAAGGTTATTATAGTTATAACTATGTTCTTAGAGAACAAAATAGCTTCAATCCCCTAAATGATTTTACTGAAACCGAGGGGAATCATTGGGAAACTGAAAATAACTATTCCATTATGGTTTATTACCGACCTCCAGGTGCAAGACACGACCATATCATAGGTTTTGGCGCTGTAAATTCAAGGCAAAATTGGTAGTATTTTTTTGCTATATTTGCAGCGGCAGGTCTTACACAACCAGCTCCTGTTGAAACTCCCCAGGGCAGGAATGCAGCAAGGATAGATGGTTGAGCGGTGTGATGTAAGTAGCCTGCCATTTTTTATTATTCTAGACAATTTTTAAAACAATTTGTATGAAATTTTTCATTGACACAGGTAATTTAGCTCAAATTAAAGAAGCCAATGATTTAGGAATTTTAGATGGTGTAACCACGAATCCTAGTTTAATGGCGCAGGTGGGTGTTAAGGGTGAGGCAGCTATTGCTGCTCATTATAAAGCTATTTGTGAATTAGTGAATGGAGATATTAGTGCAGAGGTATTGTCTACCGATTTTTCCACCATGGTAGAAGAAGGTAAAAAATTAGCCGCTATCCATAAAAACATTGTGGTAAAAGTGCCTATGATTAAAGACGGTATTAAAGCCATTAAGTGGTTTACCGATAATGGTATTCGTACCAACTGTACTTTAATTTTTTCTGCTGGTCAAGCTATTTTAGCTGCTAAAGCAGGGGCTAGTTATGTTTCTCCCTTTATTGGAAGAATTGACGATAGCTCTTGGGATGGAATGGAATTAATTAGTCAAATTAGACATATTTACGATGTACAAGGTTTTAAAACAGAAATATTAGCCGCTTCTATTCGTAATGCTTTACATATTGTAAAAGCGGCAGAAGCAGGTGCCGATGTTTGTACTTGTCCTTTAGATTCAATATTAGGATTGTTAAAACACCCTTTAACCGATATAGGTTTAGCGAAGTTTTTAGAAGACGCTAAGAAAATGTAATTTAAAAAATTATTGATGCTTCAGTGCTTCGCGAAGTTTTTCGAATCTCATAAAAAATTAAGATTCGAAAACCCTTAACAATGTTTAAGCGCTTCGCGCTTCGATAAATTAGATAGATTTGGGTGATCCTTTATAAATTGGATTACCCATCTTTTATTTTTGTAGGCATAGGCGCGAAGTGCCCAGCCAATGGCTTTACGGATAAAAAAGTCTTCTTCCAATGCGCAGTTTTCTATATACTTGGTAAGTAGTTGCGTGTCGGTTTTATCCTTGTACATGAGTTGAAATAAGATACTCATTCTTTGAAGCCAAATATTATTTGACTTATTCCATTTAGAAGTGGTGGGCTTTACATATTCAGGAAATTGCAAAAAGAATTTTCCAATGACATGTGAGTTAGTGCTGTCTACTGAGTCCCACCAGCTATTTTGTGTTATCATCCATTCCATTAAGGGAATGGTTTGCTTTGACCATAATTTTTTGTGATAGCCCAATAGCTCTATAGCAAAATAATGCATTTCTCTTTGAGGGGCTGCAAAGCATTCTTTAATAAGCACAGTTAATTCTTTATGCGTACTAATGGGGTTTGCTTTATAAAATTCCTTGCATAATTTTCTTCTAATAGGTGTTTTAATGCCATAGAATTCAAATTGGTTAAGCAAATAGGCTTTTGCTCCTTTAGCTACTGTAGCGTTTTTATGCGCTGCAAAAACTTTTTGAATGGCTATAGAGTAGGGATGCGCCATGATAAAATTGCTAAAGTTAAATTTTAAAATCTAAAGTCTACAGTTCTATTGTTTTTCCTTGGGCAAAGCTTGCTCTTGCAGCTTCTAATATGCGTATAATGTCTGTACCATGCTTGGCTGAAGTAGGTACGGGTTCGTTATGGTTAATGGCATTAGCCATTTTATCATAAAAGGTTCCGTAATTACCTGCAAGGCTAGGAATTACTTCAGTACTTATTACACCTTCAGCATCGCTGCTTAATACACCCCATTTTTCTTTAGCTTCTACTCCCCAATTGGGGGTATTGGGTTTTTTACCTGCGAGTAAATCGTCTTCTTGTATATCGGCTCTGTATTTTATAAAGCAACCCTTGCTGCCATAAATTTTATAAGCAGGTAATTGTTGCATATAGACCATGCCACTGGTTAATAAAATTCTGTGAGTAGGGTAGTAAAGTAGTAAAGTAAAATAATCATCCACCTTGCCTACTTTTCTGGTGGTTCTTATATCGGCAAAAACCGATTTTGGCATACCGCTTAATACTATGGCTTGGTCTACCAAGTGTGGGCCTAAATCAAATAATACACCCGAGCCTGGTGTATTGGTTTCCTTATGTACTTTAGGGCTTAAGGTGGTTCTATATCTTTCAAAAGATATTTGTATGTCTAAAAATGATCCAATTTTATCTTCTGCAATTAATTTTTGTAGCGTTAAAAAATCGGCGTCATATCTTCTATTATGATATACTGCTAATTTTAAATTTAATTTTTGGGCTAAGGCATCTAGTTCTTCTGCTTCTTTAACAGTTACAGTAAACGCTTTTTCAGTAACCACATGCTTGCCAGCAAGTAAGGCGAGCTTGGTATATTCGTAATGCGTATCGTTGGGGGTATTCACTACCACTAAATGAATACTGGGGTCATTTAAAATTTCTTCATAGCTACTATAGGATTTTGCATTAGGGTAAATAGCTTGAATATTTTTTTGTGACCTCTCCCAACAACCCACTAAGTTGAAATGAGGATTAGTATCAATAAAAGGAGCATGGAATAATTTTCCACTCATGCCAAAAGAAACCAATGCTGTGTTTATCATAAACCAAATTTAAGCTAATTATTTAATTTAAGGTTATTCGTAATGTGTAAGTGCTACTAAAACAAAAACCCTCCCGAATTTACGGGAGGGTTTTTAAAAATCATAAGAGGTAGAATTAAATGGCTTTAAATTTCAATAAAGCCATTTAATTAACCCGCAACTTGTTTTCTAATGATATTCAAAGCTCCACCTGCTTTAAACCACTCAATTTGTTGTTGGTTATAAGTATGGTTGGCTTCAATCGTGTCTACGCTTCCGTCCTTATGCGTTAATACCAAGCTAAGTGGCTTACCTGCTGTAAACTGAGTTAATCCGTTTATATCGATGGTATCGTCTTCTAAAATTTTATCATAGTCGGCCTTGTTCGCAAATGTTAATGCCAACATACCTTGCTTTTTCAAGTTGGTTTCATGAATACGTGCAAATGATTTAGTCAATACCACTCTAACACCTAAATGTCTTGGCTCCATAGCTGCGTGCTCACGAGAACTTCCTTCTCCATAGTTCTCATCACCTACAACAATGGTTCCAACACCAGCTGCTTTGTATGCTCTTTGTGTATTTGGAACGGTATCGTAATTGCCATTGATTTGACTTTTAACATTGTCTGTTTTTTCATTAAAGAAATTCACAGCACCAATTAATAAGTTATTAGAAATATTATCTAAGTGACCACGGAACTTTAACCAAGGACCTGCCATAGAAATATGGTCGGTGGTACATTTTCCTTTTGCCTTAATTAATAATTTTAAGGATTTTAAATCCGTGCCTTCCCATGCTGCAAAAGGGTCTAATAATTGTAAACGCTTTGAACTAGGATCCACAGCAATAGTTACTTTCGAACCATCTTCTGCTGGTGCTTGATAGCCTGCATCTTCCACCGCAAAACCTTTCAATGGTAATTCATCACCTGTAGGAGCGTCTAGTTTTACTTGTTCGCCTTTATTATTTGTAAGTGTATCTGTTAATGGATTAAAATTTAAGTCGCCTGCAATGGCAAGGGCCGTAATTAATTCCGGAGAACCAACGAATGCAAATGTATTCGGATTGCCATCGGCACGCTTTGCAAAGTTTCTATTGAAAGAATGTACAATGGTATTTTTTTCTTTTTTCTCTGCGCCTACACGCTCCCACATTCCAATACAAGGTCCGCATGCATTCGCAAATACTTTAGCACCAATTTGACTAAACACTTCTAAGAAGCCATCTCTTTCAATAGTATATCTTACTTGCTCAGAACCTGGTGTAATTAAGTATTCAGACTGCATGGTTAAACCCTTGGCAGAAACTTGTTTGGCTAAACTTACTGCACGGCTAATATCTTCATAAGAAGAGTTCGTACAGCTTCCAATTAAACCCACTTCAATTTTGGTAGGCCATCCGTTGGCAGCAGCTGCTTCTTTCATTTTAGAAATAGGCGTTGCTAAATCTGGAGTGAAAGGTCCGTTTAAATGGGGTTCTAAAGTATTCAAATCAATTTCAATCACTTGATCAAAGTATTTTTCAGGGTTGGCGTATACTTCAGGGTCTGCAGTTAAATGCGCAGCTACTGTATCGGCTAAACTAGCCACATCGGCACGGCCTGTAGATTGTAAATAACGGCTCATACTTGCATCATATCCAAAAGTAGAAGTAGTAGCACCAATTTCAGCACCCATATTACAAATCGTTCCTTTACCTGTACAACTCATACTTGTAGCACCTTCTCCAAAATATTCTACTATGGCACCGGTTCCACCTTTTACAGTTAAAATACCAGCTACTTTTAAGATGACGTCTTTAGGCGCTGTCCAACCGTTTAACTTTCCTGTTAATTTAATACCTATTAATTTAGGCCATTTTAATTCCCATGGAAGTCCTGCCATTACATCACAAGCATCTGCTCCACCTACACCAATCGCAATCATACCTAATCCACCTGCATTCACTGTGTGTGAATCGGTACCAATCATTAAACCACCTGGGAAGGCATAGTTTTCTAAAACCACTTGGTGAATAATACCTGCACCTGGCTTCCAAAACCCTAAACCATATTTATTAGATACAGAGGCTAAGAAATCATATACTTCTTTACTATCTGTAGTGGCTACTTGTAAATCTTGTTTGGCTTCTACTTTCGCAGAAATTAAATGGTCGCAATGTACTGTACTTGGTACCGCTACTTTAGGACGGCCTGCTTGCATAAATTGCAATAATGCCATTTGAGCAGTGGCGTCTTGCATCGCCACACGGTCTGGTGCAAAATCCACATAAGAACCACCTCTTTCAAAGCTTTCTAATTTTTGATCACTATGTAAATGAGAGAATAAAATTTTCTCAGATAAGCTTAGGGGGCGTCCTAATAATTTACGAGCCGCTTCCACTTTTGCTGGCATTGCAGCATACAAATTTTTGATCATTTCAATATCAAAAGCCATGGTACTTAGTTTTGTTGTTAAAATTGGGCCAAAGGTAAGCCAAATTTGATCCCGGTTGAAGCAAAAAATGCACTTTATGTCCACTTTTTTTTATAGATTGCAGTAGGTTTAAACGCCTTATCTATGCAAAAAATGAAGGATTTTTTTGAATTACATGCTTTTGGGGTTTGCACCGCCATCGGAGAGCGTTTGGGCATTGCTACTAGCAAAATAAGAATGTGGTTTATCTATATTTCATTTCTCACCTTCGGCTCACCAGTGATTGTATATATGGTGCTTGCATTTTGGAGAAGTATACGTAGGTATATTCTACTTGGGAAAAGAAATCCCATGAAATATTTTTAGCATTGACTGCTAATTTTCTAGCAAAGAACAAAATGTTGAAATAGTAAAGGTATTTCAAATTTATCGCAGCATGTACTTATCTATACATCGCAGTTTCTACGAAACTGCTCTTCTAAGTCTCACTAATTTTTCTAATAAAGGAGCCAATTTATCTAAAGGCAACATATTCGCGCCATCACTTTTTGCTTGCGCAGGATTGGGATGTGTTTCAATAAATAATCCATTTGCGCCAGTGGCAATAGCAGCCTTCGCAATAGTTTCAATTAATTGAGGATTACCTCCTGTAACACCACTTGTTTGATTCGGTTGTTGTAATGAATGCGTACAATCCATAATAACAGGTACGCCATTTTCTGCCATGGCAGGAATATTTCTATAGTCTACTACTAGATCTTGATAGCCAAATGTATTGCCTCTTTCTGTTAGCATTACTTTATCATTACCTGCTAATCTAATTTTATCTACTGCAAATTTCATGGAAGCCCCACTTAAAAATTGTCCTTTTTTAACATTCACAATTTTTCCTGTTGCGGCTGCTGCAAGAAGTAGGTCGGTTTGACGACATAAAAAAGCGGGTATTTGCAAAATATCAATATACTTT
>Ga0315899_10010023_pt1 | contig 10146 bp, 8 predicted proteins | sample LakEriMetagenome_2_FD_203518 | JGI IMG/M metagenome (GOLD analysis project Ga0315899, IMG submission 203518) | Freshwater fungal communities from buoy surface, Lake Erie, Ohio, United States - Buoy 4 MA112 | ecosystem: Environmental > Aquatic > Freshwater > Lake | place: USA: Lake Erie, Ohio...
TTGCAATTCGAAAGGTTTGGCGAACCTGCAAGGAATCACCAAGCTTACGATCGTTGATTCCGGCTGCACCTGACCAGGTAAGCTGGCCGTCTCCCGACTTGATAGAAAAAAGTATTCCTGGATTGGTGGCACTTAGTTCGGATTGAAGTACCGGATTAAAGTTTTGGGACTTTGTGCTTCTTACTGAAAACACTATAATAATTAGACCAAGTATGATATGAATTGGCTTCATCTGATAAATGTACAGAGATGGTTTATTTAAAAAAAGTTAGAGAATGGATTAACCTGAATTCTAATCATGGCGATGTATCGACCACTTAATTTTTGGATAGCATTGGGTAGGTAACAAAATTTCAAGGCTTTAATAGATAATTAAAGTTCTATTAAATAGGGCATTATTCTAAAGGAGCAAATGAACCCCTTCTCTTTGTTACAGAACCCCACTTTTTTTGTATAATTACTTGTAAGACAAAGAAATGTCGCACAAATGACACCTATTTGTCAATAAATTATTTATCAACTCATTTCATATTTGCAAAATGGAATTTGGTGAAAGATTAAAGGAGCTTAGAACCAGTTTGAATTGTTCTCAAAAAGAGCTTTCTGAAAAAACGGGTTTAACGCTTAGGACAATTCAAAGAATTGAGAATAACGAGGTGAAACCAAGTCTTTATTCCTTAAAGATGATTGGGGGGGCCTTGAAAACCGATGTTTATGAATTTACCAAACAATCTGAAACCAAACCCTATGAATTTAATTTCTCAATTAAAATCACAGATATGAATCAGTTCTTAAATGACTTAAAAGTCTTGGTAAAAAACCATTGGAAAACAATTTTCCTTATTGTATTGATTATTTGGCTTGTCACAAATTATACTGATATTAAATCAGGAATAATGGATGGGTGGAATAATAAATAAAGTTGCAACTTTCGTTGAAAAGGAAACTTGATAAAAAGAGTGGTAAAGTATTGCAGCTCTTATTGAATCACCTTAAGGTACCTGCCGAGCCAGTATGGTAAGAGCCAGATGTCACCCGCGCTGTAAGCAGTGAAACCTTGATTGCCTCCATCCAAAGTAAATCGATTGGCATTGTGTCGGGCTATCCTCGTTTCTGATGGTGGCAAAACATTCTTTGTACTTTGCCTTCTAAAATTTGGGGAGAGGAGTTCAAGGTCTTGTCGGTGGCTGTTTTGCGTTTGCCACCCTATCAGGTCTATGGGATGTTTTTTCAGAAACCATATGGATTCATCAAGATCAAAATTTTCCGGCTGCACCATGGCGGTAAAAATATTCCAAAGGGCCTCTTTTTCAGGACGTTCTGCTTGCCAATGATCTACAATTGCTTTTTTATATTGTTCTTTCAACTCAGGTGTAAACGCATATCGATACAGTCCCCAGTAGCCCAAGAAATACATCTCATCGTCGGAATGGTTCCATGCATCGGAGAGTAGTTTGCTCAAGTCTCCGCTTCCATCACCTGCCTCGCCAATCTCGGACATGGGGCGCATCAGATTTGTAAGGTATCCATGTTTTTCCATCAACTCATAGGCTTTGTCTTTGTAGATCTTTTTCCCTGTAAAATGAAATGCCGTCTGAAGCATGGAAATGATGTTGGAAGAATTGAGTTTCCGGTCTCCAATCTGTGGAGGAAATCCATTGACATAATCAGGATGCCATTTCCCCCAAAGGGTAGGTTTTCCGTCAAAATCAATTAAGTACAGGTTGTTTCTTACAATATGATCCATCAGGCTTTCCAACAATTCAATGGATTTGGATTTGATCCACGGATCCTCCACGAGTTCGGCTAGCACCCCAAAGACAAATACATGCCCTATCGCCTCGTCACTGCTGGTGGTTGCTTTCCAGTCCCACTCGGGATCGGTAGCATGCTGCCAGCGATCCGGATCATCCAGCTGCTCAATGTACCCGCTTCGCTCAAAGGATCGTGATGGGAAACCTTTCAGCGGGTTGACGGTGTAGAGTCGCTCCATGGCAAGAAGAGATTCTTTACAATTGGCTAAGGCATCCTGAGAACCTGTCACTGCATACCGGAAGGCCTCTCCTGCCAGGTACATCGAAGTCCACAAGCCATCATTGTCTGAATCCTTGAGTCTGCCCGTGGGAAGTTTTCCTTTTTCACTCAGTAGAAGGGAGGCATTAAACCCATGTCGTATGTGCATCTTCCGAACCTGGTCTTCAAGCTGCTGTGCTTTTTCAGCCAGTGTCATTTCCTGAAAAACAATCGTACCCATTCCGTTTTCAGTTAAAATATGCACTTCATTTCCTTCAATAGCTAAATCCAATACCTGCTCACCCGGGAGCCAACGCTCACCAAAGTAATAGGATATTTCTCCTGTTTTTTTGAGGAGGAATGCCCCTTTTTTGCTGCCAAACCAATAGTCGTCACCGCCCACTTCCACTGCAGTAATTTCTGGTCATGGCAATTTGGCGTTTAACGAAGAGGACTTGAAGTCTGATAAATCGAGGGTAAAGAAACCTTTATGTGTTCCTACGACCGCCAAATCTTTTGTTGGGTCTAAATCAAAAGAGGTTAGACCATTGCCGGTAAAAAGTTCGCTCACTTTATTTCCCTCGGGAGTAAAGCTCAGGATCCCATCTTTGTGAAGAAGCAAAAACTGGTTTCTTTTTTTATCATACCGGAGATCAATGATTTGTTGCTTGATCGGCAATGGGCTGGTTTTTAGGTCTTTTCTCAGGTAATGGATCTGGCCGGTTCCCACTGTGACGAAATCCATATGTTTTCCGCCTGCAAAAGCATAGGCCTTCATTAATCCATGGGGAAGATACAAGTCACCAGCCCAGGCATTACTCAGGATGGCCTTGTCACTCAGGTACACCAACTGTCCTTCATGGTGGTCAATTGCGAGGATTTGCTTGTCTTTCATTGGCAGGTAGGAGTGATCGGGTACAAGCTTGCCGTCCTGCTGGAATGCTCCATAAGCCGGCCGGAGCAGCTTTCCGTTTTCAACCACCTGAACGTTTCCGTGTCTTCCCACTGCCAGGCTGAAGCGTTCGCTAGCTTCAACCTTACCTGGATACTTGATGGAAAAATCCTGCTTGAATGGTTTATCCCAATGGATCTTCGCATCTTGCTGAGCAAGAAGTGGGGCTATATTAAAAAGGATGCCTATCAAAAGAAGATACAGTGTTTTTCTTGTCATGCTGCTAGTAAATTTTTTTGGGATCAAGCTGAAGATACTGAATGGTTTTGCCTTTCGGTAAATGGCTGGAATAGCTGAGATGAACTTTTCCGCTTGCATCTTGGATGAGTGAAGGATAGGAAAAGCTTCCGGATTTGGACTGATCATTTTCAAGGTAATGTGGGACCGACCAGCTTTTTCCCTCATCAGAAGAAATCCAGAGCGCAAGCCTGTACCTGCCGTTGGAAATATCATTTCCAACCATCCACCAGCGACCATCCTTGAGGGTTAAGAGTTCCACACTGGCTGTATTGGGAAACCCGGTCTTTTGCGCCGCAGTCCAGGAAATACCATTGTCCTTGGAAATACTCTGCTGAATCCTCGCAGGTCCGTCCCCCGAATCCCTCAGCATTGCGAAGATTTCCCCGTTTTTCCTACGGGCAAGAGCGGGTTGTATGGGGCCTTTTCCAACGAGCGGTTTACTGGGAAACCAGGTGTTTCCATCATCTTCTGAAATGGCCATCAGCGAAAAGTTGAAGCCATCAGAATAGAGCGGCAGTACAATTCGATTGTTTTCCACCAAAGGCTTGATGCGTGTCATCCAGCCAATACTTCTTTTTTTTGTGTCCATGCTGGCTTCGTGAATCATCCGCTCATAAGCAGGTGCGTATTCAGCCCAAGCTAGATCCGAATTCGGAAGGTCTTTGAATTTCAACTTCACCTCCTCCGCAAAATCATCTCCTGGTTTCAACAGGATATTATCTTGCCAGTGCCAGGTAGGAGGCCCTGGAGACAAATACGCCAAACTTCGCCGAACCCGAAGTATAGATTGTTCCCATCGATTACCCAGCACAGCGATCCAAACGAGGAAGAGTTCATTTTTCCCATTGAGGAAAAGCACTGGATTGCAATCCGGAATTCCCGGGGTATCTGCCATCAAAAAGGGAGCAGACCAGGTAGTGGAGGCTTTGTCCTTTCTGGATCCCATCAGCACCACATCATCAGCCGTGCGTTCACCCGAACCCTGGAACCAAACAGCAAGTACGTCGCCATTCGGCAGAGCCACCAAACTGCTTCCGTGGACATGTTGGGGCTGTCGGGGGAAAATCTCTTCCCGGAATGCTGTGGTCAGGAGTTGATTTTGAGCAAAAAGAGGACTTGAGAAATCCTGTAAAAAAAGAGTTCCAAGTGAAAGGATGCAAGATTTCAGTAAGTTTTTCATGCGTGGGAGGTAAGTTTGGATAAGCTATATGTAACTTAAATTTCTAACATATTTTTAGTTTTATCTCAATAGTGAGGTTTATTTTATCATATTTTAGTTCCACCAAATAGTGCCCCGGCGATTTTAAAGTTTTTTATTTTTATGATATCCGAAATGCTAAGCTCATCCCTTCGTGGTCAATTTTCAAAGAAGTTATTTTCTTTCATTTTCCTCTATGCCCTGTTGTTGACTCCAGGGACATATGCTCAAGATAACCACGCTCCACTGCCTCCCATTCCGGTTGAGTCGATGTTCGGCAATAATCGTGTTCAGTTTATTGGAGTCTTGAATCGACCTGTTACAGCAGATGGTCGGTTAGGCTATTTCAATTTGAGTACGGGGATGGTTGATTATTCAAATACAGCTACCGAGACAGAGTTGGTTATTGTCAACAACTTGACCTATTCACTTTTTAAAAATATTCGGGCTACTGCTGGGGCTGAATGGCATTATAAATTAGGCTTGGTACCTCAAATTGGTTTACAATACTTTAAAGCTAACCGAACTTGGTTGTTTCTTTTAAATCCTAGTTTCAATTTTCAACCTTCCAGATCCTTGTCAACCATCGGGATTATGGAATTTAAACCTGCTATTTCTAAGGCTATTTCTTTTTACTCAAGAACGCAGGTTTTGTATGTACACAATCTGAGTGAAGGCGATCATGCACGGAGTGCATTGATGTTGCGTGCAGGACTTAGTTTTTCTAAGTTTACGATTGGCCTTGGCACTAATTTTGATTATTATGGACCGAAGAAAATGGGGAAAGATAATTTCGGTTTATTTACCAGATTAAACTTGTGATTCGGAAATTTCTAAATCATTGTTTCCTAAAATGAAATCTCCCCATAACATATTTCTATATCTTGGTTTCCTGCTCTTAGGATTGTACGGAGCCATATTCACAAAAGACTATGTCAAGGCAGCAGGTCATTTGGGTATTGCATTGGCATTTGATCCTTTTGACACAGAACAAAAATGGCAAGAAAGACCGACTTGGCAAAAGGCAATTTTAATCAGTCATCTTGCTTTAGTCGCAGCAATGTTTGGATTTGGAATTGGATTAAATGATAAGTAAACTTTCTCCACATTGACAGGAGATATGACTTTTCATCTTTCTTATAGTTATAAAGTAGATCAAAGCATTACGGCCGAATTTTTTGATTTCAAACTCCATTTTTAAGTTTTATTAGGGATGGCAAATTTTTAAATGTATCCCAAAGGCTTAAATCTTTTTTTGCTTCATAAGTGAGCATTTTTTTAGCCAAATCAACTGTTTCTGTATCAGCTTTGATTATGGTTCCAGCATCAAAAGGGGGATTTGGGTCATACTCTATGAATAGTTGATACGCTTTTGCTTTTTCAACCCCAACAAGTTGACCAACTAAAAACAAAGCCATATCAATTCCCGCAGAAACACCTTGTGCTGTAATTATTTTTCCTTCTTGGATATATCTTTCATTTGAAGGAGTAACTCCAAAATCTCTTAACATGTGAATAGCTCCCCAATGGCTGGTTGCTTTTTTCCCATTGAGAATTCCAGCGGCGGCTAAAATAACTGATCCTGAACATACAGATGTTGTCCAAGTCGTTGTTTGATGAATTTTTTGAATCCAATTCAAAACTGCTGCGTCTTTTGATTCTCTTATAAATCCAATAACGGAACCTGGGATTACCAATATGTCAGCTGATTGAATTTCAGAAATGTCATATTCTGCAACAAGTTTCAAAAAGTGGGTATCTGAAACAATTAACCCTTTTTCTCTTGCCACAAACTTTACGTTTGCATCAGAAAGTCTGCTTAACACTTCATACGGGCCAACAGCATCCAGTACAGTCAATCCATTATATAAATAAATTACAATATTCATTATCTAAACACTTATTAGACTTCAAAAATACCAAAATAGCATGTCTTGATTCTAGATTCAAGAGCCAATTCCTGCTGTGTTGCAAGAAATTTCCCTTCACTATAGATCACATTTATTTTCAGCTGCTGAACACACGTTTAGCAAAATAACGTCAGTTATGTTCTTAATTGAGGTTAATCAGATTGTGACTTAGACCTTAAAGATGGATTTATTACTACTATCTATTGGTTTGAAATCATATTTTCATACCTTAACATACCTAACACCAAAACGCCGTTTTTCTTGTTTTAAGGACAACGGGTCTCTATTCTGCTTACTTATGAAAAAATATTTTCTACTTCAGCTCTTAATAAGCTTTTCATTTCTATCGTCTGCCCAAAAAATTGATTCATTGGTGTATACTCGAGGAGGGGGCGCAACCGGAAAGTTACATTCATACAAGTATACTCCGAATACCGTTTCATTTTCTCAAGGCAAGCTGCAATTAAATTATATCCAAATTAAAAGGCTAAAAAAGTCTGAGTGGAAAAAGATAGCATCAAAATCAACAATGTTGCTTTCAAGTGAATCAAATTTCTATAGACCCGCTAATTATTATAAATCACTGATTATTTATTCTGGGGATAAGACTGTCAAATATTTTTGGGATGCATCAGATAAAAATATTCCAGTTGACTTAGACGATCTCATAAAGTTTCTAGAAAAATACCAACTGCATGATTAAGTATTTAAACATACTCATTCTGATTGCCTTTTCTTTATTTTCCTATTCTCAGGACCGCAACTCCAAAAACGTTTTTAAAGAAGTTGAAAGCATTCAGCTCAATGAACCTGTTACAATTATTTCAAATCAGCGGTTACCAATATATCATCCCCAGTCAGCTTTTAAAATACCAGTTTCAAAAAAGAAAACATTCTTTAAAGAAGATACTACAATTATTCTTTCAAGAAACCCTATTTCTGGACTCCCCAATTTCTTAAAGAAGAATAGCGGAATTCCAACTCGTGCTTTTGGTGCAGAAAACCCATCAAGGTTTTCAGAACAGCAAATCGAAGCTATTGGTCTAAATGTTTTGGAAGAAATTTCATATACACTTCAAATTGAAGAACCCCAAAAGCAATTTTCATATCAAGATAAAACAATTGATGACAAAGGGAATATGCATATTAAGATGAGGCAACACCTGAATGGAGTTCCAATATACGGCGGGGATTTAATTATTCACTTGAACACTGAGCAGCATAATATTTTAGTTACAGGTAATTATTATAAAATTGAACTTCATAACAAAACACCTTTATTTATCTCTGAAAATCAAGTTCTTAATGTAATTAAAAATGATTTGATTGTTCGTAATAAATTAAAATTATCACAGTCTGTTTTGCTGAATATGAATTTGGTGCCAATAGTTGAGAAAGTGATACTTCCGACTGATGATTTTAAAAGTGGCACGCATGCTTTTCATGTAATTTATTGGGTATCTCCAATTTCACGATGGGAGTATTTTATAGATGCAACAAAAGGAGCTATAATAAGATCATTTGAAAATCAATGCAATGCAGATGGGCCTGTTGTGTCAAATGGGAAGGATTTGAATGGTATTAATAGAACTTTTGGTACCACATTAAAATTTGGCACTTATTACATGCAGGATATTTCGAAGACCATGTATAATAGTGTAACTGGAAAAGGTTTAATTAAAACCTACGACATGAAGAATGACACTTCAGGTACAATTTACACAGTAGTTAGCAAAGACAATACTTGGGATCCAAAGGCGGTATCAGCACACTACAATGCTTCCTTTTGCTATGACTATTATAAGAACATCCATGGAAGAAATTCTATCGACAATAAGGGGATGGACATAATTTCAATTGTCAATGTTCCTGATTTTGAAACAGGAAAATCTCTTGAAAATGCTTTTTGGAACGGTAAAGCTATGTTCTATGGTAATGGAGGAAAAGTATTTAAGCCGTTATCAGGATCTATCGATGTGGCCGGACATGAAATGACACATGGAGTGATACAATTTTCAGCAAACCTTGAATATGAAGCTCAGCCAGGAGCAATAAATGAATCCATGGCAGATATTTTTGGCTTTATGGTTGACACAACAGATTGGCTCATTGGTGAGGATATTATTCTTGATAAAATAAATTATCCTACAGGTGCTCTACGTTCATTGAGTGACCCACACAATGGCGGTAAGAGTTTAAGCGATGACAGTTTTCAACCAAGGAATATGTCAGAATATTATAGTGGTAGTGCTGACAACTATGGTGTACATATCAATAGTGGAATTCCAAATTATGCATTCTATCTTATTGCAAGCAATCCTAGTGTAGGTAAAATCAAAGCGGCTAAGATTTATTATCATGCACTAACAAATTATCTTGTAAAACTTTCACAGTTTTTGGACTTGCGTCTTGCGTTGATTCAATCAGCGAAAGATCTTTATGGTTCATCTGAAGCTGATGTAGTTGAAAAGGCATTTGATGCCGTGGGTATTGTTGATGCAAATGCAATACAAAAAGTATCAGATCTTAAAATAAACCCAGGCACTGAGTATTTACTCACTTATAATACAAGTAAAACTGATACTGTTGGTATTTATAGAAGAAGTTCGTTAGGATCTTCTCCTAAAGCTTTGACCAATAAAACAGTCAGATCACGACCTAGTGTGACCGACGATGGTAAAACTGCTTTTTTTGTTGGTACCGATTATAAAATGTATACTCTTTCGGTTGACCCAGCTTTTATTCCTGATAAAACTGTTATTCAAAGCCAGTCAATCTGGTCAAATGTTGCCATATCTAAAGATGGAAAGCGTATTGCCGCCATTACTAAATCGCAGGACACTTCCATTTATATTTATGATTTTGGAATAAAGAAATGGTTTCGCTACATGTTATACGCACCCACATTTACAAACGGACTAAAAGCTCCAGGCCCAATATATGCGGATGCAATAGATTGGGACTACACTGGGCAGAATCTTGTATACGATTGTTATAATAAAGTAAAAGACGAATCAGGTAACAATATTTCATATTGGGATATAAATATCATCAATGTCTGGAATACTGCAACAAATAGTAGCACGGATGGTAAAATCACAAAACTTTTTTCCTTGAGTGAAGGGGATAATATTGGGAACCCAACATTTTCAAAAAACTCTCCACAAAAAATTGCTTTTGACTATTTTAATGATCAAGAAAATATCTATTCAATAATCGGATATGATATAGAAAAAAATGAGGTTGACCTTATTGCTGATAACAATACTATCGGATTTCCAAGTTATGATAAAATAGACTCAAGAATTGCTTTTGCAACAGATTCAATGGGAGTGGATGTAATAAAGTATGTTAATATCAATAATGATAAAATATCCTCAACTGATACTCCTAAAAGGATAGTAAGCAATGAAAAGTGGCCTGTATTTTATACTGTTGGAAAGAGAAATTCAGTAATTCCTCCAACACCCAATATAACAACTGATCGTGCCACTGAAATTTGTATTGGTCAAAGTGTGAATCTTTCTTCCAGCAGCCTTAACGGCAATCAATGGTATAAAAATGGAATAAAAATACCAAATGCAGTTTCAAAAACATATCAAGCATCAGAATCAGGTAGTTATTGTGTTGTTGTAACGCAGGATAGTGTATCAAGCGCACCAAGTTCCTCGATTACAGTAGTTTCTTATTCAACTCCTTCCAAGCCTGTGCTTACAGGTGGGATGAATATATGTAATGGTGACAGTGTTGTGCTTGTTTCATCATCAACGACTATGGAGAATATGTGGTATTTGGATGGAGTGTTGATCAAGGATTCTACTCGCAGTAGGTTG
>Ga0315899_10010024_pt1 | contig 10145 bp, 6 predicted proteins | sample LakEriMetagenome_2_FD_203518 | JGI IMG/M metagenome (GOLD analysis project Ga0315899, IMG submission 203518) | Freshwater fungal communities from buoy surface, Lake Erie, Ohio, United States - Buoy 4 MA112 | ecosystem: Environmental > Aquatic > Freshwater > Lake | place: USA: Lake Erie, Ohio...
CTGGTGAGAGAGAGCGAGAGTGAGAGAGAGAGAGAGAGAGAGAGAGATAGAGAGAGAGAGAGAGAGAGAGAGAGAGAGAGAGAGAGAGAGAACGCGAGAGAGCGCGCGAGTGAGCCGATGCCCATGTTGTATTGGGTACCTAGGGGTTTTCCCCAGGCGCAACCACTCCGATACTGCTATCCGAGGTTCAGAGCAGGGTCCAGTATCTGCTTGGCCTCCTAGGGGGGGTACGCCGCGGGGGTAAGCCCCATTTCTTCCTGGGACCTCGGCGCAAAGTTCGACTCTGACTCTGCGATCTCCAGATCTACGGCAGACGAAAACGAGAAGAAACCCATTTTAACCCAAACTCCCGGAAGGTTGTACAGTACTAAATTTATAGTACTAAATTTAAGTGTAAAAATACTTCTGCTTCAAGAGCACTCTCTCAGCCGGGGAGGCTGGGTGGAGAGAAGCTGTGGGGCGGACCTGCATTGCGGTCCCGCCATGGGGGACGAAGAAGCCGCCAAGCACCTTTGTGCGCTAGGCTCCCAGATGGCCAAGGACGGCGACTACGGCGGAGCGTATGCCCAGTTTTCTGAGGCGCTGCAGAACGCGAGCAGCGTGGAGCTCAAGTCGGCTATCCTCATCAGCCGCAGCTATGCGCTTGGGGCCCTGTCCCGCTGGGCCGAGGCGCTGGCTGACGCCGAGGAGTGCCGGAAGATCCGCCCGTCATGGTCCCGGGCCTTCGAGTACAAGTCGGCGGCGCTGAATGGGCTCGGACGGGCCGCTGAGGCCGAGGTTTGCAAACGTCTGGCTACAGCCCTCGCAAGCTTGAAGATGGACCCAAAGAGCGAGGTCTCTGATTTTGGGTTCCCACCTCGCCTCTCTCTTCGATGCCCGTCCCGTGGCTTGCCGATCCGCTGCGCTTTCCGCTGCCGTTGCTGCCGGTTCGCCAGTGCCTGCACTGTGATCCATGTCTGCATTTCTCTCGTTTTGGGCGGCAATCGTGCGCTCGTCCCGCGCGGCTGGCAAGTGCAGAGCGCGAGGCTAACCACGTTGGCTGCTGCTGCAGGAGCTCAGGAAGGATGTGCGCGCAATCCGTCAAGAACTTTTCGCCTTTGAGGTGCGTGTTGTCCTTTCTTGAGGCGGCAGCTGGTGTGTGCTTGACTTTCAGCGTTTGTTCCCTTTTTGTCTTGCAGTCCTCTTCTGAGACGCATCAGCAGTCAGCTGCTGCTGTGCTGATCGGAGCGCCGGCGGTTGCACGGCCACCTACCCCGCCTACACTCGCAGCCCCGGCGCCTGCTACGGCTCCCGAAGCCGACAGTCAACCGCAGACGGAGTGCGAGATCGCAAAGGACAACTTTCAAAAAGGCACTAAAGCAAATAAGGCTGGAAACCACAATGAAGCCAAACAGCTTTTCAGTCAAGCTCTGTCGACAGCAAGAACTGTGGAACTCCAGTCTGCCCTGCTCGTCAGTCGCAGTGCTGCTCTTTGTGGCATGAATCGCTATCAAGAAGCGCTGGTGGACGCAGACGAGTGTGTGAAAATCCGTAAATCATGGGCACGCTCCTATTCATGCCAAGAGGTGGCTCTGAATGGGCTCGGACGAACCGAGGAGGCAGGGCGGTGTCGACGTCTGGCTTCTGCCCTTGCCAACCTGAAGCAGGACCCGAAAAATGAGGTTATCTCCGCTGCGGAATCGCCCTGCCTGCTTAACTGCCCCGGGATATCCTGTGCCTAATGCGTTTGCTCGTACAGGATTTCAAGACAGCCGTGCGTGCAATTCGTCAAGAGATGGCGGAATACGCTTCGAAGCAGGTGTGTGCCTACCACGCCGACTACTAAAGGGTACCCTTTATTTGCTCTGTGTCTTTTGAGCTCCGTGCGGTTGAATGACTCCTGCACTCGGTCGTGCTGGTGGCATCTTGCCCATTCCTGCACAGGCTCTCGGTGCTTCTGCGCTTGCTCCGGACTCAGGACCGAAGGCTTTGACATTGCCGGAGACAGCAGTTTCTGCCCCAAGTACCGGGCCACCTCCTGTGCCCCCTGTGGCCGTGGACCCCCCGATGGAAGTCACTCGACAAGCTTCTCCTCCGCCAGCGCCTTCTCCTCCGCCAGCGCCCAGCGAGGTCACTCGACCAGCTTCTTCTCCGCAAGTGCCTCGACAAGCCTCTCCTCCGCCAGAGCTCGGCCCTCCGTCTGCGAAGCCTCCGCCTGACATAACCAATCTACGTGCTGCTTCTCCTCCGCCTCCCGAGATTACTCAATCTTCAGATTCCGAGGTGGTACCTTCCGAGAGTAGGCCGGTCGAAATGACGCTCAAACTCGCTTTGGATTTCAGGGATGCAGGAGAAAAGGGGTCGCCGCAGAGAGTTACCTTCAACAACAACCTCGCACGGGACCTGTCAAACGCTTCAGGCTTGCCGCCGCATCTCTTTGAGGTTGTGCGTGTTTCTGCAGGCAGCATCATAGTGGACACACTGATCCACCCAGACCCTGCTAATCGCGACCTCTACCCCATGAAAGTGGCCATGGAACTGGAGAAACAGGCGGGCCAGCCAAACTCGCCCCTGCTCTCTGGTGTGCTGACACGTCGCTGCGAGGGCATTGCGCTGCCGACGGTGCGACCTGGGTCCATGGACAAGTTGCTACCGCCACAACAGCCCACGCCTGAGAGTCAAACTGTGGCCGTGACACCAGCAGCCGGCACGCCGGCAGAAACTGACGAAGCCAAACGCATTGTGAGCCAAGCCAACCAATTGCAACGGCAAAACAACTTTCAAGAAGCACACGAACTGTACACGAATGCGCTGTGGCACGCGAGAAATGATGAGCTGCGATCAGCGATTTTCTTTAACCGTAGTGTTGTCCTTGCGCGGATGAAGCGGTGGGAAGAATCGCTGGAGGACGCGAATGAGTGTGTCAAGATCAATCCCACTTGGCCTCGGGGCGCCGAGTGTCAGGGAACAGCACTGGAGGGGCTCGGAAGGCTGCAGGAGGCCCTTGCTGCGTTTGGCACCGCTCTTGGACTGGAGCCCGGCAATGAGGTCAGACTGTGTTTGCGATCCGCTGCGCTTCTCAGCATGCAATACAGAGGCGCCTCACCCTCCCAGAGCGCCGAGACGCCTCGGCGCATTCTATGGTGCGCCGAGGCGCGAGGCAGTGGCCGTGCACCTTTTCCATGTCGAAAGAGGGAGGCGACCAAAAAAGGAGTCAAGGGTGTGCGGAAACTGTGTGCTGATTTGGTCTCTGCCTACTCCTGTGACAGGCCATCAAGCAAACCATGCGTGATATACGACAATCTCTGATGAAGACCGAAAATCCGCTGGATACTCAGCAGATCAGCAATCCCGCATCCATGCTCCCACACCCAATTCAGCACAAGTCTCCTCCCATTCTGGTTGGCAGCCTGCCACAGCTAATCAAATCAAGTTGTTCTTATGATGCTGGCGCGGATGCATTTGTTCAAGTTGATGTTGAAAGAAATCGCCGATGGGCCAAATGGACGGTGAACCGATGCGATTCGGGGATTGGAAAAATATCCTTTCGCGACTTCTTTCCGAATTTCCCCCGCTTGAATCATGCACATTCGGGCATGAATGAGGTCCTGTCCCATGCGGTGCGCGTAAACGGTATCAGGACGCACGATGTACCCGGATCTCCAGCGTCTCCAGCGAGAACGAATCTGACTCTGACAATTCCGCCGCCGAGCGAAGGCAACTCAAATTTGATATCTTCTGTGCTTCTTGACAGATGCACCGGTCCGCGCGTACTCGTTGATGAAATCATAGATGAAATCCAAATGATTGGCTGCAGGGATCTTGAATTGGTGGTTGGCGGTCATCCTCCCAAGTCAGGCTTGATGTTGAGCAATTGCTTTAACTGCCAGATTGTTGTTTCGGATAAAACGTGGAGAATGTCGGGCAGCTCAATCAGAACAAATTCGAGTTCTGCAATCTATCTCGTTCTGGTCGGGGGAGGCCCCGAACACCACGGTGCAGCCATGAATGCTGTCTCCATCTCCACCATGCGGCAGGACCGCCAGAACGTTGAAAAGGTGCTCATTCCGGATTGTTTCACTACCATTCTGAAGGACGGAGCGCTTTCAACCTTGTGTGGGTTCAGCTCTGACTTGAGCGCAGATATAGCTACACCAAAGAAGGAAGAGCAGCCCACCGTAGCATCCCCACCCCGCATGCCTGTTCATTCACCATCCATTGCCCCCGCGGCGTTGCCGATGACTGGAATCATTTATTCGCCGGTGCAGCAGCCGAACGCTGTGGAGCAGGAGAGAGAAGAGCGCAAGACAGAAACCTTTGCGACCCCCTTTTTGGGGTCAAAGGTGTTGCAATTCAAGTTGAAGCTAGCGCTCGATGGAACAGCTATTGATGCAGGAAGTTATCAACGCAATTTTGAAATCGCACTTGCAAATGACCTTGCAAATTCTTCAAATCTTGCGGAAAACAACTTTCGGGTCATCTCAATGGTAGGGAACTTGGTTGTTAATGTTGAAGCACAGTTGAAGATACAGGAGGGAGTATATGTGGACAGTATGCAACTGGCCTCGATCCTTGAACGGCAATACAACGACTCGACGTCAAATTTCCGGAATGGTGTCATCACCCAGTACACCCAAGGAATCGGATTCCCGTTCGATCTCGGGTCAGATGTTGTGGGTTTCAAACACAAATTAGAGATTCCGTTCAGTGATGCGGGAACGGAAGGCTCTGTCGAGCGGCTTAAGTTCCAAAACAAGTATTTGTTTGACCTTAGCAATGCGAGCGGTGTCGAGGCGACTCGTTTTCACATCAAAAATTGTGCGCCAGGCAGTATTATCATTGAAACTGAAATACATCCTGATGCCTCGGGTCGGGGGCCTCTCGCAAGGCACGTGTTCGCGAATCTTGACAAGCAGGCCATGGATTCAGAGTCGCAGCTTCGCGTTGGGATGGTCACACGCTTCACGAAAGCTGAAGCTCCCAACATGAATTGGCAGATGCCGCAGGACCTCCCACCTGCTATCGCGTTCGACGCTGGAGCTTCGGCAGTGCAGAAACAGGCGTTGCCGCAGCCGCCCACAACGCCGCCAGCGCCTGCTTCCTGTTCATTACTCCAATCGAAAGAACAAAGTTGGCAGATGCCGCAGGACCTCCCACCTGCTATCGCGTTCGACGCTGGAGCTTCAGCAGTGCAGAAACAGGCGTTGCCGCAGCCGCCCACAACGCCGCCAGCGCCTGCTTCCTGTTCATTACTCCAATCGAAAAAACAAAATGGCAGTCGTTCGCCCGAGCAAAACGTGGGCGCGCGCGTGCGTGTGCACGGGCTGCGGAACAATGTCGAGTTCAACAACAGTTGTGGCATCGTCATGGGCGCAGCCCCCGACGAGGGGCGCTTTCGGGTGCTGCTCGAGGGTTCAAGAGGCGAACTTTCGATCAAGCCCGAAAACTTTTCGGTTTTGCCTGGGCAGATGCAGATGCATCAGCAAGTTCAAGCTGGGATTGCAGCAGAAACAGATAAGCGTGAAGTAGAGCCATTGTCAGCGCCGAGCGGGGCACCGATTGAGGCCCGACTTTACCAGCAGGTCCCTCCGCAAGTGAACTCACATAATGACCAGATCAATCAGGCTTCTCCTAGCAAAAGGGTAGGTCTCGGACTAGGACTCTCCATGGATGAGAACGGTAATATCATAGTGAGTGACATTTTGCCCGGATCAATCTGCGCACGGGAGGGTTCGATACAAAGGAACGATGTTATCGAGAAAGTGGATGGTGCACCCGTCGATGGGATGGAACCAAACAATGTGGTTGCTCTCTTGCGCGGTCACGAAAACTCGTTCGTCAAGCTGGATATGAAAAGAAACAAGTGGAATCCAACGGATCCCACGCTTGACATACGATACTCAGTCATGCTGGAGCGAAAACCAATTCTACAGCCACCATCTCCAGCCCCTGTATCACTCACATTGGATATGCACATGTGGCAAATAGGAGATAATGACAATTTCATGCGTGAGGTTGCTGTTGATGTTGCAAGTGCTCTCGGTTCCATGGTGACCAAAGTGAAAGCTGTGGGGCTTCGATCCGGAAGCGTCATTGTTGACTTGTTGTTAACGCCTGAGTTCGGAAGGACGGGACCGCACATTGTTGAAGAGCTCATTGAGCAGGCACGCAGCCCTTCGAGCATCCTCAGGAATGGCAAACACACCAGCAGGACTATTGGTGTGCATTTAGCCCCCCCCCCTGGTGTCCATTCAGGGCCTCCTCCTGAAAATCGTCCAGCTACCATTTCATCCTCAGTTACCAAACCAATCCCCAGGACACTTCCATCTCCCATGACAGGCACCTTGGGCCCATCATCGGCTTTCCGAGACAATAAAATTGTGAGGGAGGCTGAAATGGAAATCAGATACAATTTCTCGTCAGCATCAAGGGGAGGGGCACCTGTTCCTCTTGTGCCGCAACCAGAATCGGTCGCATGGGCGAATGAGAAACCTAGAGCTCCCCGGGCAGCTCCCCGGGCAGGAATAGGTCTGGGATTGACGGCAGGCAAAGGTCTGGTATACACCGTTACAGGGCTAACCCCTGGAGGAGCTGCTGAAGCTTCCGGGCAGCTGCAGAAGGGGGACATTGTGCACTCCATTGACGGAATGATTGTCACGGGAAAGACAGTCGCTGAAATTCAAGATATAGTGATTGGGGAGGCCGGCACAAAGGTGATGGTTGCTGTACTTCGATCCGATGCCCTTCCTGAAGACCTGGAACTCGATCTCCACCAATTCGAGCGATGGCGTCCCGTTGTCCTCGTGAGATCAATACCTCGCTTCCAAAATGAGATCCAGCAGCAAAACGGTAGTATGTACGCTTCGCAACAAAGCGCCTCGAGCATGAGCCATCATGGGGGTAATATGTCTGCACAGAAAAGCGTCTGGCCCATGAGAAATGGGAGGGAGGTAATTGCTGTCGATTTGGCACTGAATGAGGACTATCGAGTGGTGGCATCGACATTCGCAGATAAGGCATCTTTCACTGCACAGGCTACCCATGACATTTCGACTGCGCTTCGGGTTTCTTCGACGCAGGTCTCCGTGGTGGACTTGCTGCCGGGAAGTGTCATTGTTGTGGTTGAGTTTCTGTATGCCGGAGACCACGCGGGTGCAAGGGATCCAGAGGATCTCGCCTTGGAACTTATGCGGCAGGCTTCCAACGAAAGCAGTCCACTGCGACAGAGCGTATCGTGCCGGCGGGCAAAATATGCCCGTCCGCGCATGATGGAGACTTTGATGCCCTTGAAAGCTGAGGCAACACACAACGGCGCGAGCAGTCAGCTAGCATCAGATGAGGATATGTCAAGTATGGAAGGCGGTGGCCAGTGGATGGCTTTGGGCCTGGTGCTCAGCTAGGAAACGCTAGATCGATTCTGTGCTGTTAAGTTCCTTCGACATGGTGGCCCGGCAGAGCAAAGTGGTTGCATATTCACTGGCAATCTGGTGATATCCATCAATGGTCGGTCCATGGATGGACTTTCGTTGGATCAAGTGGTCAACATTTTGGGTGAGGGTGATTGGGGCACCGTCGTGAAAGTAGGGATAATGAGGCTAAGGGGAACTAAAGGAGCTTTGCCGGATGAGCACATCACAACAGTTGTGGCCCTGCGCCGTGGCCTGCGGCAAATGTCCTCTGCGGCGTCTGCCCTGTTATCTCTATCACAATCCGATGCCCCTCAGGCGACATCTAGAACTGCAAGCTACGAGCTCGAATACACTGGGCCTTGCCGCGTCGTTGTTTTGCAGCGGAAGCTCGATCCCATGAAGACCAGGGTAGGCGTCGGCATCGTGCTGCAGCGTCTGGTCTCTTCGCAGCAGTTGGTAGTCGTTCAAATGCCAGAGACTGGGGTGGCTGCGGCCAGTGAACAGGTCTTCATTGGCGACGTGTTACACCAAGTCGACAACGTTCCGACCTCGGGAAGGAGCTTGGAAGATGTTGTGAGGATGGTGCAGGGTTTGCCGGGGACTCCAGTTGTGTTAATGCTTCAAAGCACCACACGCCAGAAAGAAGTCTTGCAGGCATCGAGTCATTCTCATCTCTTTTCAAGCAGACGCTCCGACACAAACAGGTCCATAAACATGCCATCGCACGTAACTCTGCGCCGTATCTATCCCACGCCAGATGAAAGCACCCCTTTCAGAACCTTAAGGGACGGTTCTCCGGCTGGCGTAGTAGGCTTGGGTCTGGAGCATGAAGACCATAGCATCGTCATCGGCAAAATTGCTGCGAATGGAAGTGCCGCCCAAAGCGGAATGATACCAATAGGCAGCAGAGTTGTGAGTGTTGACGGTACTAATGTCGAGCTAGCCCGCCTGGATGAAATCTATCTTCTTCTCAGTGGGCGTGTGGACACGGAGGTGACTGTTGGGTTTTTCCCTGCAATTCAAGACTTCGTGGAAATTCTTCCAACTCAAGACTTAATTTCTGCACCAACTCAAGACTTCATGGAAATTCCTCTGTCCGTTGAAGATCCTCTCGACACTCCTTTTCTTCAGTCGCCGGAACGGACAAATGCCAAGGGCCTTGACAGTGCGACAGTGAGTATGCTGGTGATCGAAGCCACCAACTTGACCGAGAAACGACAAGGCGATTCCATGGTGATATTTGTTTCCTCCCGTGGGTTGTTCCTTGAGCGTTGGCCGCTTCATAGACGAGCAGCTGCGCAGCACACCAAGTGGTTGGTGAGCCTTGTATGCGTGTGCCCTGGTGGCAGGGTTGATCTGCGATTATGTGCAGTTGTCGTATCTCACCATTGCGCTGTTTTCGAACAGGAGTGCAAGATTCGTCTTCTACACCCGTCGCGAATGCCCATAGTGCTGGGAGCTTTTAAAGGTATATCTTTACCCAAATGTCACCAAATGGGTCTATCTTCCCGCTCATTGTGATTCCCTTTCAAAAGTATCAACGGAAGCCCAGGAAGGGATCCTCTTTTTCAGGCAGCTCTATGCGTGCCCATGATATGCATTGCGCCGGTCCGGTTCTTATGGGCGAGCCAACCCACACACACAGGGACATGGAATGCGAATTCAGGCAAGGTAGAATTCGAGGGTGCTCCCTGTGTCTTCGACATCGAAGCACAGGAGGTGGGCCGGGCCCAAATCGAGGCAACTCTCTGGGAGTCCGCTCCTGACGGTTGTGTGCGTGTTTTTTGTGCTTGCACGAGCGCTGTGTGCATATTTGAGGTTGCTGGTGTCATTGTATCTGTCTTATCGTAAAGACTACCTGCGACTTCCAAAGTAGTGCATGAAGGCTCAGGACAGCGCGGGTTGCAATAGGACAGGCTCGGCACAAACTCAAGACGGACACTGTTCTGACACCGCCTGATATTTGCAGGGCAAGTTGGGCGCGGCTTCATGGGGGAGATCGTTGTAAACGCCAACAGGTTGCATGCAATGGCGAAGCAGCAGCCTGCTAACACTCTGAATGAGCATGAATTGTCTCAAAACTTTGAGTTTGGCTGCAAGGTCTGGACAGTGCTGCGTCAATTGTTGCGTGCGTGTGTTTGCAAGTGCATGGTGTCAGCTGCGAGTGGTGGGGGGCTCGGCGCTTCCTTGTATGACTCGCTCTCTGCTCCAGGCTGGATGGACCTTCAAGCCGGTTCGCCAAGTGGCGGCAGAAATGTGCATCCACTTGAACTACAAGGCCCGGTATAAGCTCCAGGCGTAAAAAAAGGTAAAAGAAGAAAAGCTTTTGCCCATCCCGTCATGTAGCCCAATGCCGACATGAGGTGGTTGGGGAAACAAAAGGAACAAATGAAAAAGAAGAAAAGCTTTCCCATCGCGCCTTGTAGCCCATCGACGACATGAGGTGTTAGGAAAAAAAAAAGAAAAATGAAAAGAAGAAAAGCTTCAAAAAAAGGAAAAATAGGAAAGAAGAAAAGCTTTCCCAGCGCGTCTTGTAGCCCAATGCCGACATGAGATGGTAGAATGAGAGAACACATTAGTAAGGGGAGGCGTACCCAGCGCGTCTTGTAGCCCAATGCCGACATGAGATGGTAGAATGAGAGAACACATTAGTAAGGGGAGGCGTACCCAGCGCGTCTTGTAGCCCAATGCCGACATGAGATGGTAGAACACCATCGAATACTCCCCGCACCTGATATATGGCATTGGTTAGTATCA
>Ga0315899_10010025_pt1 | contig 10145 bp, 6 predicted proteins | sample LakEriMetagenome_2_FD_203518 | JGI IMG/M metagenome (GOLD analysis project Ga0315899, IMG submission 203518) | Freshwater fungal communities from buoy surface, Lake Erie, Ohio, United States - Buoy 4 MA112 | ecosystem: Environmental > Aquatic > Freshwater > Lake | place: USA: Lake Erie, Ohio...
CAGTTAACTCAAACGTTGGCGGAATTGCATCAGGCAACGCAGCAACACTTACTCCTATCACAGCAGTAGTTGGAACAGCGTATGTGTATTGCGTAATCAATACAACTGGAGTGGGATGTAGCTCAAGTGCTTCAACCACTGCAGAAGTTATTGTGGTTGCAATTCCAACTGTTACCACACAACCGTTGAACACACAGACAGTTTGTTTGAATGGCGCGACGACACCGTTGTCTTTCGTTTATTCAAACGGAACAGGTACTGCAACTTACCAATGGTATAGCAACGCAGCGAACAGCACAATTGGTGGCACTGCAATCGCAGGTGAAACGAACGCTACGTTCACACCACCAAGTGCAACAACAGGAACAACGTATTACTACTGCATTGCAACTTTAAGTGGAAGCGGATGCGGAACAGTGACTACAGCAACTGCTGCTGTTATCGTAGTTGGACTTCCAATAATTACAGCGCAGCCAACAGTTACACAAAACATTTGTGAAGGTGGAACAACGAATCCGATTGCTGTTTCTTATTCAGGCGGAACGGGCACTGCTTCTTATCAGTGGTTCAGTAACAATACCAACGCAACGACTGGCGGCGCACTCATTGCTGGTGCAACAACCAATCAATATACTATTCCAACTCAGAATACTGCTGGGAATTATTTCTATTACGCAGAGGTTACATTAAGTGGAAGTGGTTGCGGAACGATTTCCTCTGCTGCTTCTGAGGTTGTAGTATTCTTAGATCCATCATTAGCCACTCAACCATTGACTACTCAAAGTTTGTGTGTGAATGGAGCTCCTACAGATTTGCAAGTAACATACATTGACGGTGCGGGTGCTGCTTCATATCAATGGTATTTGAATAATACGAACACTACATCTGGGGGAACACTTATTCCTTCTGCAACTAACGCTACATATACTCCTAGCACAGTGAATCCGGGCACGCAATATTTTTATTGTGAGGTTGCATTGTCGGGCTCAGGTTGTGCAGCCACCGTGAGTGCAGCTGCAGAAGTCATTGTAGTAGGATTACCAACTGTGTCGTTACAAGCTATTCCAAATGAAACGGTTTGCCTGGGAGGAACCCCAACGACATTGGCTCCAGGAATCCTGGGAGGTACGGGCGCAGTCTCTTATCAGTGGTATTCAAACACGACCAATGACGTAACCACAGGAACAGCACTTGCAGGTGAAACCAACGCAACCTATTCACCTGCTGCCACTGCGGTAGGATCGACGTATTATTACTTGATTACAACTTTCGCAGGAACCAGCTGCGGAAGCGTTACAACCAACACTTCGCAGATTATTGTTGTTGCTGATCCTACAATAACTAACCAACCAATAGCAACAGACTCACTTTGTGTAGGAGGAATTCCTGCAACCTTGAGTGTGGTGTCTGCCGGAGGAGTGGGAACACCAACTTATCAGTGGTATAGCAATACAACGAATTCAAATGCGGGTGGAACGGCTATTTCTGGTGCTACAGCTAGTGCTTTTTCCCCAGCGTCAACAACCATTGTTGGAAGTGAATATTTTTATGCGGAAATCACGCTTTCAGGTTCTGGTTGCGATGCAGTCAGTTCAGCTGTAAGTGAAATTGTTAATGTTGCTGATCCTATTATTTCAACGCAGCCCTTAACAACACAAAATGAATGCGTAAATGCGCCAACAGCATCCATTTCTGCTGCTGTTTCTGGCGGACTTGGAACGGTAACTTACGCATGGTTTTCGAACTCAAGCGCAGTAACACCGGGCACTGCTATTCCTAGTGCTAATACCACCTCGATTCTTCCTGCGAATTCGCCTGTGGGGACATCGTTTTATTACATGGTTGCAACACTTACAGGCAACGGTTGTGATCCAGCTGTTTCCAATTTCGCAGAAGTTATCGTTAACGCATTGCCTACAATTACTGTAACACCTGTGCAAGATTCTATTTGTTTTGGAACAACCACAGATGTTGTGGCTAGTGGAGCAGTGAACTATGTTTGGACAGCTGATCCGTCAATAACTTCAGCAACGAACGTCGCAATAGTTACCGTGGCTCCGGTTGGCACTGTAACTTATACAGTTCAAGGCACCGATGCATTAGGATGCGTAAATACAGCTACGGGAAGTGTATTCGCAGCCACTCCATTGAATGTTCAAGAAGGAATTGTAACAAACCTATGTTTCGAAACGTGCACAGGCGAAATCTTACTTACGCCTTCAGGAAGCGTTCCGAATTATACTGTTGCTTGGACAGACCCAACCATTCTTGGTTTAAATCCTCAAAACCTTTGTCCAGGTGTGTATGATTACACCGTAAACGATGACTTAGGTTGTACTTTCCAAAACACCGTGAACATTACTTCACTTCCGAATAATCCGTTAGACAACGTAACTATAACACAACCTACTTGCTTTGGATTTACAAACGGTAGTATTGAGTTTGTTGATCCAAGTTCGGTTTCGTTTGAATTGGTGAATGCGGCAACGAATGCAACCATAGCCACACAATCAATGGGATTATTTAGTGGACTAGGTGCTGGTGATTACAATGTTATCTATGAAGATGCTTTGGGTTGTATCTACGACAGTTTGAGTTTCTCTGTAGTTTCATTGTCTGCTCAAGTAACTATGACATTAAATGCTCAAAACCCTGTGTTGTGTTTCAACCAAATTGTACCACTTACGGCCAATGCAGGTGGTGGAGACGGAGGAGCATTGACCATTACTTGGGGCAACTGTCCAACCGTTACGAATTGTATTGAAGGGGTAGGAAATCCTTTCAATTACACATTAACGAACGACGTAACGTTATATGCGCAAGCAAGCGATGCAAACGGATGTACAAGTACAATTCAATCGATTGCGTTGAACCTGAGTGAACCTATTTCGGTTCAGATGCAAAACGGAGTTTCGTCCGTTTCAATTTGTGATGGAGAGTGCGTGAACATGACGGCTGCTGCCTCTGGCGGAAATGCTCCAATTGCTATTGAGTGGTACGAAGTGCCTACCGCAATCGGCGGAATTACCATTGGTCCGAATGGAACGAGCAATACCTTCTGTCCAACCAACACAACATCTGTTTTTGTCTATGCGAACGACGGATGCGCGGTTCCAGCTTATGACACCTTGAACATTACCGTATTCCCATTACCGAATGTTGGGTTCACCGTAAGTGACCAAGAAGGTTGTGCGCCAGTGACTGTTTCATTTACAAATACAACTTCACCGGCTTTGTCTGCAAACTGTATTTGGACAATGGATGATGGAACAACAATCCCTGCATGCGGAAATCAAGTTTACACCTACAGTGAAGTTGGAAGTTATACGCCTTCGTTGTATGTCATTTCATCTGATGGATGTTCTGCAACATATACGCTCCCTGCGCCAATCAATGTTTATGGTTACCCAACGGCAGAATTCTCTTGGGCACCTGAACCAGCAAGCGTTTTAAATCCGATTGTAAACTTCGCAAATGAATCAGTGGATGCTGTTGGTTCCTACTGGGATTTTGGACCTTATGGCGCTAGCATTGATCAGAACCCAACCTTTACATTCCCTGATGAAGATTTGGCTGAATTCCCTGTTTGCTTAACTGTTTCAAATGAATTCGGTTGCACCGATACCATGTGTCATACAGTAACGATGAATAGCGAGTTACAGGTGTGGGTGCCGAATGCTTTCACTCCCGAACAAGATGGTCTAAACGAGGTATTCCTTCCAATTGTAAAAGGTGTAAAACCTGAAGGCTACCACTTTATGATTTTCGACCGTTGGGGAACATTAATCTTTGAATCATTTGACATCGGACAGCCGTGGATAGGAGATATTCGTGGAGGAAATGGATTTGCACTAGATGGAACCTATGTTTGGAGATTAGAGGTTCAGCCATTGGCTGATCGAAGCCTTAAAGTTTTCACCGGATTTGTGCTGGTTCTAAGATAAATTATTTCCTGAGGCAACTTTCTGAAACCAATTGGTATCAATCAAACGATGAAGTATGAGCGATAGCGAATTGGTTTCAGAATGTCTCAAGGGAAAATCGTCCGCACAAAGGACCCTTTTTCAATTGCATTCTGGAAAAATGTTCGCAGTCTGTCTGCGCTACATGGGCAATACCATGGAAGCAGAAGAAGTACTGCAAGAAAGCTTCATTAAAGTTTTTGAAAAGCTAAATCAATGGAAGGGCGACGGTCCTCTCGGCGGTTGGATTAGAACCATTGTTGTGAATACGGCGTTAACGCGAATTAAAAACAACAAGAAGTTCCGACTCGATAAAGAAATTGATGAAGCAGTATCACTCTCCGACAACGGCGAAGATCAATTGGAAGCCTTGCAGGCTGCTGATTTGATGAAGTTAATTGCGCAAATGCCCGATGGCTATAAGACGGTATTTAACTTGTTTGTTGTGGAAGGATACGGACACAAAGAAATTGCTGACCTGTTAGGAATTTCAGAGAGTACTTCAAAGACACAATTTTTAAAAGCGAAAAACTGGTTAGTGAAAAGAATAAATGAGCAATAAGTGGAACAATATCATTCGTGAAAAGCTAGAATCCCATGAGGTTCCAGCAGATCATTTATGGAATAACATTTCACAAAATATTCCTCAACCTTCTTCTACTTCATTTTGGAAACCTTGGATGACCACCGCTGCCATTGGAACGTCAGCTATTGTTACTTCCGCAATCATTTATTTCAACTCTCCGAAAACACATCAACCAATTGCTCAGACAACTGATCAGAAGATCGAAGAGGTGAAAACAGATACAATTTCAACCAATAATCAAAGTGTTGAAGCTCCCGTAAGCCCTGCTAGTCCTCGAATTATCTTCGGTGGAATTTCGGATGACATGATTTCAGGTTATGTTTGGGAATTTCCCGAACCAGATTCGACTAAAGCCTCTGAGGCTTCTGCAAAGAGGAATTCAGAGATTGTCGCTATTATTCATGAGTCGTCGATTTCTAATACTGCTGAAAACAGACAAGGAACAGTTGTTTCAGAAAAAGAACCTTTAACGAATTCATTTACTGCTGTTGTTTCAAATGCCGAAAGTTTGAGATACTTCTTCTTCGGTGCCGCTGAAAATGCTGACTCTTACGTTTGGAATTTCGGCGATGGATTCGACGGACAAGGACAGTCAATAGCACATGAATTCACTGAAGAGGGCAGCTACACCGTGAAGTATTTGGTTTCAAGAGGTGAGGAGGTTGTGGTTGAAGAAAAGACCATTGAAGTTTATCGTCCGGCGAAACTTTCTCCAGTTACCGCATTCGCTCCGGGTTTCGATGGGAAGAACGACGTGTTCGACGTTTTATACAATGCCCGAAACGTTAGTGAAGCTGTGGATTTTAAAATCACAGATGTAAACGGAAGATTGGTTTATCAATCAGGCGGACAATCGGTTTGGGATGGAAAAAACGTGAATGGTGAATTATGCCAACCGGCTTATTACTATTGGGTGCTCGAATTCAAAGACCGTCAAGGCAATTTGAAATCTCAGACAGGCTCTATTCGCATCTTCGCCGAATAAGAGACTTATAAACATCGGGCCTTGTTGTCAATTCTTCTTCGCATTTTTGGGGAATGGCAAAAACTAAAACTTCTTTTTTCTGTCAAAGTTGTGGTGCACAAAGTCCCAAGTGGTTGGGTAAATGTCCTTCATGCAACGAATGGAATTCATTCGTTGAAGAGGTCGTGAACCGCGAATCGAATACTTCGAAAATTCGCATCAAACCCAATGCACAGCCAAAATCCATTTCAGACATTGAAATTGAAGAACGCAAGCGTTTTCCGCTTATCGATGGAGAGTTGAACCGAGTATTAGGTGGAGGAATAGTTCCGGGTTCCTTGATTCTCTTTGGCGGTGAGCCGGGTATTGGAAAGTCAACCTTGCTTTTGCAAATGGCCCTTCAACAATTAAACTTCACGGTCTTGTATGTATCTGGTGAAGAAAGCGAAGAGCAAATTCAAATGCGCGCGCAACGCTTGGGCTACGACAACCCTCGCTGCATGGTACTTATGGAAACCTCGGTAGACCAAATTCTTCATCACTTGAATGAAGTGAAACCGAATCTTGTTGTTATCGATTCCATTCAAACCTTGCAGAGTGAAAGCGTGGAAAGTGCGCCAGGCAGCGTTTCTCAAGTGCGCGAGTGCACGTTACAATTGATGAAATATGCGAAGGAAACGCATACGCCCATTTTCTTAATCGGACACATTACGAAGGAGGGAAGCCTTGCCGGGCCAAAGGTTTTAGAGCACATGGTCGATACTGTTCTTCAGTTTGAAGGCGATCGTCACCACATCTATCGCATTCTCCGAAGCCACAAGAACCGCTTCGGTTCAACACATGAATTGGGTATTTATGAAATGTTGGGATCCGGATTGAAAGCAGTAGAAAATCCAAGTGATATTCTTATCGATTCAAGCACCGAGCACCTCAGCGGTTCGGCCATAGCGGCCGCCATGGAAGGCGCTCGTCCAATGATGATGGAAATACAGGCGCTTGTGAGCACAGCGGTATACGGCACTCCTCAACGCAGCACCACAGGATTCGATTTACGAAGATTGAATATGCTACTTGCTGTTTTGGAAAAGCGGTGCGGTTTCCGTTTGGGAATGAAAGATGTTTTTTTGAATATCGCAGGTGGAATTAAGATCGAAGATCCTGCTTTGGATTTAGCCGTGATCTCTGCTATTCTTTCCAGCAACGAAGACATTGCCATTACACGAAAGGCTTGTTTTTGTGGAGAAGTAGGACTGAGTGGTGAAATTCGTCCGGTCTCTCGATTAGACCAACGCATTCAAGAAGCAGCGAAATTGGGATTCGAGAAAATATATGTTTCTTCCTTTAATAAAATTCAATCGAGCGCAGCCATCGAAATTATTAAAGTTGGAAAAGTAGAGGAACTCTTTTCAGAAATATTCGCATAAAAAAAGCCTCACTTCTGTGAGGCTTTTTTCAACATAAAAATTCTTAGCAAAACTCTTCGAACATTCCGTTCAAGTGAGCAGCAATCATATCTGCCGTGCGGCCTTCAATGTGGTGACGCTCGATCATGTGTTGCAATTTTCCGTCTTTGAAAAGAGCAATGCACGGAGAAGAGGGAGGATAAGGTAACATAAATTTTCTTGCCATGTCAACCGCATCTTTGTCTACACCTGCAAACGATGAAGCCAATTTCGTTGGTTTCTTTCCTTCGGTTTGAATAGCCTTCTTAACGCCAGGACGCATGCTTCCTGCCGCGCAACCACATACTGAATTCAATACCAAAAGAACCGTTCCTTCCGTGTTGATGGCATTGGTTACTAGGTCTGCTGAGGTTGCTTCTTCGAAGCCGATATTGGTTAATTCAGCACGCATGGGTGCTACTAATTCTGGTGGGTACATAATTTAATTTTTTGCAAAGTTACATCAAAGCAACAATCAACAGCGTGACGTTGTTCACATGACTTCAACACAAATTTCCTTTGCGGTGTGAAGTTGTCCGATAACAGTAATGGTTTCCTGGTGAAGGGCGCAAAGTGTTTGCATTTCACTCATTGAATTTGCATCAAAGGTCACAAGCAAACCGCCGGATGTTTGCGGATCACAAAGCACCAACAACTGCTCGCCGTTCAAAGGACTTATTTTGGGTTGAATATTCTGAAAATTCTTGGTGGTGATATCCGGAAAAACGAATTGCCCAGCAGATCGCTTGGCCGATTCTAAAACTGGGATATCCGAATAGTTCAGTATTGCGCTGCAAGAACTCGCTTCACACAGTTCGATCAAATGTCCCGCTAATCCGAATCCTGTAATGTCGGTCATTGCATGAACCCCTCCAATCTTAGCGAATTCAGCGCCTATATAATTCACGTGTTTCATGTGTTGAATGAATTCAGCCTTCTCTTCTTCAGATAACAATCCGCGCTTTCCTGCTGTAGAGGCGATTCCCAGTCCAAGTGGTTTCGTAATGGCAATCAAATCTCCAACTTGAGCGTCGTTGTTTTGTTTCAAATTTTTGATTGGAGCAAGTCCGTTTACAGACAATCCAAAGAAAGGCTCAGGGCTTTCAACGCTGTGTCCGCCTGCAATCTGAATTCCTACACTGGCGCATGTTTCTTTCGCTCCGCGCATAACTTCTCCTGCAACTTCTGCTGGAAGTTTTTCCAACGGCCATCCTAAAATAGCTAGTGCCATGATGGGCTTTCCGCCCATGGCATAAATATCTGAAAGCGCATTAGCCGCCGCAATACATCCGAAGGTGTAGGCGTCGTCTACCATGGGCATGAAGAAGTCTGTAGTTGAAAGCAGAGCTTCCGTTTCATTTAAGGCATAGGCAGCCGCATCATCGTTGTTACCGTTGCCAATAAGCAGATTTAAATCTACCTGTGATGCGCCACAATGGGCAAGTATTTTTGAAAGTTCAGCGGGTGCAATCTTACATCCACATCCAGAGGCTTTGCTGAACTGTGTTAAAGGATAATTCATGAAAGAAGTTTTTCTTTTGCTTCAATAATTTCTTCGAATCCCGATGATTCGTTCAAGATAACATTTATAAATTTAGGTTGAAAGGCGAGTTTCTCACGGCCCAGGTCATAGGCTTTGTCGTAATAGTGCATTAGCAAATTCAACCATTCCGTTTTGTCCCCGTTTTCAATGGCTTCAATGGCTTTTTTATTGGCCTCTAGACCCATTCGTTTAGTTAAAAGTTGAGTCTTTTCAATTAACGCTTCATTAGAAAAGCACCCATAGTTTTTCATTAAAAACTGAAAACGATTTTCGAAGGAAGGTTCAATTTCAATGCGTGGTGATTTGACTATTCGCGTGAAGATGGAGTCGGGCACTCGAATCTTTCCGATGAATCTACTTTCGTTTTCGTACCAAATGGGTAAATTCTTTTTGAATTCGAAATGAAGCGCATGTGCGAGATTGTTTTCGAATTGTTCTTGCGACGGTTGCTCAGGTAATCCAAGCGATCCAAAGGCTGAACCTTTGTGATGGGCCAATCCTTCCAAATCAATAACAGATTCCCCTTTTTCCTTCAAACCGAATAAACGTTCGGTTTTTTGTGATCCTGTTTTTCCAGAGAGAACAACAGAAGTATGTTCGCGAATAAATTTTTCAAGACACCAATTGCGGTAGCGTTTGTACCCGTCCTTCAGTCGAAGTACCTCAACGCCTTCCTTCGATAGTAAGTCACTGAAAATTTGACTGCGCATTCCGCCACGCGCGCAATACACCACCACTTTGTTTTCTTTTACGAAATGCTTGGCTTGTTGAACAAGTGATTCAAACAAAGGCGAAACCAATTGGTATCCCAATTCAACAGCTGAATCTTTTCCTTCTTGTTTGTAGGAAGTGCCCACAAGAACGCGGTGTTCGTTGTTCAGTATGGGAATATTCACTGAACCCGGAATGTGTCCTGCTTCAAACTCTCCTTCACTACGAACATCAATCCATTGAAGTTCTTGCAGTGGGAACTCCCAATCTTCTAATTGAAAAAGGGTGTGACTCATTTGTCTACCAAAATATAATCGAGCGTTCGTTGGTCAATGTTTCCATCTACCACAAGAATTTTTATTTGGTCGCCCAATCTAAATTCATGCTTGCGTTTCAATCCGCGAACCACGTATTCTTCCGGAGAGAAGGTGTAATTATCACCTGTCATGGTATCCAACGGAATAAGCCCTTCGCATCGGGTTTCGTTCACTTCCGCATACATACCCCAATTCGCTAAACCGGAAATAGTGGCTTCGAAAATTTGACCTTTGCGTTCAAGCATGTATTCCACTTGTTTGTATTTGATGCTTGCGCGTTCCGCTTCAGCGGCGCGTTTCTCCATAGCTGAAGAATGCTGGCAGTGAAGTTCGTATTCGTTCTCGTTCACAGGATTTCCATGATCGAGGTAATGTTGCAAAAGCCTATGTACCATCACATCTGGGAATCGTCGAATCGGAGAAGTGAAGTGTGTGTAGTAATCGAATGCCAATCCGAAGTGACCAATGTTATGGGTGCTGTATTCTGCTTTTGCCATACTACGAACGGCCATGGTACGAACGGAAGATTCTTCGGGTTGTCCGTCTACCAATTCGATAATGGCTTTGATTTCATTTTGCTCTTCGGCACGACTCACCTTTGGCAATTTGTAACCGAGGTG